>JABAHP010016226.1_pt1 | contig 11947 bp, 9 predicted proteins | sample 7062081 | NCBI WGS metagenome assembly JABAHP01 (sample SAMN14534357, study PRJNA622989) | marine sediment metagenome | biome: marine biome [ENVO:00000428]; feature: marine pelagic biome [ENVO:01000023]; material: deep marine sediment [ENVO:00002113] | place: India: Gulf of Kutch | collected... | reverse complement strand
ACGCGAGGGCGCGCGCGTCGTGATCGCCGACGTCCAGGACGAGCGGGGGCAGCGGCTGGCCGGGGAGCTGGGCGCCGCGGCCCTCTACCAGCGCACCGACGTGGCTCGCGAGGCGGACATCGCGGCTGCGGTCGACCGGGCGGTGGCGGAGTTCGGGCGCCTCGATTGCATGTTCAACAACGCCGGCGTGGTGGGCGCCGTCGGCCCCATCGACCAGATCCCCGCCGAGGATTACGACGCCACCATGGCGATCAATCTGCGCGGGGTCTTCCTCGGCATGAAGCACGCCGCCCGCGTGATGAGGCCGCAGCGCTCCGGCACGATCCTCTGCTCCTCGAGCATCGCGGGGCTGCGCGGCGGGCTGGGGCCCCACGTCTACGCAACCGCGAAGACCGCCCTGATCGGCCTGACCCGCAACGTGGCCGCCGAGCTCGCCCCCTTCGGGATCCGCGTCAACTGCATCGTGCCCGGCAACATGGCCACGCCGATGATCGCCGGCCTCTCGGGCGGCGATCCGGACGCGCTGGAGCCGATCAAGCAGGGGCTGGCGCTCGGCTCGCCGCTTCCAGGCCGACCGGGGCTCGCCGAGGACATCGCACACGCCGCGCTGTTCCTCGCGAGCGACGAGTCGGGCTACGTCAGCGGGCACACCCTCGTCGTCGACGGGGGCCTCACGACCGGCAGCACCGGCAAAGCGCCTCCCTTCGTCGACCAGCACTCGCCGATGATCCGCGAGGCCGGCCGCCGCGGCCTCCCGGAGGGCTGACGGATCAGGAAGATGAAGAATACGAGCACGGCGACCGAGAACCGAATCGAAAGGGCTGCGGGATTCCCGGCCACCGGAGTCGTTGGCGGGATGGTCCACGGATTCGCCGCAGGAGCACTCACTCCGTTTCGGCTGATATCGGGCATGAGAGGCATAGCCGGTGCCCTGAACGAGGACTCGACCGAGGAGTGTTCCGCCCGAGTCACGGCTGCCATTCTCTGCGCGGTCTTCCTTCTTTCACTGGGATGGAAGTGGGTATTGATTCCGCTGCTGGCGACGAACGCGGCTGATTGGTACTTCTTGATCAAGGGGAGAAGAGGCGCACGAGAGCAGCCTTAGGGTGATGAGCGTGAGCGGGCTCCCCGCCGGCAGGCCAGATGACCGCACGCACATCTCTCTATGCCCCTCCCGGCATGTACGCCTGGGACTTCTGGCTGCTCGAGTACCGGGGCCAGTGGCATCTCTTCCATCTGCAGGCTCCGCGGGGCAAGTGCCCGGAGTGGCGCCACCACGTGGCCTCCGTGGGCCACGCCGTCTCCTCTGATCTGAGAAGCTGGGAGCCCCGGCCCACCGCATTCGAGGCCGGTCCCGAGGGCGACTGGGACGACAGGTGCATCTGGACCGGCTCCATGCTCGAGTGGAACGAGCGCTTCTGGTTCCTCTACACAGCCCGAAAGCGCGACGGCTTCCTGCTGCAGAAGATCGGGCTGGCGGTGAGCGACGACCTGGAGCACTGGGAGCGACACCCGGACAATCCAGTGATGACCGCGGATCCGCGCTGGTATCAGACCCGGCCCGGCGGGGGCCTGCTCGAGATCGAGGACTGGCGCGACCCATACCTTTGCCTGGTGGCCGGCAGGCCTACCGCCCTGATCAGCGCCAGGACCGCCATCCCGCAAGGCACCTGGAAGCTTCGGGTGATCGCTGCGTACCTGAAGGAGTTTGCCCGGATGTGGGCCCCGCTACCTCTGGGGTATCCCTCGGGGAAGCTCGCAGGGCGAGGTTGCGTGGCGATGGCTCAGAGCGACGACATGGTCCACTGGGAGGTGAGGTCCCCGGTGTTCTCACCCGGGCGGTATGACTGCCTGGAGTGCCCCCAGCACTTCATCCACGAGGGACGTCACTACCTCACCTTCAGCACCCTGAAGGCCTGGTACCATCGCGACTGGTCAAGGGAAATCGGTGGAGGGCAGACCGGCATGCACGCCTATCACGCCCCGTCCATGGAAGGTCCCTGGGAGCCCTGTAACGGCAATGGCGTCGTGCTGGGCACCAAGAGCCGGTGTTACGCGACCCGGATGGTGAAGCGGGATGGCCAGTGGCAGGCCCTGAGTTGGCGGTTCAAGGCCGAGGGCCACCGCGGCTTCTGCGGGATGATCGACAGCCCAAGGTCGGTCACCATCGACGGTGCGACCTTCCTCGTGGCTGACTAGCAGGCCCGAGCGGGGACGTTCACCAACGTCCCCGGTCACGGTCAGAAACTGGCGCTACGACAACCCGGGCCTTTGCCGTCGCCAGATCATGCCGGCTCCGCCGGCGAGCAGCAGCGCGATCATGACGAGCAACCCCCACCCCGAGGCCACCGGGATTGGTCTTCCACTGGCATCCACCGAGCCCGATTCGCCGGCGAAATTCGTCGGCGAGTTCTGGCCGGTGGAGCCAGACCGGTCCAAGGAGCTGATCCCGTTCAGGGGAAGCTCTCCCGACGTGAAAGACAGATCTCCGGTCCCGTACGTGTGGTACTCAATCGTGTCTGCGTCGATATCGAAGAAACCGTCCACGATGATATGATCCGGTGTCGGGGCTCCCGGAAGGGCGGCGAAGCCGGCCGTGGCCAGGAGAATGTAGGCATAGGCCGAGCTTCCCGGCGGCAGGTCCGAGGGAAAGGTGAACTGGTTCGCGGTGGCGGTGCTGCGAACCCACTTGCCAGCGAGCTTGGTTTCGTTCGGGTCATCCAAGGGGACATGCAATTCGATGAACTGAAGCGTGCCGTCGGCGTTGCTGAACACCTCGTTGACTACCCACAGGTGCGAGCCGGCCAAGGCCGGCGATGCTGACGACAGGATCACGCTAGCGGCCAGCGCTGTGAACAGGAAAGAGCGGTTCGTCATGGCGGATCTCCCGAGATGGAACAAGTGCAAGCCAGAATAGCCGATTATACCCGCTCTGACGTCGACGCGGGGTGCGTGGGCGCGCTCTTCGTTCGGCAGTCGTCGATCCCGCTACGCGTGAGCCCTCGGGGCTCGGGCGCGCCTCATGACCACGCTGGCCGTGGCCAGCACCAGAATCACCAGAACGACCATGCCCCATTCGGAGACAACCGGGACTCGCCGCCCGGCGCAGGGGTTGATGGATCCGCCGCAGCTCGTTCCGTCGCCGAGGTATCTGCCCGGGCAATTCTCCTCTGTCGTCTCCGTGCAGGTCCCGTCCATGCAGCATGCTCCGGTGGCAGTCGGATCCGGCGGACAGACCGAGCCGATGCCGCCGAAGCTTCCCAGACAGCAGTCGGGCGCGGTCATGATGCACGAGTCGCCGACCGTACAAGCGCCGATGTTCTCACACGCCGTGTAATCCCCATGGTAGGTGCCGGCGGTGCACTCCGCCTGCGTCACCTCGAGGCATTCCGACGTCGGCAGGCAGCACTTCCCGTGGACGGCGGCGTCGGGGCAAGGATCGGTCAGATCCGCGCACAAAGTATCGGCGTAGGACGTTCCTGTACAGACGCTCGGCTCGACTCCATCCTCGCAGACGCAGCTCGTGCCCGTGCCCGTGACGCACGCATCCATCCAGATCGGGGTGTCGCTCAACCACCCCCTGAAGAAGCAGTTGGAGTCGTGGCGTCTGTCGGAGGTATCCGCAACCTTGAGCTTCACGTGATACGTGGTCGCCGCGTTGATGGCCAGAATTCGCTTGAAGGGCCTGGTCAGGCCGTCCATCTCCGTGGCGCGCGGCCCGGGGGAGTTGTTTACGTAGCACCCGGCGTTGGCGTCCAGGTTGACGTTATTGATGGTAAGGGGAACATACGGCGGACCACCGCACAACCTCCTGTCTGCGCTGCGGGTGGGAACGAGCGCGAGGTTGGCGGAAAGGCCTGGGCTTGTCACAAATATGCCGCAGGCGTCGTTGAACTCACTCTGGGAGAACTCGTTGTGTTCCTCGGAGGCGAGAACAAACGTGAAGCTGAGATTCCGCTGAACGGTCGTACTGATGTCGAACTCCAGCATGGCGGCGTCTTCGGTGGTGTTGGGTGGTACCAGGGCATCGAGCAGCGCGTTTCCCGGCTGCCCGTTATCGGTCGTGGTACTGCCCCGGTCGTTCGGGCCAACCACGTCGGCAATGTTTCCGCTACTCAGGACCGCGCCACTATGGATGCGGATCGCCGGCCATGCATTGGCGAAACCGCCGCCAGCCGAGTTGACGCCTGTGAACGCCTCGTTGGACACGGTAACGCCCGTCGGGTATGACCCCATCGGAGGTATGCCGAAGAGTCTCTTCACGGCGTCGGCCGCGTTGTCGACGGCAAGAGGCCCGCCGGCATTCATATCATCGGTCACCGTCGTTTGCGGCATCGCACGATCCGCGGCCAGCAGCAGCGGCACCACCGCAAAGAAAGGAATCGCAACGCGTATACGACGGCGCATGGACCGCCGCTGTGTCGTTTGCTTGGATCGCATCATCACAATCCTTCTAAGATGAACGCTCTCGACTCGCTCGACTGACTCGAGAGCCACGCTGAGCGAGCGGTCCATTCAGGGAGCTCGAAGCAGGAACACCTCCGCCGTTCACGACGCTGCAGTCAAGGCGTTCGTCGGCGCGGGCGGCACCCGGCAGCGCCACCAGCGGGGCAACGGTGACGAGCAGGCTTCGCATCGGCTCCTCGTCCCCATGCGACGGCGCATCGGTGCGGGAATTGTCTCACGAGGCCGGGGCCGAAGTACACCAGAAAATGAGACAGGGCCGAAGGTCGCAGGGCGTGACCGGCCTGCGACCGACGGGCGGGGACCGGTTGTGAACACGGCTCTCCGAGGCGGCCCGCAGGCACGCGTCTCGGCCGTTTTGGGGGATAAATCCCACAGTGTCCGCACCTNNAACACTCTAGCCGGATCGATCTAGGGAGACTCGCGGGTGCCGGGGATAGGGCACACAAGCTAGGTTTCCGTCCGATAAAGCCGACTATCTCAAGTTCCCCGCGGTCCGAAGCGGGTCAGTCCAAGAGGTGCCTAATCCACCAACATGAGACAATACTCATTGTTGGTTTCGGTTCTCTCTCGAAGCGGTTCGATGAAGAAACCGTTATTGCGCGCGGTCTGAAACACGTCCATTCCGCAGGCTTCCATGCACGGCCTGGCTCGATGCAGGAAATTGCAGGGCCTGTCTTCCAGTATTCCGCATTCCTTGCATAGCCGGCACGGCCCGGCCAGGAAGACGAAGGCCTTGTAGTATCCGTCCTTGAAGATCTCGCCTTCCAGATCCACCAGCATGTCGAAGAACTTGCGGTAACGCTTTCCCTTTTCCGGCATATCGGGGACTTCGATATGAAACAGAATGGCGCGCTGATACGAATCGAGAATCTCTCGCGTCTGCTCCGGTGTAGGCGTATTCGGCGGACAGCAATAGCTCTTGCCATAGCCGGGGCAGCCGAACTGGCATTTCAATCGCACCCAAGGTGCGGTCACAACACTGTCCGGGGCTATCTGCTTCGCATGGGTTGCACCCCCTTCCACCGCCCTCAAGCCATATTCGCTCAGGTCTCTGTCTTTGATCGAGAGCGCATCCCCTACCGGCATACCCGCCTTCCTTGGATCATCTTGATAGAAGATAGAGGGCATAGGAACAGCTCTGCAACGATGACACGGCGGGCATCGTCCCAACGGGCCGTGTGACGGCAGCTGCGGATTCCTCACGACCCGCCGCTTCAGCTCTTTACCCGAAGCGCCTTCTTGTCGACCTTTCCCACCGCGGTCAGAGGCATGGCTTCCACGACTTCGATGACTTTCGGTACTTTGTATGGTGCGAGCTTCTCGCGCGCGAAGGCTGCCAGTTCCTCCTTGACCTCATCATCCGACCGATCCGCGTATGCTTCGCTCTTCTGAACGACTAGTTTCACCAATTCGCTTCCCGGTCGCTCGGGATTGGGCAACCCGATGACCGCACAGAAAAGAACGGCTGGATGCTGATAGAACTTGCCTTCCACCTCCGTGGAGAAGACCTTGAAGCCGCCCACGACGACCATGTCCTTCAACCGATCCACCACCCAGATGTAGCCTTCCTCGTCCATGTAGCCCACATCACCGCTGTGCATCCATAGCTTGCCGTCGTGTTCCCGCAAGGCATCGGCGGTTTCCTCGGGCCTGTTGTGGTACCCCTTCATCACCTGCGGTCCGTGTACGATGATTTCTCCAGGCTCCCCCAAGGGCACTTCCTGATCCCCTGTCGCAAGGTCCATGATCTTGACCAGCGTGGACGGAACGGGCACGCCCACGGACCCGACCTTCTTCCGCCCCTTGAAGGGATTGGCGGTGAACAGCGGGCTGCACTCGGTCATGGCCAGCCCCTCCGTGACCTTTCCCTTGCCTACCAGTTCTTCCACCGCGTTCATTCCTTCCACGGAAAACGGCGCCGAGCCCGAAAAGCAGGCCTTCATCGTCGAGAAATCCAAGCGACGGAATGATTCCTCGTTCAGGAGCATTGTGTACAGGGACGGAGACATGATCCCCCAGGTCGGTTTCAGATCGTCCCATTCCTTGATCAGATGCTGAAGGTCCCGGGGATTGGGAATCAACGTCTGTTCACCTCCGCAATAGAGCGTCGCACAGCAAATGAAGTTCCCGGCCGCATGGAACATCGGAAAGACCGCAAGGTTGCGCTCCGTGCCGCGTTCGAAGCCCAGCCATGCGTCGAACTGGGCCAGATTGGCCAACATGTTTCCGTTGGTCAGAACCGCACCTTTCGGGGCACCCGTGGTGCCGCCCGTGTATAGAATGAAGCAAGGATCTTCCCGGGTCAGGTCGACGGACGGCGCCTCGGGAAGGCAGCCCCGGCAGAAGTCGACGAACGGCACGACCTCCCTGTCCGCGGTAGGCGAATCCGTCGGGGCGTCGGCTTCTTCGGCCAGGAAATCGGATAACCCGGCCCTCAGCACGAAACGGAGGTTCTCCATCTCATCCGTGATCTTCAAGAAGACGTTCTCGAAGATCATGTCCAGGGAGACCAACACCTTGGCCCCGGAATCTTTCAGTTGATGGGCCATTTCATCGGGGGTGAACAATGGAGACAGTCCCGAAACAACGCACCCGGCCTTCAGTGCGCCGACGAGGGAGATGACATAGTGCGGCACGTTGGGGAGATGCAGCGCAACCACATCGCCTTTGCCCAACCCCTTTTCGGAAAGCCCCCGAGCAAAACGATCGGCCCAGGTCATCAATTCCCGGTAGCTCATCTTCAGCCCCGGGCAGTTCAGAGCGGGCCGGCCGGCGAACTCGCGGCCGGTCTCTTCGAAGACCTGAGAGAGCGACTGGCCATGCAGCTCGATCTCCGGATCTACACCCGGGTCATAGTTCTTGAGCCAGATCTTTGGTTCATAGATCATGGCGGATTCCCCCTTTCGAGTCAGATCGTACCCGATGGGCTCGGCCTTGAGAGAGCCCATTGAGACGGCTGCCGCCAGAAGTTCCCAGGATCCTGAGCGTAGGTCGTGAGGATCGAGCCGACAGGAGCCGGATCGGGGCAAGGGCGGAAAACGTGATAATGGGATTCAGGTTGATCGCCCCGCCGCTGCGTTGCACGAAGCACACCGAGCCGCAATGCAGCCAGGCGGCGTTGATGGTCTTTCGCGCTCGCCGCCTGAGAGATGCGAAGACGGACCGCATGAGAATGCGCAGCACCTCGCTGCACAGCGCCTGGTCGAACGCGAGGCGGAAGTAGATGCACGGTGGAAGCTCCCGCGCTCCCGCTAGCCCTGCTTCTTCGAGCCGAACTCCTGGAGCCGCGCGAGGGTGTCGGGCGTGATGCCCGTGCTGTGGCGCCGCTCGAAGGCGAGGCCCTCGGCGAGCGTGTAGCGCTGGCCCTCGTTCACCAGCCTCTTGTCCGCGCGCAAGGTATGCCACGAGTTGGCGACGATCGAGCGGGCGAGCGCCCGCGTCTGCTCCTCGAGCTCCGCGTCCGGCACGCAGAGGTTCGCCAGCCCGATGGACACGCTCTGGGCGCCGTCGATCACCCGGCCCGTCAGCATGATCTCCTTGGCGCGCAGCGGCCCCACGCGCCGCGGCAGCCGCTGGCTCATGCCCCACGTGGGTGTCATTCCCCAACGTCCGTGCGTGTCGGCGAGCTTCGCGGACTCGGAGACGACGAGCAGGTCGCAGGCGAGCACCAGCTCCAGGGCCCCCGTGTAGCAGTGTCCCCGGACCGAAGCGATCACCGGCTGCGGCAGCGCCTCGATCGCGTCGAGCGTCTCCGCCTGGAAATGCGGCGACGGCGCCGCTTCGCCCGCCTGGATCGCGCGCAGGTCGTTGCCCGAGGAGAAGGACCTCCCCTCCCCCCGCAGGACCACGCAGCCGACGCTCTCCACCTCCTGNNGCGCTCTCGAGCTGCTCCGCGATCGCGTCGAGGTGGGCGCGCAGCTGCTCGAAGAGCCGCGGGCTCAGCGCGTTGAGCGTCTCGGGGCGGTTCAGCGTGAGCGTCGCGATGCCGTCCGCGTCTCGTCGCGTGACCAGCTCGCTCACGAGGGCACGCCTCCCTCGACGTCCTCGGCCACCAGCCGCGCCGTGTTGAGGCCGGAGGTGATCGCCCCCTGGAAGCCCCCGGCCGGGAAGGTCCAGGCGCCCGCCAGGTAGAGCCCCGGCAGGCTGGTGCGGGGCTGCGGCCGGTGGATGCTGTGGCCGGTCACCGTGGACGAATAGCCGTAGATCGTGCCGAGCGGGTTGCGGCTGTAACGCGTCATCGTGCGCGGCGTTCCGGTCTCGCAGATCTCGATCCGCTCGCGCGCATCCGGGATCACCTCCACCAGGCGATCGATCAGGTACTCCTCGACCTCCCGCTTCCTCTCGCGGTAGGCCGCCTCGACGAGGTCCGCCCAGAGCCTTCCGTCGGCGAGCGTGCCGACGTGGATGATGGAGCGGCCCTCGGGTTGATGGCCCGGGTCGGCGAGGTTGTGGTTGCCGAGGAAGTAGCTCTGCGCCCGATGATCGCCGCGCTTGAGCGCCTGCCACTGCGCTTCGACGTCGTAGTCGGGCGTGATGATTCGTCCGCGGTCGGCCAGCCCGAGCTTCGAGGCGTCGCCGCGCATGCCGATGTAGGCCTGGTACATCGAGACGGCGATCGGCAGCGCAGCGGCCGTCTCGCGGTCCTGGGCGGCGAGCTCCGGGCGGTCCAGCAGCTGCTCGAAGGTGAGCGGCGCGGCCGCGTTGCTCACGATCACCGGGGCGCGGAAGCGAAGCCCCTTGGTGGTCTCCACCCCGCGGGCGCGCCCGCCCTCGGTCAGGATCTTCGCCACGTCCGTCTGCAGCAGGACCTTTCCGCGCTTCTCCTCGATCACCTCCACGAAGGCGTCGGCGAGCGACTGGCCTCCCCCGCGGATGTAGAAGCAGCCTCCCAGGTGGTAGCTGGCCCACATCTGTGCGAAGAGAAACGCCGACACCTCGAAAGGCGGAGAGCCGAGGTAGCCCCAGAGCGCGCAGAAGATCGCGTCGATCCGCTCGTCGTGGACATGACGGTCGACCAGCTCGCGAAGCGTGATGCCCATCGCGTCCGTCGCCTCGGGAGACATCTCGCCGTCCGGCCTCTCGACGATCGCGCGCATCGTGGCGAAGAGGTCGCGCACGCCGCGAGCGTGCTCCGGAAAGACCTCGCAGAGGCGGTCTCGGTACTCATCGGCGTCGGCCGGCGCCTCGAAGTCGTGGGCCGGACCGATGCTGCGATAGGCGACGTCGAAGCGGTTCAGCTGGATGCGTTCCAGTACGCCCAGATCGCTGAGCCAGCGGTGCATCGAACAGCCGGGCGCGAGATCGCCCGTCTGGTGAAGCGCGATGTCGAAGTCGTAGACGATCTTCGTGCCGCGCACCTTGCGCAGGAAGTGGTGGGCGTAGCCGCCCGGGAGGCTGTGCTGCTCGAGCACCAGGGGCCGCAGCCCCATCTGCCCGAGCCGCGCCGCGGCCGAGAGCCCTCCGAGTCCGGCTCCGACGACGATGACGTCCCAGCTGCTGTCCACCTGGCTCATCGCTCCGACTTCCCGCGGCTAGAAACCCATCTGCTCCTTCAGGTCCCCCGGGAGCTTGCCGTCGACGTCCCGGAATCCGTACTCGCGCGCCATTTCGTAGACGATGAGGCTCTGCCCCGTCTTCTCGAGCCGTTTCGGGTCGGTCGCCAACGCGACCACGGCGCGGCCCGTGAAGCGCGGCGTCTCGCCGGTTTCGACGGAAAACGGCACCTCCCCGCTCTTCGACTGCTCCAGCAGCCGCTCGGTGCGCACGACCCCGGGCCAGAACGAGACGCAGGTCACCTGGTGCGGCCCCAGCTCGACGGCCATGTCCTTCGCCATGCGGTCGACGGCGGCCTTGCCCACTCCGTAGGCCACGTTGAAGATGTAGGCCGCTCCCGCGAAGGAGGAGATGTTGATGATCAGGCCGTCCTTCTGCTCGACCATCATGGGCGCCACGGCGTGGCTCGCGATGAAGTGCGCGCGGCAACCGACGTGGAAGATGTCGTCCCAGATCGAGGCCGGCAGCTCCCAGAACTTGGCATCGAAGATCGACTGTCTCGGGCGCCTTGAAGACGTTGTTCACCAGGATGTCGATCCGCCCCTGCTCCTCGCGCACGCGCGCGAAGAGGGCCTCGATCTGCGCGTCCTCGCCGTGGTCGCAGGGGACCGGGATGCCATGGCCGCCGAGCCGCGTCACCTCCTCGGCCGTCGCGCCGACGGTTCCCGGCAAAGGCGCACCCGCGTCGTCGACCGTGCGCCCCGTCACGTAGACCGTGGCTCCCGCCACGCCCAGCTCGAGGGCGATGCCCTTTCCGATCCCCCGACTCGCTCCGGTGACGACCGCGACCTTTCCATCGAGTTGCTTCATCGCTCGGCTCCTTTTCGGCTTGGACCCGCCCTGGATGTCACCCACGAGGCGCTACAGGGCAAACATATTACTTTACCGGAGGCAGCCCGGGCTAGTAAGCTCTAACGGGGTTCGAAANNCTCCCTTCGGCCGCGCCCCGCCCTGAATTCTGTCCCCGCGGCGATACAGACGCGAACATATTACTTTACCGAAGAGACGCTGAGCTAGTAGGCTCTAGCGGAGCTCGAGACCGCGACCGACTTCGCAATACCTGCACAGAGGAGCTGCCAGGAGTGCTGCCATGACAGGAACAGAGTACGACGCAATCGTGATCGGATCCGGAATCTCGGGCCTCGGGCTGAGCGCCTTCCTGGCCAAGGCCGGCCGCAGGGTCCTCACGCTGGAGAAGGCCAAGGCGATCGGAGGACGGGCCTACTCCTTCAGCTACAAGGGCCACACCACGAACATGGGCGGCCCGCGAGCCGGGCTCGAGAACGGCAAGGTCGACGGGATGTTCGCCGCGCTCGGAAAGGAGCCGGGAGAACGCGGCTTCTTCGACGACGTCAGGACCTACCGCGACGGCGAGCTGATCAGCCTGCCCAGCCTGGCGATGCGAGGCCCCATCGAGGAAGCCGCCAAGCTCATGCAGGCCACCAAGGAGCTCGCGGACCGCGGGGATCTCGCCGAGTACGACGCGATGTCGGCCGAGGACTGGCTCTCGCCGCTGGTGAAGAGCCCGGAGGTCATCGACGTCGCGCGCTTCAGCGCGATCGTGATGAGCACGCTCCCGCGGCTCGAGGACATCTCCGCCAGCACGTTCTTCGAGGCCCTCAGGATCATCCAGCAGAACCCGCGGATCTACCTGGCCCAGAAGGGCTACGGGGATTTCATGCGCATCCTGGCCGAGACGTCGACCGAGCACGGCGGCGTGGTGCGGACCGAGGCCCCGGTGAACGAAATCGTCGTGGAGGACGGTCGGGTGCGCGGGGTCGTGGTCGGCAAGGCCCGGGCCAGGCGCGAGATGATCGAGGCGCCCCTGGTCGTGACGGCCTTCCCCATCTGGGACCTCTTCGGGCTCGTCGACGAGAGCCACTTCCCGGCGGATTTCGTGAAGCAGGTCCAGCACCTGAACCGCACC
>JABAHP010015218.1_pt1 | contig 11948 bp, 18 predicted proteins | sample 7062081 | NCBI WGS metagenome assembly JABAHP01 (sample SAMN14534357, study PRJNA622989) | marine sediment metagenome | biome: marine biome [ENVO:00000428]; feature: marine pelagic biome [ENVO:01000023]; material: deep marine sediment [ENVO:00002113] | place: India: Gulf of Kutch | collected... | reverse complement strand
TTATTTCTTTTTATATAGGCTTTTCTTAATTTGAAAATCTTGTTTTTTAGAGTCTTAAAATCGGGATTTAATACCAGCTTTCCTACATAAATTCTAGTAATTTTATCTAGATTTTCATTATTGAGATTAGTAATACTTCTAGTGCTATCTTTCCTAACTTTTAGTTTTCTAGAATTCATCTGAGTCTCTAAAATACCCAAAAAATCCTTAATTACTATGCTAAGGTCAGAGATTTCTGAGAGATTATATGTAGCAATAGGAACGTCCCATTTATATTTATTAAACTTATCAAATTTATTATTAATTTTTCTAATGACCTCATTTGGAATAAGTTTTCCCCTCTTTTTATTCCATACAATACATATTTCAATTGGGGTTGTAATGTGAACTATAAATAATCCTAGATGAAGATCGTCTGTGATTTGTTTCAAATCATGTCTCATGCTTACATAATAATTCAAATCATCACTTATTACAACTTTACCTAGTTTTAACTCCCTTTTAATTAATTCGAGATTTCTATTTCTAACAAGGTATTCTTTATTATGTTCGAATTTGTTTGAAGTTAAATTCTGTCTAATTAAATCAGGATCAATTATTATAACTTCTAAATAACTGTATTTTCTTTTTAATTCCGTTTTTAATAAATTAGCAAATGTACTTTTACCTGAAGCAGGTAATCCTACTAAACAGATTAAAAAATTTTTGATAATCAACTATGCTATCAACTAATTTAGATTAAGATTTATGTCCTTTATTAGTTCTCTTTTTTGTTGTCTTGAAAAAGATTTAATTTGTAATTCTCTTCTCATAGCTTCCTTTCTAGTTTGATAAGTCTCAAAATATTTTAACTCAATAAGCTTTTTACCGCGACAAAATTTAGCTCCCGTTCCATTTCGATGTTCATTCCATCTCCTATAAAGATTGTTTGTGTACCCCGTGTAAAATCTTTTTTTTCCATTTTTAGCCATAACTTCTAAAACATATACGTAAAAAACTGCCATATCATATCCTCTATGATTTTTTTAATAATTATTGGGAATGAATCTAAAAATAATTGGGAAATATGTGATTTTTTTAGAAAAATTTGGGAATAACATATCGTAATCGAGATTATGGTAATATTATTAGAATTTAAAAGTATGTTCTATGTTCTTACCTCATATATAATTTATCTTAATAAATATTTAACCTTCTAGTTAATTAATTCCTTTACTATATTTAGTTGTAATGTAATTGATATTCTTTATAAAATATTTTATAATACTTCATACTACCATGAACTATCAAAAAAGCAAAACGTTACAGAAATATAAATAAAAGAAATTGTGATGATTTTCTTGATTTTTTGTCAGTTTTTTTAAGAAACTGAATTCTTCTTAAAAAATTCACAAATTGTTATCTCTTTACCACAGTAAGGACAGATAATAATTTCTTTATTATGAGAACAATCTTCACAAATCTCTGTTTTTGGAACAAATTTTTCTGATTTTTCCTTCATTTTTCATTTTCTCATAAAAATTTTTCTTAATATAGGAAATTTATCTTAAAGTCAATCCATATTTTTTAAATGCAACTAATTGTATTTTTAATCCCTTAATTTCATTTCTAAGTATCTTAACCTTAATTTGCCTTTCCTTTTTGATTGCTTTTAATTTCTCCTTTAATATAGTAGATTTTTTTTTGATAGTGTTCTAATTTCTTTCTCTTTCCATTCCTCAATTTTTTCTGAATTTATAAATTCTTCTCCTGGTGGATGATGTATTTCTTTATTAAAATTATATGATTCTATTAAATCCTCAGTTACTTTTTTATTATAATCACATAAATTGCATACAAGAAGTTTCTCTTCCTTTTGTTTAGAAGGTAGCATCATACCTCCACATTTTTCACAAAATTCAACCATTTTTCATCACTCTGATATTACTTTTTATATATATTAATCATTTTAATGATTCTATTGTTGAAATAAGCTTAATCTTGTGAGATAGAATTTACCATAACAATGTCTCTTAATTTATCTTTTAAAAACTCTGTTTTTGCATCATGTTCAGTGACTGTAACTATTTCTGATAAAGGGATATATGAAATTCTATTATATCTTGATTTCAATGCGATTATTTCTTCAGTAATCTCTTGTAAAATACCTTGGAAAAGACCGTATTGACCTAAATCTCTCACATAGACATCAATTTTCTTACCTTTCAGATTTTTTAGGATTGATTTAACTAACATCTTTTCACCTCCTTATTTTCATTTTATAATCTATTCCAATTTCTTATGTAAAGTTCTAAAATGCTTTCTGAGGTTTTCAAGTTTGTCTTTTTTAAAAACCTCTTCTTCAAGTTTAGTAACTTTTTCTTTATAGATATTAATTTGATTCCTAATATCGTCTCTCGATATAAAAAAATAATTATTTAACAATAAATTAAAAACTCTATCTATTAATTGAATATACTTCGGTTGAGATTTTCGATCTTCTCTTAGTATATAAGGTTTTTTTTAATGCTTTTATTTTATCCTTAACTTTTGTAATTTGACTTTTTTCCTCTCTCTTAATCTTTTTCAATTTCTCCTTTAACTCTTCAGCTTTTTTTTTTTTAATCATTCTAATTTCATTTTTTAAGCTTTTTACTATTTGTTTTTTTTCCTTTCTTTTTGTACTCTGTTCAGGTGTTTTTTCATCATTTCTAGTTAAAATCCTCATTCTAGATTTGCGTTCATTAATTTCTTCATTAAACTTATTTTGAACCTTTTTTTTAGACCTATGTTTTTTTTTTCTATATTCTTTTTTTAGTCTAGTGATTACTTTTTTACAATAGTTAATTTGCTTTCTAATATTTCTTTCTGACATTTTTTTTTATATCACCTCCTTAGTAAATTTTATATTTTCATTCAAAATAAGAATAATTACATGTTAAATATTTAAAGATCGTTAGTTCTTAGTAAGGATCTTCGATGTAATGTTTCCTATAATTATTAGCAGCTTTTTTATTTATTTTTTTTAAGAATTTGTACACTAACCTTCTTATTTTACTACTTCTTACTTTAAATAATCTCTCGATAATCTTATTTACAACTATTTCAGCCGCAATTTCAGAAGCTCCTGCTGCCTTAATCACATCAAGAATCTTATCAAGATTAAATTCTTCTTCAGTTCCATCTTTTTTAATAACTATATAATTTGTCATTTTTTTATCACATATTAAATCCTTTCAGGATCTAAATTATTTTATTAATAATTTTTTCTTCTTTATTCCTAAGTTCAGTGAAAAATTCCTTATTCTTCTTAAAAAAATTCCATAATTTATAAAATAATTTTAAGATTTTCACATCTTCATTCCTAACTTATATTCTATTCAATTCACATCTCTGTTAATTAACTTTTATCTAATAAATCAAGAAGTTTTGAAATATCTTCCTCCTGGTCATTAATGAACTTAAACTCATTATCCTCAATTGTGCCTTCAATATCTTCGGCAACTAATTCATAAATTATATTTTCAGCATCTTCATTCGATATATTTAAAATATGAGCAAATTTTTCAATTGGAATTGAATTATGAAGTTTCACTAACCCTCTAATCCGTTTCTTTGTATGTTCCTTTTGTTCTTGTGTGCTCTTATAGGGATTCTTTTCTCATTTCTCGTTTAAATTGATTCTCGATCTTTCTTCCCAGATCCTCATTACTAGATTCCTTTACTGCTATTTCTATCTTATCACTTATCTTTTCCAAGTTAGGCCCTAATTGCTCTAATTTTGTGATATCACCAATGTTATTCTTTACAAACTTCATTGATTTTCTAACCAATTCTGAGACTGAAGCTCCTAAACCTTTAGCTCAATCTTTCCACTCATCGCTAATCTCAGGATCTACGGATATATTAATTCGTTTTATTGTTTTTTTTTTTAGCTTTATTCAATATTTTAAATTTTCACCTTAAGTTAATTTCTTTTATTAAACGTATTCAACTAAAAAAGCCAACTCTTCTAGTTAAAAAATGATTGAGTCAGAGTACTCTTTTATAGTTAAAGAAAAAATAAATTTCTATTAAAAAAGAAATTTAAAAACCTTAATTAAAATTACCTCACTATGAGAACATCGCAAGGTACATCATTTACAACTTTCTGAGCAATTGTACCTGAAAATATTTGCTCTAATTTTGAATGTTCTCCTTTACTCCCGAGAACAACAAGATTAATATTTTCTTTTTCTACCGCTTTTTCTATGTAATCTTCAGGTTCTTCATCTGTTATTAACCGTGTTTCAGTGTCAATATTGATTTCATCAAAAAGTTTTTTTGTTTTTTCTAAAATTTTTTTTCCATGTATTTCGTATTCCTCTTGAAGTTTCCTATAATCTGTTACTGGAATTGAATAGCTTGCTCCGAATGATGAAGGTACATATAAAGCAATTTTCTCAGATAATTTGCGATGTTCAGTTGAATGAAATGCAATGATCTTAGGTTGTTTTGTATCTCTAACATTATTTTCTTGATTATTTTTTTGAACATTTGTTTCTTTTAAATTCTGACCTTTTATTATTTCTACTGTTCTTTCTGCTGCTCGAAGAGCATCATCTGAATTGTCCATTGCGATTAGAATTTTATCGTAAATAGTTTTTCACCTCAAAAATTTATTGTAATTCTATCAATATATAAAATATATCTATTTATTTAAATATTTCGATTTTACAATATTTTAATCTTACAATATTTATTTATTATAATAAACAAATTTATATATTATTATTACTTTTATTAAAGTGTGGATTGAAAGTTTGATTAAAAAATTTAGAATGATTGAATTAATATGAAATAATAAGGTGGTTATAAAGTTTGGAAGACTTGAAAAAAAGAATATCAAATTTTTTAAAAGTTTTAAGCGATCCTACAAGATTAAGTATTTTGGAATTTTTAAAAGACAATCCAAGTACTTCAATCAAAATTCAAACATCTTTGAAAATAAGTCAAAGTTATGCTTCACATCAATTGAAAAAACTTTATGATGCCGATCTCATAGAATATGAGAAAAAAGGGAAAATTAAATACTATAGACCAAAAAATAATGGTATTTATAAACTATTAGCATTAATTCAATCATATATTTTTAAGATAGAAAAGGAAAAATATGAAAAATTTATTTTAATGGATGAGATTGAACCAATTAAAGATTTTAGTGATATGTTTTGAACTTTAATTCTATATAATAAAAGTTTTGAAAACTAATTTCTAAAGTTTTCATTAAATTTTGTTAATTGTGATTTTAAATAATTCAAATCACTCTGAATTTTTTAGTTAAAAGAGTTAATTATAATAAAAATTAAAATGTGTTATTTTGGTAAAAAAAGAATATATTTNNGGAAATGGACTTTTAGGGCCAATTATAGCAAGTACTATTATAGAGCAAATCCCAGATTTTAAAGAGATAGGTTTTATTACTAGTGAATTTTTACCTCCTATCTCATTCTTCTATGAAGGGAAATTAAAACATCCTTTTAGATTGTATTATTCCCAAAAATATAATATTATTATTGGAACATGTGAAACTACTTTCCGCAAATCCTCTGATTATAATGATCTTGCTAGAACGATATGTAATTGGCTTTTATCTGAGGATATTAATGCTAAAGAAATAGTAATGTTCCAAGGAATACCGAAAAAGGAAGTAATTAATAGATATCCAGTATATTATGCTGCAGAAGAATGTATGGTTGAGTTTCTTGAAAATTATGATCTTCAAAGAGTAAAAAAAGGGATTATTTTAGGACCTGAAGCTACTTTAATAAATGAAGTATTAACCAACAAATTAAAAATATATACTCTTTTTACCCCTATACATAAAATCCCCTCATTTAAGGGCGCAACTTCAATTATTAGTGTCTTAAATGATATTTATAATTTAAATTTAGAGACTGAAATCCTTATTGAAAAAGGAAAGAAAAATGAAGCTCTAATGTTAGAATTTGCTAAAATAATAGAAAAAAAGGAAAAAAAGAGGAAATCAAAAGAATTGAGCGAAGAGGCATATAGCATATATAGATAAGAAAAATTAGTAAAAATTTTAAAATGTTTTACAAATGCGTAATTTTATAGAAATCCTGTAAAATAAGGTAAAAAAAAGGATTTTATCATAAAAAAATGAATTTAATAGATTAATAAAGATAAAAATGAACAATTATAAAGAAAAAAGTCTTTCTAAATTGAAGAAAAAGGAGCAATGCTGTGAAAATCAATGTGTAGATTTAAGAAATGGTCAAATTGTATGCATAAATTGTGGAATAGTATTTGGTACTCAATTAACTCAAAAAGAGAGAAGGGCTTTCACAGCAGAAGAAATAAAAAAAAGAAGACGAACCTATCCAGTATATAGAGATTTTGGTCCAAGAACTGAAATCCCAAGAAATAATAAAGATTATAAAGGTCGTGAGATTGCTGCTAAAAAAAATATAAAACACTTACGCTTATCAAAGATACAAAGATCTTTGACTTCAAGTATTGAAAGAAATTTATGGGATGCGAAACCCAAAATGAATTTACTTGCTTCTAAATTAAACATTCCTAAGTATGTTTACGAAATTGCTTGGAGAATTTATATAGCGGCTGCAAAAAAAAAATTAACTATGGGTAGATCAATAGAAGGTTTTGTAGCTGCTTCTCTGTATACGGCAGTTAGAGTTCATGAAATTCCAAGATTACTTGAGGAAATTAGCGATATATGTTTAGTTTCTAGAAGAACAATTACCCGGGCTTTAGGGGAATTAGTAAAAGAAATTTTACCAGAATTTAATCTAAAATACAAACCAATTACACCAGAACAATTAATATTTAGATTTGGTAATGATTTAAAAATTCCGATAAATATCCAAAAAAAGGCTTTGAAATTGTTTTCAGAATCTTCTAAAAATGGTCTTTCTACAATTGGAAAAGATCCAAAGGGTTTTGCGGCTTCTGCGATTTACTTGGCAGCAAAGCCTACTAAGTATCGTAAAACTCAAACTGAAGTTTCAGATACAGCAAAAATAACAGAAGTGACTTTAAGAACTAGAATAAAAGATATTAAAGAATTAGTAAGTTTAAATTAAGAGTGTGATTGTTATTATGAATTCGAAAGACTTATTTCTAGTTAGTCCAAACATTGGGCATCCTAAAATATTGAATATTGACAATAAATTAACCAAGCAAGAATTTAAAACAGATTTATTAATCATAACCCAAATAAAGGATCCAAATAAAGTAAAAGAATTGTTAACTGATAATATAAAATTAATACCTATTTTTGAATATAAGTGGAAATTAGAGCGACTTCTCAAAAAGAGAGGTTTAAGAGATAAAATTAAACGCTTATGGAAAAAAATAAAAACAATTTTTTCATTTAAACAAAAAGAAAAAGGATTTGAAATTTTATTTGAAGAATTAGATAAATTTGGAAATAAAAAAGAACGAATTGAAAAAATTAAAAAGAAGGATTTAAAGAAAATAAAACCTCGGGCCTTTAGGGGAATTCCGATAATCACTGAAATCAAAAAAATTATGCCCACAACTCCAACAAAGATTAATGACTCGACATATATTGATGATCAATATTGCAAACCACAGAAATACTTAAGAAAATTAGGAGTGTTTGGCAATTTAGAATATTTTTATACAATCACTTTAGAATTTAGTTTAATTGACGAGATTTTAGAATTTTTATCAATTAGAAATTTCATTATGTTTGACATTTTGTTTGGGAATTCTAAATTCGGTAAAAAATTAAATTATCATTCGATTGTTATTTCAAAAAATGATTGGAGAAATATCAATTTCGTTCAAGCTACTGATTTACATATAGCTAAAAGAAATGATGAAATGTTTAATAAAATTTATAATATGTATCGAAATCTTAGAAAAAGAAACATTAAAAAAATAAATCAAATAAAAACTAATCCACCAAAGTTAAATGAGAAAAAAGGTATNNCCAAAGTTAAATGGTAAGAATGGTATTAGAAAATCGCTCTTTAACATTGATCTCTCATTTAAAAAAAGACTGATTAATCCAAACAATCTATTTAGAAAATTTGTTAAAAAAGTAAATAAAAAAGTTATTAATAATAATATCGATTTTGTAATTATTACAGGAGATATTGTAGATTTTACAAATATTAGTAATATATCATCAAATCAAAAAACTATATTTGCTTATGAGAATAGTAATTGGAAAATTTTCAAAGATATTCTCTTGAATATAGATCAAATCAATAAAAAAGGGATAAAAAAAGCAGAAGAAATATTATGCCCGATCTTTACCATTCCCGGAAATCATGATTATCGTCCTTGGCAGTACGATTTAAACTGGGGAGGAATTTATAAAAAAATTGGTCTTAAAAAAATTGAAGCTCAAGTATTAAAAGATGAATATTCCGCTTCTCCAATAAAAGCTATTTTAAAAAGTGAAAATGCATTAGAGGGATATTTATCAAAAATAAATGCTTCATTAGATTATTATTTAAAATTAGGCAATTCTTTATTTATTTTTTTAAATACTGGGGCGGATTCTTATAAAAAAATGACTGATTTTATATCAGGAAGCCCATCTCTAACAGGTCTTACTCAGAAGCAAATAATATTCTTAAATAATATTATTAAATCTAGGTATAATAAAAAATCTCAAATCTTCCTTTGTCTACATGCCCCCCCTATAAATACAAGAGAGAAACGGGGTATTTTAAGTCGAATAAAAAAAAAATTTAAAAAAATGATGAGAATAAAATTAGATCAGTTCAGAGAATCTAAATTTGCTAGTCTAAAAAGGAAAACAGAAAAAGCGCGAATTGATGATAAATTTAATATTACATATGGAACGATTTCTTCTAATTGGGAGAAATTGATTGATTTTTGCTATAAATATTGTACTCTTATTATCTCAGGTCATACACACATGTTAAACGAATATCGGTTGAAAAAAACTTTTCAAAATAACTCTAATGATGAAAAAAATAAAGATTCATCGATTGCAGTTTTTTATGATGATTATTCTACGATTTATAACAATCACAAGAATATTCAAAAATATATTCCCTTTATAGTTCAGACCCCTGCCCTGGGATTGAAATCATTCAAAAGACTTAAGAACGCAGGAGCATATCGAGAAATAAAAATCAAAAATAGAAAATTATCTTCATTTCAAGTTCATTATGTCTGATTTAATTACATATTTATGAGGTTAAAAATATAAACTAAAGGTGATTATTAATGACTTTCCAAGAACTAGGAATTAGTATTAATACAATTAATGGGCTAAAAGATATGAATATAAAAAATCCTACACCCGTCCAAGAAAAAGCTATTCCTCTAATTATAAAAGGACAAAACGTAATAGTTCAATCTAAGACAGGGACAGGAAAAACATCAAAACTTGTATTATCTAACTGTAGAATTTGCATAGGAATGTTTGCCCCCTGAAATGAAGCAAGTGAAGGCGTGAAATGTGATTTGAAATATTTTTTTCCACGTTTTTTTCCAAGTTCGGAATGAGTCGTATTTTGATAAACATACCATTGAAAAGATGACCTAGGGGGACATACTATTTCAAATTCTTTACATAAGCTCTCCAACTTGCGATAAGCTTTTTTTAGTGTTACCCTAGGTTTTAAGTAAAAATTACGAGCTTTCTCAATTAAATCAAGAGTTTTTTTATCATATTTTTTTGTTCTACCTTTATTCTTGTGTCTTGGTATTAATCCATCTCTACCATCTTTTTCATATGCCTTTACCCACCTATAAACTTTACTTTTGGAGATTCCCCATTTATTACAAAATGATTCTCTCCATTCAATTGTTCTTCCTCTAGAGGGGTGCCTAAGCCATGCAGACACTATTTCTTCACGTTTCTCAACTTCCTCCTTATATTTAAACGATATATTTGATGAAAAGCATTTGATTGATTTGATAGAATTCTCATTCTCTAATTTATTAAAACTCAGATTATTATCATGGGATAATTCAAAGATTTCCCACAATGGTTTAAAAGGAGATCTATTTTCCCTTTTTCTAAATCGTAAAATTGTATCTTTTGACAGTTGTTTAGTCGAAAAAGTATCCATAAATATTAAACCATGATAAATTGCATAACATATGATTTGGGCAGCTTTTCCAACCTCTACTCCTAATTCCTCAGATAATTTTAAACATAATGAATTATAATCTTCGCCTTCTAATGGAATCAAACTCTTAAGCTTATCCATATATTTATCATTGGAGGAACATTTTGAAGCTCCAAGTGTGAACCATACATTCTCTCTCCGAGCTGTTCGGATTTCCTTTTCTGTTAGGACAGCAAATTCTATCCCATGCTTTTTAGCCCATTCTTCTGCAGCATTCCATTGTTTCTCATACTTTTTTCGATTAACACTAATTTCTTCTTCATATTTAATTTCATATAATCCACATTCCCCATTTATATATTCGACATATGTATCAGGCGTATATTTTCGTTCTTTTCCCTTGTAATCCTTATATTCTATAGTAATGGGTTGATGCTGGTATTTTTTTACACTGGGAGCGTGATTGCATAAGAGATATAGATCTCTTTCTTAACATGACTCGTATTCTACAATTCCGTTTGGAACTTTACTTGCCAGAATTATTCCCCTGTTACCTCGTTCTTTTGGCAGAATTTTACGAACAGGGATCCAATCAATACTCATTCCCAATCAAAACTAAAAATTTCTTACATAATTTATATGTGATTCTCAATATTTTCTAAGAAAAATGATCAGTTCCCATCTTTTTTTAATATGAGGAGTTCAGAGGATTTCTGAAAAAAATAACCGACACTTCTTCTAGAAACATTTTATAATTTTCATGATTCCCATCTATTGTTAAAAAAAGCACTCTAAGTGACAGATCAATAATGTTTTATTTATTTTTTTAGTTAATCATTCTAATTCATATTTAATTTTACCAGCTTGCGGTCAAATATATATATTACGATATCATAATTGATTAATTAAGTAAATAAAAATTATACTTTTAATAATAAACAATTATTTATTTATTAGAATTTTAACAGGATGCTGGTATGCCGAACGGGATTTTTTTAATTAGATGGGATGAAGTAGAGGGAGGGATAATCTATTTAAAATTCCCCGAAGACCTAGAAATTCCAAATCCCGTTGTACAACAGATAACTATATCACATAATTTTACTGAATCTTATATTATTACAGAAGAAAAAAACTGGAACTCCGTTTCTTATTATAATGAAAATAAAGAAATGATTATCGTTTTAGTTCTAAGTAAATTTGATGATGGTAATGATTATTTAGAAATCTTGGAGAAATTTAATCGAGAGATTGACAAAGTAACCAACGAGGAGAAATTGAAAAAAAATTTAGAAGCAATGTTTCACATTAGCTTGGATGCATTCAGAACAACTGATGAAGTTATAACAAAATTAAGTAATGAGGTTGCTTATTTGAAAACAAGAGAATACGATTATGAAGTTAAATTTGATTCTGTTTTAAACTCGAATCACTTACCCGTAAAAGCTAAAATTCTTTTTTTATTAGCTGTTAAAGATTCAGCGAAATTAGATGACTTTAAAAAACTGATCAAAACAAATTCAAAATGGCTTTTAAGTGTTCTTGAAACATTGGTAAAAAATCAGGTTATAGGGTACAATTCTGAAAACGATTCTTATTATTTGAGAGTATGAAAGTAAGTAGAATAAGAATAAAGGTTTTTGGATATGTTCAAGGAGTTTTTTTTCGGTACACTACTCGAAAAGTTGCTCAAAAATTAGGTTTAAATGGTTATGTAAAAAACTTACCAGATGGAACGGTATTCATTGAAGCTGAAGGGCCTGAAAATAAATTATATGAACTTCTTGAATTTTCTAAACAAGGACCTAAACATGCAAGGGTAGAAAAAGTAGAACATGAATATCTTCAACCAACAAATAGATT
>JABAHP010007458.1_pt3 | contig 11950 bp, 9 predicted proteins | sample 7062081 | NCBI WGS metagenome assembly JABAHP01 (sample SAMN14534357, study PRJNA622989) | marine sediment metagenome | biome: marine biome [ENVO:00000428]; feature: marine pelagic biome [ENVO:01000023]; material: deep marine sediment [ENVO:00002113] | place: India: Gulf of Kutch | collected... | reverse complement strand
TGGGTCTATGATGAGACTAGATCGGTTCACCGAGCGCGCACAGGACGCAGCCCAACGGGCGGTCGAGGTCATGGCGCGCTATGGACATACACAGGTCGACATTGAACACATCCTGGTGGCGCTGCTAGAACAGCCGGACGGTGTGATTCCGCAGATCCTGGAACGGTTGAATGTGGACATCGACCAAGTGCAAGGACGCATCGACGAAGTTCTGAGATCCAGTGCCAAGGCTGGCATCTACGGCAGCGGCGGCGTGGGACAGGTCTTCATCACCCCCCGGGTCAAGCGCGTGCTCGACCTGGCGAACGACGAGGCCAACCGGCTCAAGGATGATTACATCTCCACCGAGCACCTCTTTCTGTCGATCGCCAGCGAGCGCAATACGCCTGCGGCCCGCATTCTGCGCGAAAGTGGCGTGACCAAGGATCGTATCTACGACGCCATCAAAGACGTGCGTGGTGGGCAGAGTGTGACAGACCGCAGGGCAGAGACCCGCTATCGTCTGCTGGAGAAGTTCAGCCGCGACCTGTCGCTGATGGCCCGCGAGGGCAAACTAGACCCGGTCATCGGACGGGATGATGAGATTCTGCGCGTAATTCAGATCCTCAGCCGTCGCACGAAGAACAACCCGGTCCTCATCGGTGAGCCGGGAGTGGGCAAGACCGCTATCATCGAGGGACTGTCACAGAAGATCGCCAGCGATGACGTGCCGGAGATCCTCCAGGGGAAACGGGTGGTCCAACTCGATCTGGCGGCGATGGTCGCTGGCTCCCGTTTCCGGGGAGAATTCGAAGAGCGGTTAAGGGGCGCCATCCAAGAAATCCAACGATCCGAGGGCGAAATCATCCTCTTCATCGACGAACTGCATAACGTCGTCGGTGCAGGAGCCGGCATGGGGGCGCTGGATGCCTCCAGTATGATGAAACCCGCCCTGGCCCGGGGTGAGTTGCAGTGCGTCGGTGCGACGACTTTGGACGAGTACCGTCAATACATCGAGCGCGACGGCGCCCTGGAGCGCCGTTTTGCGCCGGTATTTGTCGAAGAACCAGCCGTCGAGGAGACCATTGACATGCTGCGCGGGCTGCGCGACAGATACGAGGCCCATCACAAGGTGAGCATCTCCGACGAAGCCATTGTGGCGGCGGCACGCCTCTCACATCGCTACGTCACGGACCGACACTTGCCCGACAAAGCGATTGACTTGATGGACGAGGCAGCGGCCAAGCTACGAGTGGCGCTCTACACACTCCCTCCGGATCTGAAGGAGATGCAGATAGAACTTCAGCGGCTCCAGACCGAGATCGACGCGGCCAGCGCGTTGGAGGACTACAAGCGAGCTGCCGAACTGAAGACGGACCGTATCAACGTCCAGTCCGAATTCAACCTTCAGCGCGATATGTGGCAGCAAGAACACCAGCTCGACGAGACGATTGAAGAAGAGGACATCGCCGAGGTGGTGGCCACCTGGACTGGCATCCCAGTCACACAAGTCATGGAGACGGAATCGGAGAAACTCCTGCGTATGGAGGAGGCATTGCACGAGCGCATCATCGGGCAGGACGAGGCTGTGGCTGCCGTCTCAGACGCCATCCGCCGCGCTCGTTCGGGCCTCAAGGACCCGCGCCGCCCCATCGGAAGCTTCATCTTTCTGGGTTCTTCCGGCGTGGGCAAGACCGAATTGGCCAAAGCGGTGGCCTGGTTTCTCTTCGACGACGAAGATGCCCTGTTGCGCATTGATATGAGCGAGTACCGGGAGTACCACACCGTCAGTCGCCTGTTCGGCGCCCCACCCGGCTACATCGGCTACGAACAGGGCGGTCAGTTGACCGAAGCGGTGCGGCGACGGCCCTACCGCGTCGTTCTGTTCGACGAGATCGAGAAGGCCCATCAGGACGTGTGGAACGCGTTGCTGCAGATCCTAGACGATGGTCGGCTGACCGATGGGCAAGGTCGCCTTGTGGACTTCCGCAACACAGTCGTGATTATGACCTCGAACGTGGGGACCGAATTTGCACGCAAGGGTGGAGGGCTCGGTTTCCTGCGGACTGGCGACGATGACCAGGATGAACAGGAAAGCCAGCGCGAGACCCAGAAGAGGCTTAAGAAGACATTCCGCCCTGAGTTTCTCAACCGCGTGGATGAGATCATCATCTTCAACGACCTGACGCTTGAAGATATGGAGCGTATCGTGGACCTGCAAATGAGGGAGATAGCCAGTCGACTGATCGAGCAGGGCTTGGAAGTCGAACTGACCGACACAGCCCGCCAGTGGCTAGCGGGCGAGGGGTTTGACCGGCAGTTTGGAGCTCGGCCGCTGCGCCGTGCTCTACAGCGCCACCTGGAAAGCCCTCTCAGCGTCCGGTTGCTGCGCGGCGACTTTGACAGGGGAGACCTGGTAGTCGTCGATGCAGGACAAGAGGGGCTGGTCTTCGAGCGAAAGCCGGGGCTGGGCAAGCTAGGTGAACAAATACCGCAGGAGCTTGTAGCCGAGCCAGAGCTTGTGGGCTGACAGTATCCTAGTAGGCAAGGCAGTGGTACTTCGGGCCTGGGGCCTTGTCCCAGGCCCTTCGCGTTGGGAACGCACGTCTACGTTGGGAAGAAACTCAGGCCAACAGTTCCCGGCCCCGTGTGGACGATGAGCGCAGGTGAGAGTTCGGTCACAATCATCTCCACACATTCAAAGCTGGTCGTGACCAAGGCCCGCAACCGCTCCACTTGGTCCAGCGCCGTCACGTGGGTGAATGCCACCTTGATGCGCGCCCCCTGTCCCACTCGCTGCTCCATCAACTCGACCATCCGGCGGTAGGCTTTGATCCGACTGCGGGTTGTGCCCAGCGCTACAATGATCCCATCCTGCATCCCGATCAGCGGCTTGATATTCAACAGCGAGCCCACCAGATGCTGGGCCCTACCGATGCGCCCGCCCATGTATAGGTAGCGCAATGTATCAGCCGTCTGGATCATCATGCCCTGCTGGGCCACCTCACGGGCCTTCTGGACGACTTCATCCAGGCCGAGGCCAGCCATTGCGGCCCGAGCTGATTCGATAGCGGCCCATCCCTGCGACATCGCCACCTGCAGCGTGTCCACCACCTCCACCCGAACCTCGGGGAACGGTTCTCGGAGTAGATCCACGGCAGCTAGACACGATTGATAGGCTCCGCTCCCTTTCGAGGTCATGGTGAGCACGACGATCTCCTTCACCCGCTCCGCAAGGTGCCTGAGCCCCTCCAAGTAGTCACCCGGCGCGGGGTTGGACGTCGTGGGCAACTTGGTTGCCCCTGGCAACCACTCGGCGAACTCCCTGGGTTTGACGTCCACCATGTCCCGCAGGGTGTCAAGCCCACGGTGGACGTGGTACGCCACGATCTCTATGCCCAACTGACGGGCCAACGCATCGGGTATACTGGCAGTTGTATCCGTGAGAATACCAACCATGTCAATAGTCCATCCTTTCTCCAACGTACTTTCACTACAAGAGGCCAGGGACGCGGTTCATCGCAACCGTTGAAGCACTACACATCATCGGCGAGGCTGCAGAACGTGGTAGTAGAAGCCGTTCATGCACAGATGCGCCACAGGTTCGTAATTCCGTCCGATCGCGTCCAGCACCGGTTGAGGGTAGAACTGAGCACGGAAGATGACCACGCCAAACTCCCGCCGATTGACCCGTGCGACGATCTCAGTCGTGTCGAGCAAGTCGTTCTTATACAGATTGAGGAGTTGGGTCGGGTTGGTCACGACCAACTCACCAGCCAGCAGGCTGAACATCGCCTCCTCACTCAGAGCAGGGCCATCGGCAGAGCGGACGTAGCTCAGGATCTCCTCGCCTGCCTCGTAGTCGCCAGCCGTGAGCAGATGTCCCAGTTGTGTGTAGCCCATCGCGTCGTGGTATTGGAACGTGGTGCAGTCGCCTTCGACCAGTGCATCAGCCACGCCGAGCGCTCGAGCCAGCGAGCCAAAGACCGGGCCAGACGTAGGCAGGTGCAGCATACGCGGCGCCTGCAACAGATAAAGCGAAGGCACGAGGATCGCGAACAGCGCACGACTGGCGACCCGAACCCGGCGACCTGGACTCTGCTGCCCGCGACCCGCATTCACCAAGCGGCCCAGCGCCAGACCCGAGCCGAGGCAGACAGCAGCAACGGCAGTAGTGAAGTAGCCAAACCCAGCACCCCATTTGCCACTCAGAGCACCGGCGCCCAGCGACAGGAGAAACCACAGGGAATAGACCGAGAGCCGATCCCAGAATAGCTCATAGGCCAGGTATCCCGCCGCCAGCAGGATGAAGACCGCATGCAGGCGAAACCACTGCCCAAACAGGAAGACCGTCTGACGATAGTCAAATTCATTGACGTTGGCCTGGATGACGTTAGTCCACCACTGTCCCTGTGTCATGACGTTCAACAGCCAAAAGATGACCCCAGCGACGATGGTCAGCGCCACGCCAGCAGCCACAGCCTTCTTGACGTCACGCAGGAAGATATAGAACAGGGCAGCGACAACGGTGAATATCGCCATCTGCTTCGTATACCCGGCGAACAGAAGCATCAAAAGACCCAAGATCAGATTGCGTTTGCCGTGCTGGGGATGCTCAAACTCAGCGATGAAAGCGATTGCCAGCGTCTCGAACATCACCATTGTCAAGTGCATCCGGCACAGCGGTCCGATCTGATAGACGTAGTTAGAGGCAAGGAAGGCCAGGCCCGAGACGAGGGGGACAAGCCAACCCCCAGCTTTGCGTCGCACGACAGCGAAGATGACTCCCCCCGTGATGAGTGTGGCGGTGAAGGAGACCAGCCTCCCGGCGATGAGTCTAGGCCCGAAAACCGAAAGCAGCGGGACGATGAGCAGGTGGAAAAGCGGCGGGTAGTTGGACGCGTAAAATGGATAGGCGGCGTTGTCCCGATAGGGCCACTCCCCTCGGCTGTACAGGATGGCGTCGTAAAGCTCGAAACCCTCCCCCTGGTCATAGTCGAATGGCCACTGGAAGAGATCCACCGCGTAGACAACGTATACGAGCAGGTAACCGACATACACCAGGACGGCGAGGAGGGCCAGCACGGTGCCAAGGCCTCTGGAGATCCGTGACAAGGTTGGGGTCATAGTGGTTGCTGGATTGAGCGATTGGCGAAGTAGATGCAGCCCGCTGTTCAGGCCGGGCGGTTGCCCAGACGAACCAGGATGTAGCCCACAGCAATGGCTGCGAGGCTAAGACCGATCCCGATGCGCTGTAATGGGCCAAATCCGTCCCACCTGCCGGCGCCAACGAAGTCCACCGCGATGGTGCCGAGAGTGACGAGCAAGCTGAGTGCGATGACAACGATGCCGAGTTGTCGCTTGGTGACCATGGCGCGCGCATTATAGCACACTGATGTGAGGGTGCAACCCTGGAGCGAGGAGTACGTATTGGGAGGTAGAAAGCAGGAGGGCAGAGACGCGATGCAAGTTGTGGAAGTAGTCCAAGAGATGGTAGCGGGCGAAGCAGCAGCGAACGATGGGGCAGCGGAGGCGCCTGCAGGTGAGTGGACGGCAGCGGCACTAGCACACGCCAGCGCCCTGCTGACCCTGATACTGGGAGTAGCGGGCGGCGTCGGCGTGCTGATCGGGCCTGCCGTTCCCCTCGTGATGTACTTCGGGTACCGTAAGGAGTCACGCTTCGTGGCCTTCCACGCGCTGCAAGCTGTCGTCTACCAAGCAGTCGGCATTCTGTCCTACGGTGTTCTCGCAGCGGTGCTGGCTGGCTGGGTAGCGCTGGCATGGACGGTGAGCGGCCTGCTCTCAGCAGTGCTCATTGGGCTGTTGCTCATGCCGTTTGCATTGCTGCTGACGTGGGTGACACTGTGGCTGCTGGTTTGCATGCCCTTCGCCTGGCTCGGCTACGGGCTATATGCAGCCTACCAGGTCTACCAAGGACGAGACTTTCGTTATTGGCGGATTGGGGAATGGCTGGAACAGGAGATGAAATCGTGATCCACGGACGTGATCCCTTTGTGGCTCTGTTGTTGGAAGTCGTAGGCGGGTTCTTCGGTTTCCTTGGCATCGGCTGGATCTACGCCGGACGGCCAGCGATGGGCATTCTGCTGCTGATCAGCTACTGGCTACTGGATTGGATCGTCGGCCTGACGCTGGCCATCGGCACTCTGGGGGTATGGTGTCTCCTCTGGCCAGCGCAGAACCTAGTCTTCGGCGCACTTTCAGGTTATCTTGCCTACCGATGGTCAGAGCGGCATCCTTGAGCGCCGATTCGGGCCGATACTGAGGACTGAGACCAATGCGCGGTGTCCCACCCTGCCACTTGGCGCGCACTTGTAGATGTGCTATAATGCGCCCCTGCGAAATGGAGGGGATTCCTTGCGCCGTAGAACTGGATGTATCGCCTGGCTCACCATCATTGTCGCCATTGCGTCACTTTTCTTGGCATGGCAGTACCTCAATTACCGCTTGACTCGCCGCACGCTGCCTGCCGGGATGACGATGGCCGGCCTGTCCGTGGAGGGAATGACGCACGAACAGGCGCTCAACGCTCTCGAGGTGGCCTTTGCCACACCCGTGGAGGTCACATACCGCGAACAGCGTCTGACCCTGTCTCCCGATAGCGTAGAACTGCGGTATGACGCGGGGGAGACGGAGTCCAATCTGGGCGCGATACTGAGCGCACAGGAAGGGCTCGATGGCTTAATCGCGCACATCCTGCGTCGCTCGCCTGGGCCAGTGGCAGTCCCAGTGGCCATCCGTTACTCGGAGGAACGCCTAGACGGATTCCTGACCCGCGTTGCCAGACAGTACGATCAGCCGCCTCAGGACCCCGTCCCGCTTCCAGCCAGCTTGACCTTCCGTCCTCCTCAGCCAGGTTTCGAACTGGACGTTGAGGCATCGCGCGCTCGGCTTGCCGCCGCACTGGTCTCGGCCATCGACCAGCGGGTGGAGCTGGTCGTGCGAACGGAGGAAGCGCCCCCGCCGGATTTGGACATACTGGGACAACTCCTCCAGTCCATTCTGGACACTCATCAGGGTCTGGTACCGGGCATCTTCGTTAAGGATTTGCAGACCGGGGACGAACTGGAGATCAACGCCAATGTCGCCTACGCCGGATTGAGTGTGCTCAAGATTGCCATCTTGGAAGAAACCTATCGCCTTTTGGATCTCCCGCTCGACGCTGAGGTTACTGACTGGGTGAGCGACACAATGGGCGTCACCAGCAGCAACTTCAAAGCCAACCTCCTGCTGCGGGACGTCATCGGCAGTGGCGACAGCTACCAGGGGGCCGAGAACCTCACCGCCTCAATGCATTATCTGGGGCTGATCAACACATTCATGGCGACGCCCTACGATGAGCTAGTCGTCCCACCGACGATCGTTACCCCGGCCAACTCTCGAACCGACATCAGTACCGAACCTGACCCCTATATGCAGACCACGCCGTTGGACATTGGGTTGCTGCTGGAGATGACCTATCAATGCAGTCAGGGCGGCGGCGCGCTGACGGTCGCCTATCCCGGCGATCTTGCCGTTGACGAATGTAGTCAGATGCTCGAGTGGATGAGCAGAAATCGCATCGATAGCCTCATCGAGGCTGGAGTACCAGTGGGGACCAGGGTGGCGCATAAACATGGCTTCACCGGTGACACCCACGCTGACGCGGCGCTCGTATTCAGTCCAGGCGGCGATTTCGTGCTGGTCACCTTCCTCTACCGCCCCCAATGGCTGGAGTGGGAAGAAAGTGCACCTCTGATTGCAGACATCGCCACGGCGACCTATAATCACTTCAATCCGGCGCAGTAGTCACCCACTCCCTTGGAGCATAAGCTGTCGACGCGCGGTGCAGCGCACAGCTGGATGCCCAAGTCGTCCGTATCCTCCCCGTTGAAGCCCGTGCTTCGCAGTGTCATACGTAGACCGGCCACAAAACCCCCGCTTATCTGCTAGATTGCGCGTTTGCCCATTTGGCTCTATAATGGACCATGTGCCAGACATGGCTGCATCGGTCCGAAGTTCAGACGTTCGATCACCAAGGGGGCGGGGTATAATCGTAAGATTGGGTTATGAAGTCCCTTGAGGCCCAGCACATCGATACAGTAGACTCTCCTTCCGACGAGCATCCACGACAAGAGTCGGACCGCTCGGGGAGACCGCACGCTCCGAACCCTTCAGAGGATCTGGGCACGCGGCACGTATCCCCGCCATCCCAGTCGCCTGAGCGCATTGAGGGCCAACTGCCTGACGGTCATCTGCTTCAGGATCGCTATCGTGTCCTCGGGTTGCTGGCGGTCGGCGGTATGAGCACCGTCTACAAAGCTCAGGACCTGCGCTTCTCACAAGTCACCCGGTTGTGCGTCGTCAAGGAGATGCTCCACACCACTGCCGATCCCCAAGTGCGGACGATGATGGAAGGTCGCTTCGAGCGCGAGGCCAATATCCTCGCCTCTCTCAATCATCCAGGTATCGTTCAGGTTTATGACTTCTTCAGCGAGGGCGACCGCAGTTACCTTATCCTCGAGTACGTAGATGGCAAGAACCTGGATGCCATCCTGGGTGAAACGGAGGGCTTTTTCCCCGAGGCACAGGTGGTGAACTGGGCCATCCAGGTCTGCGAAGTGCTGAGCTACCTGCACAGCCATGAACCTCAGCCCATCATCTTTCGCGACATCAAGCCTGCCAACATCATGCTCGACGGCTATGGTCGCATCCGGTTAGTGGACTTCGGCATCGCCAGGATCTTCCAGAGCGGCCACAAGGGGACGATGATCGGCACCGAGGGCTATAATCCACCGGAGCAATATCGAGGCTTTGCCGAACCTCGAGCAGACGTCTACGCTCTGGGTGCTACGATGCACCACCTGCTGAGCAAGCAGGACCCTCGGACGGAAGTGCCCTTCTCCTTCCACGAACGCCCTATCCATAATACGAACCCCACGGTCTCTCGTGAACTCGCAGAGATTGTCAACCGGGCCCTACAGTATGACATCAACAAGCGCTATGGCTCAGCAGAGGAAATGCAGCGCGCGCTGATGCGCCTGAATTCGGCCCGTGGCATCGGTGGGACTGCCTCCTATGGCGTTCCAGCCTCCACGAGCGGCGAAGTCATGTCCCTGTGGCGTTTCCGCTGCGAGGACGCAGTCCGCTCCTCGCCTGTGGTACATAACGGCACCGTATACGTCGGCGCCTACGACCACAATCTATACGCCATCAGCGCCGCCGACGGGAAGTTCCAATGGAAATACGCCACTGAAGGCGGTATCGCTTCATCCCCATGTGTGCACGAAGGGCGCGTGTTCTTCGGCTCTGCAGATCGGTCCCTATATGCGGTCAACGCAGACACTGGTCGTATCTCCTGGACCTGCCCCACTCGGGGCAGCGTGTGGTCATCGCCGCAAGCTGCCTTTGACCACGCATTCTTTGGCTCCGATGATCGACATCTTTACGCTGCCAACATACACAGCGGACGTGTTGCCTGGAAGTTCGAGACGGAGGGAAAGGTACGCTCATCGCCGTCCATTGGAAGTGATGCCGTCTACGTGGGATGCGAGGGAGGAGTGGTCTACGCCGTGGACACCAGCGGTCAGTTGCGGTGGCGCTTTCGCGCCCGGCGCGGTGTGACCTCCTCCCCCGCCATCGTGGAGGAGACCATTTACGTAGGTGGCCGGGACTGGTACGTCTACAGCTTGGATATCCGCTCCGGTCGGCCGATCTGGCGCTATCGCACCGGTGGGCCGGTCATTTCCTCCCCTACTGTCAGCGAGGATCTGGTATTCATTGGCTCAGTGGATGGTGGCCTCCTTGCACTGGATGCCCGCAGTGGCCGCCTCGTCTGGCGCTACGCTACAGACAATCAGGTGACCTCTTCCCCAGCCGTAGCCGAAGGGGCGGTGTTCTTCGGCTCTGTGGATGGTACCGTCTACAGCTTGGATGCCAAGACGGGTGTTTTGCGGTGGCGCTTTCAGACTGACGGGCCAGTGGCATCGTCACCAACATTGGTGGACGGTGTGGTCTATATTGGATCAGATGATCGTTGCCTATATGCACTCCCGGCGTGAGGGGGCACTGTCTGGTGAGAGGGAAAGCTATGCAATTCCTACGCAATCTCCTGGGACTGAAGAACACTTCTACTTCTGCCCCGAGCCCCCAAGCTCCACCCACTCAGCCCCAGCTCAAGGTCGGTTGGGCGACCCATGTCGGTGAGGTGCGGCGTCACAACGAGGACACAGTACTAACCGTCACGACCGCACACGGCGGTGATGACGTGGTACCAGCATTTGGGATTTTCGTCCTGGCCGACGGCATGGGAGGACATCAGGCCGGAGAAGTTGCCAGTTCGCTGGTGGCACGCGTCGTGGCCCATCACGTCGTGCGCCAACTGTATCTGCCAATCCTGATGGAGCAGGAACACAACACAAACCACCCGCCCCTGAACGAAGTGCTCGTGGATGCCGTACAGACCGCCAACAACGTCGTGGCAGATCGCGTACCCGGTGGAGGGACAACGCTGACCTGTGCACTGGTGCTTGGGGCCCGCGCCTGTATTGCCCATGTGGGGGATAGCCGGGCCTACATTGTCACAGAGGAAGTATTGGACCAGATTACCCAAGACCATTCGCTAGTCGATCGGCTGGTCGAGCTGGGCCAGCTTACGCGCGATGAAGCCGCTGTTCATCCACAGAAGAACGTACTATACCGCGCCGTCGGTCAGAGTGGCATGCTGGAGGTAGACACCTACGTGCGCACTATTCCTCGCGGAGGGCGGCTGCTGCTTTGTAGTGATGGGCTGTGGAGCGTGGTGAGTGACACGGAGATGGGCCGCATTGTAGCGACCGCTTCTTCGCTGCAGACAGCGTGCGACAGCCTGATCGCTGCTGCCAACCGAGCTGGTGGTCCTGACAACGTGACCGCCATTCTGGTGGAACCACCTGTCGGCCAAGACGCGTGAACCAAAGCACATGAGTGACGCCGAGAGAGACTACTACGCAATCCTGGGAGTGCCTCAGTCCGCGACAGATGAGGAGATCAAGCACGTCTATCGCGCACTAGCACGTCGCTACCACCCCGACAGTCGCCCAGAGGACACCCCCACGGCGATGTTCCACGAGATTCAAGTCGCCTACGCCGTCCTGGGTGATCCACATCGCCGCCGCGCCTACGATCGGCGACGGACCGATCTGGGTGCAGACGAGAAGGCATCGCTATCCTGGGAAATCCTGCAGAGCCAGAGCCAACTCAGTTCTCTCTACGAGGAGCAAGTGCTCTATCTCCTGATAGAAATACGACCGGCTGCAACCGCGCTGGGCAAACGCCTGCCGCTCAATCTGTGCCTGGTAATTGATCGCAGTACCTCAATGCAAGAAGCACGGCTAGAGCACGTAAAGCAAGCGGCAAACCAGATCATAGACGAGCTACACGATGAGGATGCCCTCGCGGTGGTCACCTTCAACGACTGGGCGGAGGTCATATTGCCCAGCCAGTCAGGCGTCAACCGCGCTCAGGCCAAGGCCGCGATCTCCACCATGTCGGCCAACGGCGGAACCGAGATTCTGAAGGGCCTACAGACTGGATTGGCGGAAGTAAGAAAGCACCACAGCAAGCAGGTCACCAGTCACGTGATCCTCCTCACCGACGGTCAGACCTACGGCGACGAGGCAGGTTGCATAGCCGCGGCCCGACGGGCGGGAGCACACCGCATCAGCATTACAGCCGTAGGCATCGGCGAGGACTGGAACGATGCCCTGCTCGATGAGATCGCAGCCCAAAGTGGGGGGACCTCCTCCTACATTGCGTCGCCCGGTCAAGTGCGTACGCTTTTGCAGCAGCAGGTGGGAGGTTTGGGATCGGTATTCGCTCAGGGACTGACCCTGGATTTCCGATGTGCCGAGGGCGTGCAGGTGGAAAGCATGTTTCGCACCTCGCCGTACGTGGAACGCCTCGCTCCGATCGACGGCGCCATCAGCTTGGGCGC
>JABAHP010024851.1_pt1 | contig 11952 bp, 10 predicted proteins | sample 7062081 | NCBI WGS metagenome assembly JABAHP01 (sample SAMN14534357, study PRJNA622989) | marine sediment metagenome | biome: marine biome [ENVO:00000428]; feature: marine pelagic biome [ENVO:01000023]; material: deep marine sediment [ENVO:00002113] | place: India: Gulf of Kutch | collected... | reverse complement strand
ACGCAGAACCCGATCGAGCAGGAGGGCACCTACCCGCTGCCCGAGGCGCAGCTCGACCGCTTCATGTTCAAGCTGCCCATCGGCTACCCGACCGAGGAGGAGGAGCACGCCATGCTGCTGCGCTTTGCGCGGGAGGATCCGCTGGAGGACCTAGCGCCCGTCGTCACGCCCGACGATCTGCTGCGCATGCAGGAACAGGTGCGGGACGTGCGGGTCGAGGAGTCGGTGCGCGGCTATGTCGTCGACATCGTCCGCGCCACGCGCGCCCACCAGGACATCCAGTTGGGCGTCAGCCCGCGCGGGACGCTGGCGCTCTACAACTGCGCCCAGGCGCTGGCCGCCATCCGCGGGCGGGAGTACGTCCTGCCCGACGACGTCAAGCTGCTGGCCCCCTACGTCCTCACCCACCGCATCATGATCAGTCCCGCCACGCGGCTGCGGGGCCGCCGGCTGGCCGACGTGCTGATGGACGTGATCGAGACGGTGCCGGTGCCGGTGGAGAAGCTATGATGGCGGCACCCGGGATGGTTCCGGGAGTGCCTGGAGGGTAGCGCCGATGCCAGGCATGCCAGGCCGGAGGGAGGCGACCCGCGACAGGGCGCGGAAGGCGGCGGACGAGGACCGGCCCCGGTTGGGCCACGCGTGGTTCGACCTGGCGGCGCTGCTCATCGCCATCGGGCTGCTGGTCCGCCAGCGGGCGCCCTTCGCACTGGCGGCCTGCCTCCTGACGGTGATCCCCATCGCGTGGTGGTGGAAGCGGGCCGCGCTGCGTCGCCTGGAGTACGAACGGCATTTCGACAAGCGACGGGCCTTCCCCGGCGAGACGTTCGCGATGACGGTGCGCGTCACCAACCGCAAGCTGCTGCCCCTGAGCTGGCTGCAGGTCAGCGACGAGGTGCCGATGGCCCTGCCGCTGGTGGAGGGCGCGCTGGCGCCGACCCACGCCCCCAAGGTCGGGCGGCTCGACGACTCGCTCTCGCTGCGCTGGTTCGAGCGGGTCAACCGGCGGTATCAACTGGCGTGCACCGCGCGCGGGATCTACACGCTGGGGCCGGTGGATCTCAAATCGGGCGACATCTTCACCCTGTTCGAGACCGAGGAGAACCGCGAGGCCTGCGATCGGCTGGTCGTCTACCCCCGCATCTGGCCACTGGAGGAGCTGGGGCTGCCTTCTAAGGAGCTGTTCGGTGACCGGAAGGCCCGGCGGCGGCTGCTGGGGGACCCGCTGCGCACCATCGGCATCCGCGACCACCACCCGGAGGACAGCCTGCGCCACGTGCATTGGAAGGCCACCGCCCGTCGGGGCGAGCTGCAGGTGCGGGTCTTCGAGCCCACGACGACGCTGAGCCTGGTCATCCTGCTGAACGTGGCCACGTTCGCGCATCACTGGCAGGGCTTCATCCCTGAATTGCTGGAGCAGACGATCAGCGTGGCGGGCTCGGTCGCCACCTGGGCCGTGGGACAGAAGCACAAGGTGGGGCTGGTGGCCAACGGCAGCATGCCGCTCTCCGACCAGCCCATCCGCGTGCCGCCGGGGCGCTCGCCGAGCCAACTGGCCGCCATTCTGGAGGCGCTGGCCGCCGTGACCAGTTTCGCCACCTCCTCCATCCAGGACCTGCTGCGCTCGGAGAGCCCTCGCCTGCCGTGGGGGGCCACGCTGTTGGTGGTGACGGCCATCGTGACCGACGAGCTGGCGGCGGCGATGGTGCGTCTTCGCGAGGCAGGACGGCGGATGGCGTTGATCTCGCTGGCCGAGGAGCCCCCGCCCCGGATGGAAGGGGTCGTCACGGTGCATCTGCCCTCCTCCTCACCCACCTTCCAGCGGTTGGCCGAGGGGGATTACGACGTGACGGTGGCGCTGCGGTCGGCGGGGCTGGCGCTGGGGGGTGAGCCCCTCGGGCCGGGTGCATCGGCCGACCGAAGGCCTGGCACGGCGCTCGGGACGGTTCCTCAAGGCGGGGCCGCATGGGAGGTGCGAGGTGGGTAGGTTCCGGGCCCGTATCGGTCGCGAGCTGGTGTTTTTCGCGCTGGGGGCGATGGAGAGTTTCGTCATCACGCCGCTGCTGGCTGCGTTTCTCTCGCTCCTCATGCCGGTCAATCTGTTGCAGATCACGGGCGTGTGTCTGGGTGCGATCCTGGCGGTGCACTACCTGGCCCGCGCATTCCTGCGGTCGTCGATGCACTCTATCCTTAGGTCCGGGCTGCTGGGGCTGGGGATGCTGGTGAGCGGGTTGCTCATCGTCCACCAGTTGCGCCACGCCCAAACGGGCCTCCTGGACCCCGCCTGGTTGGTCGCCATCTTCCGCGATCTGCGGCAGGCGAGCCTGTCGCACGACGTGATCCTGTTCCNNCGAGCCTGTCGCACGAGAGCGCGTCGCGCGACGTGATCCTGTTCCTGCTGGTGCTGTTCCTGTGGTGGCGGGGGCTGGTGCTGGCCCAGCAGCGGCTCGAAAGCGACACCGTCGTCTCCCGCTTTCGGTCGGGACTGGTGATGCTGGCCATCACGACGATGGTGAGTGGGTTCATCCTTCCCGCGCCTCCCTACCAGTTTGTGTTCGCCTATTTCTTCGTCAGCCTGCTGGGGATCGCGCTGGCGCGGGCGGAGGAGGTGGGACAACAATACGGGCGCAGCCAGTCGCCGTTTAGGCTGGGCTGGCTGGCGATACTGGTGACTGCCAGCCTGGCTGTCCTTCTGTTAGCTGCTGGCCTGGCGACGTTGTTGACCGGCGAGAACGTCAGCCTTCTCGTGGAGCCGATGTGGGCGGCACTACGCGACGTGCTCACCCTGGTGGCCTATGGGCTGGTCACCGTGGGGGCCTGGCTGGTGCGTGTGCTGCTCACAATCGTGCAGGATGTCTTCGACCTCGATTTCAGCAGGCTGGGACGTCTGCTGGCGCCGCCACCGGGGCCAGGGCTGCCGGCGGAATCGGGAGAGCCGGTGTTCGCGCCGGAGCAACTGGCGCTGGCGCGGGCGGTCGGCGTGACAATTGGCGTGCTGCTCGTGGTGGCAGGGGTCGCGCTGTCACTGCGCCGGTTGCGGGCACGGGCCGAGCGGCGACGGGACGAGGAGCGGGAGTCGGTGTGGGAGGGAGCGCACCTGGGCCAGGGCCTGCGCGATCTGCTGCGGCAGGGGCAGCGGCGGCTGGATGAGGCCGCCGCCGCGCTGGCTCGCTCTCGCCTGGGCCGGCTCTTCGCCGCGCTCACCATCCGCCGCATATACGCCCACGTGAACGGGTTGGCCGCGGAGCGGGGCTACCCCCGAGCGCCGTACCAGACCCCCTACGAGTACCTGCCGGCGCTGGAGCGAGCCTTCCCCGACAACCGGGAGGACCTGGCGCGCATCACCGAGGCCTACGTCGCTGTACACTACGGGGAGGTTCCCGAGCGGCCGCACGACCTGGCGACGGTCGAGGCTGCGTGGGAGTCGATCCGCGGGCAGCGGGTGTGAGGCATAGATTCGTCTGCCAGCTTTCGCGAAGCGGGCCACGCCGGCCTGAAGAGCCGGCGCTGGGTGAGCGGGCCAGCGCCGCCTGTTCACGGCGGTGCGGCCCACCGTGAGATTGTCGCCCCAGGAGTGGAACGCGCCCGTTGGAGGTTATTTGACACGACCATGGACTTATGATATAGTGGAATCGTGCACTTACCCTGGGCTATGAACGCACTCCTGTGCCAGTTGGTGGGGCTGGTCCAGCAATGATGAGGGGAGGAGTGGTACATTATGGCGAAGTCACGCAGTGAACTCATGGTCGATCGGCTGCGAGACCTGCAGGCCAGCACGACCGACATCGAGGCTTCGGCCGTCGTCAGCGTGGACGGGCTGATCATGGCCTCCGCCCTACCGGCGGACGTGGAGGAGGACCGGGTGTCGGCGATGTCGGCCGCCATGCTCTCGCTGGGCGAGCGTATTGCCAGCGAATTGGGGCGCGGTCTGCTGAACCAGGTCTACGTCAGAGGTGACGATGGCTATGTGATCCTGACGTCGGTGGGCGAGGAGGCGGTGCTCACCGTGCTGGCGCGCGAGGAGGCCAAGCTGGGGCTCGTCTTTCTGGATATGCGGCGGGCGGCCGAGGACCTGGTCGCCTTTCTCTAGAACGAGTTCTAGAACGAGCGCGTCCTGTGTGGGGGGAGTCAATCGAGACCGTTGTCGTGGCCGCGATAGTGGTCATAGATCAGTTACGCATCTGTGTGGGGAGGGTCGCCTGAGAGCGACGCTCCCCACTTCTCTTGTGCGGTAGGTGAGGGAGTATGTGTAAGTACATTTTCTGTACCGGTGGCGTGATCAGCGGTGTGGGCAAGGGGGTAACGGCGGCGTCGGTCGGCCGGGTGTTGAAGGCGCGGGGTGTGCGCGTCTCCATCCAGAAGCTCGATCCCTACATCAACGTCGACCCCGGGACGATGTCGCCCTACCAGCACGGCGAGGTCTTCGTCACCGACGACGGGGCCGAGACCGACCTGGACCTGGGGCACTACGAGCGGTTCATCGACGAGAACCTGACGCAGGCCAGCAACGTGACCACCGGCCAGGTCTACGCGGAGGTGATCCGCCGAGAGCGGCGGGGCGACTTCCTGGGGGGCACGATCCAGGTGATCCCCCACATCACCGACGAGATCAAGCGGTGCATCGCGCTGGTCGGAGAGCAGAGTGGGGCCGAGGTGGTGATCGTTGAGGTGGGCGGCACCGTCGGCGACATCGAGGGGTTGCCCTTCCTGGAGGCGTTGCGACAGTTACGCCGGGACGTGGGCCCGGGGGATACGGTCTATATACACGTCACCTTCCTGCCCCACATCGCCGCCACCGGCGAGTTGAAGACGAAGCCCACGCAGCACAGCGTGCGCGAATTGCGCTCCATCGGCATTCAGCCGGACGTCATCATCGCCCGTGCCGACCACCCGGTCGACGACGCACTGTGCGACAAGATCGCGCTCTTCTGCGACGTCGAGCGGCGCGCCGTTGTCCCGCTGGTGACCGCGCCGGTGCTGTACGAGATACCGCTGATCCTGGAGGATGTTGGACTGGGCGACTTCGTCGTCGAGCGGCTAGGGCTGGACTTGGGGCCACCGGACCTGACAGAGTGGCGTGAACTCGTGGAGCGCATCCATGGTCCCAAGGCGTCACTGCCCATCGGTGTCGTCGGCAAGTACGTCGAGCTCCACGACGCCTACATCAGCGTGCGGGAGGCGCTGTACCACGCCGCTCTGGCCCACGGATGGGACGTTGACGTGCACTACGTCAGCTCCGAGGGATTGGAGCGTGGCCGGGGATGGGATCAATTGGAGAAGGTGGCTGGCGTGGTCGTGCCCGGTGGCTTCGGCGAACGGGGCATTGAGGGCAAGGTTGCTGCGGCGCGCTGGGCGCGAGAGAATCGGGTCCCGTATCTGGGGCTGTGCCTGGGCCTGCAGGTGTTGATCGTTGAACTGGCCCGGCACGCGCTGGGGAGCGAGGAGCCGAACAGCGCCGAGTTCGCCCCCCATACTGGCTACCCTGTGATCGACCTGATGCCCGAGCAGCGAACGATCGTCGACATGGGCGGGACGATGCGCTTGGGCCTGTACCCCTGCCGCTTGGTGCCTGGGACGAAGGCCGCCGCGGCCTACGGGGTGTCGGAGGTCGAGGAGCGACATCGCCACCGCTTCGAGGTCAACAACGCCTACCGTGACGTGCTGAGCGAGGCAGGGCTCGTGTTCAGCGGACTTTCACCCGACGGGCGGCTGGTCGAGATCGCCGAATTGGCCGAGCATCCCTTCATGGTGGGCAGTCAGTTTCACCCCGAGTTCAAGTCNNCGTTTGCTTGCCAAATCGGTGCCTTTGTGTTATCATAGCGCCCGTTGCGCGCCTGAAGGCGGGCTTTCCGCTCCCGGCATTGGGTCTGGGGGCAATCCCGTGGAAAGGAGGTGTACCGTCTAATGCGCAGTTACGAAATGGTGTTCATCGTTGACCCAGAGTTGGAAGGCGATGACCTGACTGCTGTGGTCGAGCGGGTGACGTCCCTGGTCGAACGCAACAGCGGTAAGGTGGCGCAGGTCGAGCCCTGGGGGTTGCGTCGACTGGCCTATCCCATTCGAAAGCAATGGGAAGGCCAGTATGTGTTGATGCAGCTTGACCTGGAGCCCCAGGGTGTGGCAGGGTTGGAGCGCGACCTGGGACTCGTCGAGCAGGTTATGCGCCACCTCATTGTACGTCTTGATGCGGCCTGAGTGAAGACGCTCGGTCGATGGAATCGGGTGTGGTGTGCTTCGTAGGTGTCAGGGAGAGAAAGCGGTATGGCGAGGGGCCTGAACAAAGTGATGGTGATTGGTCACGTAGGGCGTGACCCGGAGATGCGCTACACACCCGGCGGGAAGCCGGTGACGTCGTTCAGTGTCGCCACCAGCCGCAGTTGGACGAACTCGGAGGGCGAGCGTCGCGAGGAGACCGAGTGGTTCAACGTCGTGGCTTGGGGGAATCTGGCGGAGGTATGCAAGCAGCACATTCGCAAGGGACGGCAGGTGTACGTCGAGGGTCGCCTGCAGACGCGGAGTTGGGAGGACCACGAGGGAAAGAAGCGCTTCCGCACCGAGTTGGTGGCGAATGAGATGATCCTGTTGGACGACCGCCATGGTGCTTCGGAGGCTGTAGCATCCACACATGAAGGGGAGGAGGAATTCCCTTTCTAGTAGCAATCTGATACTTGAGCGCTGGAGATTGGGCGGGGCTCATCAGTCCACCGATCTGCCAGCAAGGGGGATTGATTCGTTGGCACAAAATTCAGATACAGAGGAACGGTCGTCGGGGGCAGGGCGAAGGGGGCGCGGGGGGCGTGGGAGTTCGCGCCCTAGCCGGCGCGGCGGGAGGCGGTTCTTCTCCAGGCGGCGCAAGCGGTGCACTTTCTGTGAGCAGAAGATCGCGTCCATCGATTACAAACAGGTAGACGTGCTGCGGCGCCTCCTGACCGACCGTGGCAAGATTCGGCCGCGACGGCAGACAGGGACGTGCGCCAAGCACCAACGTCAAGTCTCTGTGGCGGTCAAGCGTGCTCGCCATCTGGCGTTGTTGCCGTTTGTGGTGGAGTCCGAGCGGCCGCGTTAGTGCGTGGCCCGTGGAACGACCTCGTAACCTGGTATCAGCAGCTAGCGCTAAGCGGCTAGCGAATATGTGAGAGAACAGGATGACAAAGAAGACCAAGAAGCGCGCGCCCAGGGAGCTGACACGCAAGCAAATCTCCCGCCTGGAGAGGGAAAGGCGGATGGAGAGGTTCCTCATCTGGGGCGTAGTCGCCGTGGGGGTCTTGATTGTAGGTGTCCTGACCTATGGGTTTGTGGTAGAAAGGGTCATCAAGGCCCGCGAGCCGGTCGCCGTCGTGGGTGGTGTTCCGATCACGACGAGTGAGTTTCAGGCTCGGGTGCGCCTTGCCCGGATGCAGATCCAGGCCGAACTCCAGTACTGGCGGCAGCAGCAGCAGATGCTCGATCCGACCGACACGGAGGCACAGACCTTCCTAGAGTACATCCAGGGGAACATCCGCGATCTGCAGGGTCGGTTATCGCCGATGAACGCGCTGAGCATTGGGGAGCAGGCCCTCGATCAGTTGATCCAAGAGGAGTTGGTGCGCCAGGAAGCGCAGCGGCGGGGCATCACCGTCGCGCCGGAGGAACTGCAGGAGCAGATCGAGCAGTTCTTTGGGTACGACCGGGATCCTGCCACTCCCACGCCAGAACCGACCGCCGCATTTCCTGTGGCGTCGACCGATGTGCTCACGTCCGCACCTACGCCTACCCCGTTGCCGACGCCGACTCCAATGACCGAACAGGCATTCCGTGAGCGGTACGATGATTACCTGCAGTCTCTGAAGTCACAGGGAATCTCGGAGAAGCAGTACCGTTCCTGGGTTGAGGCATCGCTGCTCGTTGACAGGTTGCGGGAGCAGCTAGAGGCGGACGTCTCTCCTACGGCAGACCAGGTCAAGCTGCGCTATCTTTTCGTGAATGACGAGGAGCGGGCGAATGAGCTGGCCGACCGACTGGATGCCGGGGAGGACTTCCAGGTGCTGATTGATGAGTTGGAGGATGACGAGGAGTCGGTCGGCTTTGGCACTGAGTTGGACTGGCTGCCCAAGGGCATGTTGGAACTCCGCCTGGATGCGGAGCTGGCCGACCTGGCGTTTGAGCTGGAGGTGGGGGAGCGCAGTCAGCCAGTGCTGAGTGAGGATGGCAACCTGTATACCATTATCCAGGTGGTCGGCCGCGAGGTGCGTGAAGTGGACGATGCGATGCGGCGATCGCTGGGGGACACCGCGTTCCAGGAATGGTTGGAGGCTCAGCAGGTGCTGGTGGAGCGTAGGGAGTACGAGGACCGCGTGCCGACGGATCCGTGACCGCTGGCTCCCCGTTCAGGAAAGACAGCCCGGCTTCGTGAGAGGCCGGGTTTTTTCGTTCATCCCGTGTGCCGCCGAGCCTCGATCACGTTGGGCAGTCGCTCGATCTTTGTGAGCACACGGCTGAGCTGGGCCATGTTGTTGACCTCAATGGTGATGTAGATCGTCGCGATGTTCCTCAGTGTGTTCTGGTTGACGGCAGTGATGTTGATGTCTTCAGCGCCGATGATGCTGGAGATCTCGCTGAAAAGCCTGGCCCGGTCGTAGGCCGCGATGTAGATCGTGGCCGGGATGGTCTGCAGGCGGGTTCCCCAACTGATCTCTATCAGCCGCTCGGCATCCCCCAGGCGCAGGATGTTGGGACAGTCGCGGCGGTGGACGGACACACCTCGCCCGCGGGTGACGTAGCCGATGATGTCATCCCCGGGCAGCGGGTGGCAACAGCGGGCCAGGCGGGTCAGCAGGCCGCCAGTGCCCTGCACCTGGATGCCCTCGATCGTCGGCTCGGGAGGGGGGGGCGTGCGGGGGAGGGCCTGCTCCTCGCGGGGGCGCGTTTCGGCGATCTTGCCCACAATCTGCTGGCTGTGGATATCGCCGAAGCCGACGGCGGCGTGGAAGTCGTCGACCTTGTCGAAATCGAACAGCCGGGCGACGGCCTCGTGGCTGAGATGGTCCAGTCCCAAGCGCTTCAATTCGCGTTCGACGATCTCCCGTCCTTGCGCGGTGTTCTGTACTCGATCCTGGCGGCGGAACCACTGGCGGATCTTGCGCCGGGCGCGACTCGTCTTGACGTAGCCGAGGGCTGGGTTCAGCCAGTCGCGGCTGGGCCCTCCTCGCCGGGCAGTCAGGATCTCCACCTGGTCGCCGTTCTTGAGCTGGTGATCCAGGCTGACCAACTTGCCGTTGACCCGAGCCCCTCGGCACCGGTAGCCGATCTCCGTGTGTACGTGAAAGGCGAAGTCGATCGGGGTCGCACCGACCGGCAGGTCGATGAGCTTGCCTTTGGGAGTGAAGGTGTACACCCGGTCCTGGAAGACGTCGGTCTTCATAGCGTCGACAAACTCGTTGGCGTCGGTGACCTCCTTGCGCCATTCGATGAGCGAACGCAACCAGGCGATCTTGGCCTCGAAGGCCTCGTCCCGTTTACCGCCCTCCTTGTAGCGCCAGTGTACGGCGATGCCGTATTCGGCGGTGCGGTGCATCTCCCAGGTACGGATCTGGACCTCCAGCGTCTTGCCATCGTCTCCGACGACGGCTGTATGCAGGCTCTGGTACATGTTCTCTTTGGGCGTGGCGATGTAGTCGTCGAACTCGCCGGGGATGGGATTCCACAGGCTGTGGACGATGCCCAGGATGCGGTAGCAATCGGGAATGGTCTGGGTGACCACGCGGATACCGCGGACGTCGTAAACCCGTTGAAAGGCAACCCCTTTGCGCTGCATCTTGCGGTGGATGCTGTAGATGTGTTTGGGTCGGCCGGTGATCTCTGCCTCGATGTCCTCCTCAGAAAGCTCCCGACTGAGGACTTCGACGTGTCGCTGGACGGCGGCCTCGCGCTGTGGACGACGCTCGTGGATCATGGACGCGATCTCGGCGTAGGTGGCAGGATCGAGATAGCGCAGGCTCAGATCCTCCAGCTCCCATTTCCATTGCCACACGCCCAATCGGTCGGCCAGCGGGGCGAAGATCTCCATCGTCTCGCGGGCAAAGGTCTGCTGACGTTCAGGCGGGAGTGGGTCGAGCGTGCGCATGTTGTGCAGACGATCGGCCAGCTTGATGATCACGACGCGGATATCCGTCGCCATGGCGATGAACATCTTGCGCAGGCTTTCGGACTCCTGCTCATCGCGGGGTCTCTTGCTCTCCTGGCTGAACCGGTCGATCCGCTCCTGTTCGATCTGTTCCAGTTTGGTGACGCCGTCCACCAGGCTGGCTACATCCGGGCCGAATTCCTGGGTCAGACCCTCTAGATCGACGTCCGAGTCCTCGACTACATCGTGCAGCAGGGCGGCCGCGATGGTGTCCGGTCCCATTCCCAGGTCAGCCAGCAGAGACGCCACCGCCAGTGGGTGTTGGATATATGGCTCACCTGACTTGCGTACCTGGTCGGCGTGAGCACGTTCGGCTACGGCGTATGCGCGCGCGACGAGCGCGCGCGCGCCGTCGGCCCGTTCGCCCGCCGGGATACGGTCCAATATCTCCGAAATGTCGAGGAGGCGTCGCTTGCTCATCTGTGCTCGCAGTCTCCGATCCCAGTTTCAGTATAATCCGGCTGGTGGATTTGTCAATAGCCGCAGGGTGGGGTATAGTCAACCCCGTGGGTAGTATACGGGGGGAGGTACGCTGTGCGCGTCATCGCGGGCAAGGCCAAGGGACATCGGTTGAAGTCAGTTCCCGGCAAGGGGACGCGGCCCATCACGGATCGGGCCAAATCGGCGCTTTTCAGCATAATCGGCAACGACGTGGTGCACTCTCGTTTCCTGGACCTCTTCGCCGGCACCGGGCAGGTCGGGATCGAGGCGTTGAGCCGCGGAGCATCGCAGGCTGTCTTCGTGGAGCGGGCCGGGCCCGCGCTGCGCGTCATCCGGGAGAACCTGGCGCACACCCGGTTGGAGGCCGGAGCGCGGGTCGTGCGGGCCGACGTGTTTGCTTATCTGGCGGCTGAGGCTGGACCGGCGGAATCATTCGACTACGCCTACATCGCGCCGCCGCAGTACCACGGCTTGTGGGTGCGCACGCTGCAGGCGTTGGATGCCTGTCCCGGCTGGCTGTCCGACGATGGGTGGGCCATCGCGCAGATTCATCCGCGGGAGTACGAGGAACTGGCGCTGGAACACCTGGCGCTCTTCGATCAGCGGTCCTACGGCGGCGTGATGCTGTGCTTCTACGCCAGGATGCCGGAAGGGCTTACGGCAGGTGATGGAGGTGAGTGAGTTGTCTTGCCAGCTCCGCACCGGCCTGAAAGAGCCGGTGCTGGTCAGGTCGTTCCATGGGAGGATTGCCCTACACCGACTGTATGATGGCGGTGCGGCGAGAACGTGCCCTTGGGTGATTTCCAAATGGCGGCGAGTAAACGCCAACAGTCTCGGAGGTACGGTGTGAACAAGGACACATTCGACGTTCTGATCCTGATCGGTCGGCCAGGCTCGGGCAAGAGTGAGATCGCTGACTTTCTGACGCACACGCCGCCTGAGGTGCGGCGGCGTCGGTTTCGCATAGCCGATTTGGACGTCCTCGACGACTTCCCCATACTTTGGACCTGGTTGGAGGAGGACCACATCCTGAGCGAGCGGCTGGGGCAGCCACGGCTGCACACGGACGAGGACGGGTACTTCAAGTACGCCCACCTGTGGCACGTGTTGGTGGAGCTGCTCAGCCTCGAATACGACAAGCGGCTGCGCGACGATCCGCTGCGCCACGATCACACCACGACGATCGTCGAATTCTCCCGGGGCAGCGAGCACGGTGGCTACGCGGAGGCGTTTCCGCACCTGGCTGACGACCTGCTCCGCCGGGCCGCCGTCGTCTACGTGCGCGTCTCCTACGAGGAGTCGCTGCGCAAGAACCGCCGCCGGTACAACCCGGAGCGGCCGCACAGCAT
>JABAHP010000295.1_pt1 | contig 11961 bp, 5 predicted proteins | sample 7062081 | NCBI WGS metagenome assembly JABAHP01 (sample SAMN14534357, study PRJNA622989) | marine sediment metagenome | biome: marine biome [ENVO:00000428]; feature: marine pelagic biome [ENVO:01000023]; material: deep marine sediment [ENVO:00002113] | place: India: Gulf of Kutch | collected... | reverse complement strand
GGTCATCTGGCCCCGCCCTCGCAGCCGGGCCAGGGGCAACGGCGGGTTCACACGGGTGATGAGCACAAGCTGCATCTCGGGTGGCTGGTGTTCGACCAGGAACCCGATTGCCTGGTGGATCCAGTCGGCCTGGATCAGATGATAGTCGTCCAGCACTAGGATGAAGGAGACCGGGCTTGCTGCCACGTCGTTGATCAGTTCAGAGACCAGTGCCTCGGCCTGCGGCAGCTGGGGTGTGTCCAACCGGCCCAGCACGCTTTGGTCTATCTGGAGGTTCAGCTTCTGGAGTGCGGCAACCAGGTAGGCAAAGAACCGTCGCGGATCGTTGTCGTTCGTGTCGAGGGAAAGCCAAGCAGCCGGCCGCTCCTGCTTGTGCAGCCACTCGCTCACCGCCGTCGTCTTGCCCGAGCCGGCCTTTGCCGAGACCAGCGTCAGGCTGTGTCGCAAGTGTTGCGCCTCTGTCAACCGTGCCGTCAGGCGAGGCCGGGGCACCAGGTCCGGACGTTGTGGCGGGATGTATAGCTTGGTTTTAAGGAGAGGTATGCTCATCTCCTCCCTCCTGGTTCGCACCCGCATTCTTTCCCGGCTTGATTATACCATGCCTCAGCCCGCCCGGCAACGGCTTGCAGAACGCGCCTGGCGTCCTTTCCGGATACACCATCCAAGCGCTCCCGGGCTTGCGCAAATGGATCATCTGATATACTATACTATTCAGATGTGAATACGGAATGGCCCACGAGATGTGCGGAGGGAGGCCCCCCATGAGCGACCGGGAACAGCTTGAACAAGCCATTGCCCAGTTGGAGGCGCAGCGCGCCAACCTGGGCGATGCTGTTGTTGATCTCTCCATCGCCACCCTGCAAGAGCAGCTCGCGGCCCTGGAGCCAGCAGTCCCCTCCGAGCAGCGCAAACTGGTCACCATGCTCTGTGCTGACGTCTCGGGCTTTACTCCCATGTCGGAGACGATGGATGCCGAGGAAGTGAGCGATCTGATGAACGCGCTCTGGCAGCAGCTTGATGCGGCCATTGTCGAGCATGGCGGCCGCATCGACAAGCATCTCGGTGACTGCGTGGTGGCGCTCTGGGGCGGGGATGTGGCACGCGAGAGCGATCCCGAGTATGCGATTCACGCCGCGCTGGCCATGCAGGCAGCGCTGGCCGAGTTCAAAACAGATCACACCCTCGGAATGCGCATTGGCCTGAGTACCGGCCCTGCTTTGCTGGGAACCGTGGGCACCACGGGCGAGTTCTCCGGCCTCGGTGACGCCATCGACCTGGCCCAGCAGTTGGAGCAGGCTGCTCCGGTTGGAGGGGTATTGATCTCCCGCGACACCTACCGGCACGTGCGTGGGTTGTTCGACATGGTGGAACAGGAATCGCTCCAGGTTAAGGGCAAGGCCAGGCCGGTGCGGACCTATCTCGTCGAGGACGCCAAGCCGCGTGCCTTCCACGTGTTGACGCGAGGTGTGGCGGGCGTCGAGACGCGCATGGTTGGCCGCGGTGCAGAGCTGTTGATGCTGCAAAACTTGTTCCGCGACGCGACAGAGGATGCCGAGGTCCGCGTCGTGACCGTCGTGGGTGACGCCGGGGTGGGCAAGAGCCGGCTGTTGTACGAGTTCGAACAGTGGATCGAACTGCTGCCGGAGGATGTGTGGTACTTCCAGGCTCGTGCCACGGCAGAGACGGAGACGACGCCCTACGGTCTCATTCGGCGTATGTTCGCCCTCCGTTTCGAGATTCTGGAGAGCGACAGCGCGGCGGACGTACGGACCAAGTTTCGTTCCGGGATGGCTGCAGCTCTCGACGCTGACCAGGCGGATCTGGTGGGGCAGTTGATCGGTCTTGATTTCTCCACCAGTCCGGCGGTGCAGGCCCGGTTGGGCAGCGAGTCTTTCGGTGAGTTGGCAACAGCCCACCTGGTCGAGTATCTGCGGGCCATAGCCAGCGAGCCAACGACGATCTTTCTGGAGGACATCCACTGGGCAGACGACAGCTCCCTCGACTTGCTGGACTACCTGGTGGGAGAGGTCGCCGACAGGCAGCTGTTGGTGGTCTGTTTGGCGCGCCCATCGTTGTATGAGCGCCGGCCCAGTTGGGGCGAAGGACAACGGATCCACACCCAGATCAATCTCAAGCCTCTATCGCGGCGGGCATGTCGGGTTCTGGTGGGCGAGATCCTGCAGAGAGCAGATGGCGTCCCGGGTGAGCTGCGCAATCTGATCGTTGAGGGGGCCGAGGGCAACCCATTCTACATCGAAGAGCTTGTCAAGATGTTGATTGAGGACGGCGTGATCGTGATTGGGGAGGATCAATGGTCGGTTGAGCTGGAGCGGTTGGCGGAGGTGCGCGTGCCGCCAACGCTAACCGGGGTACTGCAGGCGCGGTTGGACAGCCTGCCGCCGGAGGAAAAGACGGTGCTGCAACGGGCGTCAGTAGTGGGACGGCTGTTCTGGGATGCAGCGGTGGTCGAGTTGGCAAGCGATCAAGCCGAAGCTGCTCAAGCTCACAAGCTACTGAACGATGCGCGGGACCGTGAGTTGATCTTTCGACGGGAGCGCTCAGTCTTTGAGGCAACGGATGAGTATATCTTCAAGAATGCGTTGCTGCGGGACGTGTCCTACGAGACGGTCCTACTCAAGCTGCGGCGCGTGTACCACGCACAGGTGGCACAGTGGTTGGAGGGCATTGCCGGAGAGCGTGTCAGCGAGTACCTGAGCCGGATCGCTAGACATTACGAACTGGCGGGTGAGGCGGCAAAGGCCGCGCACTTTTTGCGGCGGCTGGGGGAGGAATCGTCCCAGATTGGCGCCTTCCGTGATGCCGTCAAGGTGTTCGAGCGGGCGTTGGCCTTGCTGCCTGCTGTGGACCACGATCCAGCTCAGGTAGCATCAACTACCCTGTCCGATGCCGGGTTGGCCGAACGCGCGATGCTATTGGTCAACCTGGGCAACGCGCACAATCGGTTGGGAGATTGTCTTGTGGCAGCGCAGCACCTTGAACAAGGGTTGGCTCTGGCACGCCAGGCCGATGACCCGCAGGCGGAAATTGAGGCACTCAACAGGTTGGCCCAGATGGCCAGCGAACAGGGAACCTATGACAAGGCCCAACGCTATCTGGATGAGGTGTTGGGGCTGGCCCGTGAGCAGGATGATCTGGCCTGTGTAGCCTCAACGCTGTCTATGTTGAGTACCATTGCTTGGAGATGGGGAGATCTGGAACAAGCAGCAAAATGCTGCCATGAAAGCCTGGCGATTTACAGGGAACTTGATGACCGGCACAAAATCGCACGAATGCTCAATGTCCTGGGCATTCTTAACACCATACAGGAGAACTATGACCAGGCCGAGCGGTACTATGAGCAGAGCCTGAGCATGGCCAGAGAGATCGAAGACCGCCAGCTAGTCGCCGATCTACTCAATAATCTTGGCTATCTGAACCATCACAGCACAGGGGACCTGGAGAAAGCTAACCGATACTATCAAGAGTCCCTGCTGGTAGCCAGAGAGATCGGCCATCGGCATGGAGTGACAAGCTGTTCGGCGAATCTGGGACAACTCCACATCTTGTTGGGCGAGCACCAGGTTGCCTGGGAATACTTGCGCGAAGCGTTGCTCCAGTCGGTAGCCATTGGGACAGTTCCTCTGACCCTGGATGCGCTAGTTGGCGTGGTCCAGTTGCAGATTGAAGCTGGTCAGCATTTGTCAGCAGCGGAGCTGTTGGGCTTGACGTTGAGCCACCCTGCATTGGAAGCTGATGTTCGCCAGGTGGCCGAGTCAGCCCTGGAAAGGTTGCGCGAGGTGCTACCTGCCGAGAAACTCGAGGCTGCGATGGATCGCGGCAAAGGGCTGGAACTGGATACGGTCGTCGCCGAACTGGCAGCGATGGCGGTCCAAGACCAGCTGAGTTTGTGCGAAAAAGCCATCTGATCTAGCATCTGACAGTAAGCACTGAACGACCTGCACTCCGTACGAAGGAAGAGTCCGATGACCGAGCGGGAACGGCTCGAACAAGCCATCGCCCAATTGGAGGCACAACGCGCCATCTTGGGCGATAGTGTTGTTGATGCCTCGACTGCTGCGTTGCGCGAAAAGCTCGCGGCCCTGGGGCCAACTTCCTTTGCCAAGCAGCGCAAGCAGGCCACCATTCTCTTTGCCGATGTCTCGGGCTTTGCTGCCATGTCCGAGGCGATGGACACCGAGGAAGTGAGCGACCTGATGAACGCGCTCTGGCGGCGATGGGATGCAGTCATCATCGAGCACGGTGGCGTGATCGATATGCACATGGGAGGCAGCACGATGGTGCTGTGGGGAGTGTCGGAGGCCCGTGAGGACGACCCTGAGCGGGCCATCCGCGCCGCGCTGCTGATGCGGTCGGAGCTTGCGGCCTTTGGTGCCGAGCGGCAGTTGGATCTGGCCATACGGGCTGGCCTGAACACCGGCCCGGTACTGTTGGGCGAGCTGGAAACCACCGGCGAGCTCTCTGTCTTCGGCGACGCGGTCAACCTGGCCGCCCGGGTGAAGGGGGCCGCTCCGGTTGGAGGGGTGCTGATCTCCCATGGCACCTACCGTCACGTGCGCGGGGTGTTTGAGGTGCAGGCGCAAGAGCCGGTGCTGCTGAAGGGCAAGGCTGAGCCGGTGCAGACCTACGTCGTGGAAGCAGCCAAGCCGCGGGCCTTCCACATGGTGACGCGAGGTGTGGCGGGTATCGAGACGCGCATGGTCGGCCGCGATGCAGAGCTGTTGATGTTGCTGAACGTGTTCCAGGACGCGATGGAGGATGCTGAGGTTCGTGTCGTGACCGTGGTGGGCGATGCCGGGGTGGGCAAGAGCCGGCTGTTGTACGAGTTCGAGAAATGGATCGAACTGCTGCCGGAGGATGTGTGGTACTTCATGGGGCGTGCCACGCCAGAGACGGAGGGCAGGCCCTACGGCCTTATCCGCCGCATGTTCGCCCACCGGTTCGAGATTCTGGAGAGTGACAGCGCCGGGGAGGTACGGGAAAAGTTTCGCGCCGGGATGGCTGCTGCGCTTAATACCGATCAGGCAGAGTTGGTGGGGCAACTGCTTGGTCTTGATTTCTCCGCCAGTCCGGCCGTCCGGGCCTGGTTGGGCAGCGAGTCATTCGGGGAGTTGGCGACTGCCCATCTGGCTGAGTATCTGCGGGCCATAGCCAGTGAACCGACGGTGATCTTCCTGGAGGACATTCACTGGGCAGACGACAGCTCCCTCGACCTGCTGGACTACCTGGTGACGGAGGTCCCTGACACGCGGCTGCTGGTGGTCTGTCTGGCGCGTCCGTTGTTGTATGAGCGCCGGCCCAGTTGGGGCGAGGGACGGCTGAGCCACACCCAGATCGAGCTCAAGCCCCTCTCGCGGCGGGCGAGCCGGGCTCTGGTAGGCGAGATTCTGCAAAAGGCGGGTGGCGTCCCGGACGAGCTGCGCGATTTGATTGTTGAGGGGGCCGAGGGCAACCCGTTCTACGTCGAAGAGTTGATCAAGATGTTAATTGAGGACAGCGTGATCCTGGCTGGCGAGGATAACTGGCGGGTGGAGTTGGGGCGGTTGGCGGAGGTGCGTGTGCCGCCGACGCTGACCGGGGTGCTGCAGGCGCGGTTGGACAGCCTGCCACCGGAGGAAAAGGAGCTTCTGCAGCGAGCTTCGGTGGTGGGGAGGCGGTTCTGGGACACGGCGGTGGGCCAACTAAAGGCCGGGGAGGGAAGGGACCTCGACGAGGAGGAGATCGCGCTGCTTCTGGAGGCTGTTCGTGACCGGGAGTTGATCTTCCGGCGGGAGCGTTCTGCCTTTGCCGGCGCAGAGGAGTACGTCTTTAAGCATGCCTTGCTGCGGGACGTGATCTACGAGACTGTGCTGCTCAACCTGCGGCGGGTCTACCATGGGCAGGTAGCGCGCTGGCTGGAGGGGGCTTCCGGAGAACGGATAGGGGAGTACCTGGGGCTGATCGCAAGGCATTACGAGCTCGCGGGAGAAGAGGAAAAGGCGATAGAGTACCTGCTAGAGGCTGGCGCTCAGGCCTGCCTGAGCCATGCTAACTTGGAGGCGCGCACCTTTTTCACCCAGGCCCTGGCCCTCACCACGGACCCCAGCGAGCGCTTCCAGTTGCTCCTGGAGCGCGAAAAGACATGCAACCTGTTGGGAGACCGCGCCCAGCAGGAGGCCGATCTACAAGAGCTGCAGCGGTTGGTGGAGCAAAGCCAGGACGACGCCAGGTGTGCCAGGGTCCAAACCCGGTTCGCTATCTGGCACGAGGCGCGGGGCGAGTACCCGGCGGCCCACTTGGCGCTGCAAAAGGGATTGGCTGCCGCGCGACGGGTGGGTGATGCGCGGATCGAGGCAGCGACTCTGCACCTCATGGCAAGCGCGGCCTGGCGACAGGGGCGGTTTACGACCGCCCTGCAGGCGGCTCAGGATGCGCTGGAGGTCGCCCGGGCCGCTGGCGACGCGGAGCACGAGGCGACTAGCTTGACGACAATGGGGATTGTCTATCGTTCCCGGGGCGAACTGGACGCGGCCCGCGCCAGCTATCGGCAGGCGCGCGACATCCGCCGCGCCCGTGGCGACCGGCGCGGTGAGGCGATCAGCCTCAACCAGTTGGGCAATGTGCTCTATGACCTGGGGGACTATTCCAGAGCCCTGGACTACTTCCACCGGGCGCTCGACCTCTTTCGCCTGGTAGGTGACCGGCGAGGAGAGGCGTGGAGCCTGAGCGGTCAGGGCACTATCTATTTGCACTGTGGGGAGTACGAGATGGCGCATGGGCGTTTTGAGGAGGCGCTATCTTTGCGGCGAGCTATCGGCGATCGGCGGGGACAAGGGGTGGCGCTGAGCGACCTGGGCAACGCTTTGCTAGAGATGGGGAGGTGGGAGGCCGCGTGGACGCTCCTGGAGCAAGGGGTGGCCCAACTACGCGACATTGGCGCGCGCCGGGACGAGGTCTATGCGCTGACCTACCTGGCGCGGGCGATGGAACAGGGCGGCGACTGGGATGGTGCCCAGGCCGCGCACCAGTCCGCTCTTTCGCACCGCCACGAGTTGGGGCAAGCGTCGTCTCGCATGGAGAATGTGTCCGGTCTGGCCCGGGTGGCGCTGGAGCGGGGGGACGTAGAGACGGCGCGGGCCTATACCGAGGAGATGTTGGCCCACGTCCGCGCGCATGGCCTGGCTCTTATCGAGTTCCCCTTTCAAATCTACCAGACGGCTTTCCGTGTCTTCCAGTCGTGTGGCTCCATGCCGGCGGCCCGCCAGGTGTTGCAGGAAGCAGTCCGGGCCCTCATGGAGCGGGCTGAACGGATCACAGACCCCGTCCTTCGTCGTTCGTTTCTCGAGAGTGTGCCGGTACACAAGGAGCTATTGGCGGCGTGGCGCGAGGAGGAGCAGCAGCAATGACGCCTGAGGCGTCGAGCTGGCTACATGCCCTGGAAGAATAGAGGGAGCAGATGATGGGTGAAGAAAGAGGGCCCATGGCCGAGCGGGAACAGCTCGAACAAGCCATCGCCCAATTGGAGGCACAACGCGCCATCTTGGGCGATGGTGTTGTTGATGCTTCAACCGCTGCCCTGCGTGAAAAGCTGGCAGCCCTGGATCCTCTGCCCACTCCCAAACAACGCAAGCAGGCCACTATTCTCTTTGCCGGTGTCTCGGGCTTTGCCGCCCTCTCCGGGAGGCTGGACACCGAGGAAGTGAGCGACCTGATGAACGCGCTCTGGCAGCGATGGGGTGCGGCCATCGCCCAACACGGTGGCGTGATCGACAAACACATGGGAGATGGCTTGATGGCGCTGTGGGGGGTGCCGGAGGCCCGGGAGAATGACCCCGAACAGGCCATCCGTGCCGCGCTGGCCATGCGGTCTGAACTGGAGATCTTTGCCGCCGAGTGGCAGGTTGAGCTGAACATACGAGCCGGTCTCAACACCGGCCCGGTACTGTTGGGCGAGCTGGAAACCACCGGTGAGCTCTCTGTCTTCGGAGACCCGGTCAACTTGGCCGCCCGGGTGAAAGGGGCTGCTCCTGTTGGTGGGGTGCTGATGACTCACAATACGTACCGGCACGTGCGCGGAGTATTCGACGTTCTGGCGCAAGAGCCGTTCCAAGTCAAGGGAAAAACCAAGCCGGTGCGGACCTATCTCGTCGAGGAAGCCAAGCCACGTGCCTTCCACATGTTGACACGAGGTGTGGCAGGCGTCGAGACGCGCATGATTGGCCGCGACCCAGAGCTGCTCATGCTGAAAGACATGTTCCGGGACGCGATAGAGGATGCCGAGGTCTGCGTCGTGACCGTCGTGGGCGACGCTGGGGTGGGCAAGAGTCGGCTGTTGTACGAGTTCGAGAAATGGATCGAACTGCTGCCGCAAGATGTGTGGTACTTTGTGGGGCGTGCTACGCCAGAGACGGAGGCGACGCCCTACGGCCTCATCCGGCGCATGTTTGCCTACCGCTTCGAGATACTGGAGAGCGACAGCGCGGCCAGAGTACGGGACAAGTTTCGTGCCGGGATGGCTGCGGTTCTCGACGCTGACCAGGCGGATCTGGTAGGGCAGTTGATCGGCCTTGACTTCTCCGCCAGTCCGGCGGTCCAGGCCCGGTTGGGCAGCGAGTCATTCGGGGAGTTGGCGACGGACCATCTGGTTGGGTATCTGCGGGCCATAAGCAGCGAACCCACGGTGATCTTCCTGGAGGACATTCACTGGGCTGACGATAGCTCCCTTGACCTGCTCGACTACCTAGTGGGGGCGGCTGCCGACAGGCGGCTGCTGGTGATCTGTTTGGCGCGCCCATCGTTGTATGAGCGCCGGCCCAGTTGGGGTGAAGGGCAAAAGATCCATACCCAGATCGAGCTCAAGCCTCTGTCGCGGCGCGCGAGCCGGGTTCTGGTGGGCGAGATCCTGCAGAGGGCGGATGGCGTCCCGGGAGAGCTGCGTGACTTGATTGTTGAGGGGGCCGAGGGCAACCCGTTCTACGTTGAAGAGTTGATCAAGATGTTGATCGAGGACAGCGTGATCCTGGTTGGTGAGGAGCATTGGCGGGTGGAATTGGGGCGGTTGGCGGAGGTGCGTGTGCCGNNCTGCAGGCGCGGTTGGACAGCCTGCCGCCGGAGGAGAAGACAGTCTTGCAGCGGGCGTCGGTAGTAGGACGGCTGTTCTGGGACGCAGCAGTTGCTGAATTGCAGGCCCGGGAGGGAAGCACGCTCGACAGCGAGGATATCACCGCGCTATTGGAGGCTGTCCGTGATCGGGAATTGGTCTTCCGGCGGGAGCGTTCTGCCTTTGCCGGTGCGGAGGAGTACACCTTTCGGCATGCGTTGCTGCGGGATGTGACCTACGAGACTGTGCTGCTCAACCTGCGACGGGTGTACCATGGACAGGTGGCACAGTGGCTGGAGACTGCTGCCGGGGAAAGGATCGGGGAATATCTGGGGCTCATCGCAAGGCATTACGAGCTGGCGGGAGAGGAGGAAAAGGCGACAGAGTACCTGCTAAGGGCTGGCGACCGGGCTCGCCTGGCCTATTCTTGCCCGGCGGCGAGCAGTTACTACCAACGGGCGCTTCCATTGCTCGAGGCACAGGGAAAGCATGACCAGGCGGCGCGGACCCTAATGAAACTGGGCTTGACATACGATCTGTCCTTTGATTTTCGGGCGTCACGGCAGGCCTACGAGCGGGGCTTTGCCTTGTGGCGGCGGGTGGGAGATGCGCGGGCGGAAGACCTGCCGCCTGCGCCTCATCCCTTGCGGCTCAGCACCACCAACCCGACGACCCTGGACCCAACGATGGCCGAGGACTCGAGGTCGAACACAAAAATACTGGAGCTCTTTAGCGGGCTGGTGGAGCAGAGGCTAGACCTGGAGGTCGTGCCCGACGTCGCTCAGAGCTGGGATGTGCTGGAAGGCGGGACAAGATACCTCTTTCGTCTGCGCAAAGATCTGCTCTGGAGCGACGGCAGGCCGGTCACGGCTGGGGACTTTGAGTATGCCTGGAAACGGGTGCTGGATCCAGCTCTGGGGATGCCCCTTGCCAGCCTGCTGGACGACATCAAGGGAGCCAGGGCTTTTCGCTTGGGCCAGGCGCCTGACCCAGACAGTGTGGGGGTGAAGGCGCTGGACGAGGTCACCTTGGAAGTCGAGCTGGAGGGTCCGACGGGTTATTTCCTGCACCTGCTGGCCAACACCATAGCTTTCCCCGTTCCCCGGCACGTGGTGGAGCTACACGGGGAGGACTGGGCCAATCCGGACAACATTGTGACCTGCGGACCGTTTGGAGTGGAGGCTTGGCAGCCGGGAGAGCGAATGAGCCTGGCGCGTTCCCCCAACTACCCTGGGCGGTTCACGGGCAACCTGGAGCACGTCGAGCTACTCCTATCCGACCTGGATCCGGTCGCCAACTTGGAGATGTACGAGAGGGATCGGCTGGACGTGATAGACATCACGGAATTGGAAGCGGGCCGGGCGCGACAGAGGTACGCTGGAGAATACCGGCGCGTTTCGCAACTCGTGACCGTGTACCTGCAATTCGACGTCAGCCGCCCACCCTTTGACGACGTTCGAGTGCGGCAGGCTTTTGCTCTGGCCACGAGCAGGGGGGCGCTGGTAAGGGCCGCCAGACCTGGTTGTTTCCCCGCCACAGGAGGCTTTGTGCCACCGGGCATGCCTGGCCACTCTCCGGAAATCGGACTGCCCTGCGATATGGAGCGGGCGCGTCAGCTCCTGGCCGAGGCAGGCTTTGCCTATGGCCGGGGCTTCCCGGCGGTGGAGTGCTGCGCGCGGACAGATCAGGCGGATCTAGGAGAGAATCTGCAGGCCCAATGGCAGGAGAATCTGGGGATCAAGCTCGAGTGGCGAATGGTCGAATGGCAGGAAATCCTCGCCCGGCTGGGTGAGCAAGTGCCGCATATGCTTATCATGGGTTGGGCCGCCGACTATCCCGATCCCGACAACTTTCTGAGAGCGCGTATTGGGCATGTTCAGCAGCAGAGCGGGTGGCGGAACGAGGGGTACGACAGCCTGGTGGAACGTGCCCAACGGAGTCTGGATCAGGAGGAGAGGATCAGGTTGTATCTGGAAGCGGAGCAGATTCTGGTAGAGGAAGCTCCGATCCTGCCCATCTTTCACAGGTCAGTCCGGATGCTAGTCAAGCCCTGGGTTACGAGGTTTCCCGCGACGGGGCTGAGGGAGTGGTTCCTCAAGGACGTCGTCATCGAGCCACACTAGCGTGGCGCTATACCCTGGCTGGGGCTTCCGCCCCGGCGCACGGAGCCCCCAGCCATATCGCTGCAAGCGAAAGACGGATCAACTCTCCCCTTCGAAGAGGGGCAGGCGCACGGTGAATGTCGAGCCCTGGTTCTCCTCAGTGGCCAATTCCAGCTCGCCGTGGAACCGTTCTACAAGCTCTTTGACTCCGGCGAGCCCAACCCCCGAGCCAGGGATCTGGCTCTTGCGGACATTGGAAGCGCGGAAAAACTCGGCAAAGATCCGGCCGATATCCGCCTCTGGAATGCCCAGGCCTGTATCTTTCACTTTCAGGATGGCCCAGGGTCCCTGCTTTTGCACGGACACCCGTATGCTTCCGGCGGGCGTGTACTTGATCGCGTTGGAGACCAGGTTGGACAGGATGAGGTGATAGGCCTGCAGGTCGATGCGCACTGGCACGGGAGAGTCTGGCAGCTCGAGGATCAGGGATAACCCTTTCGCTGTGGCCTCGTGATGGTAGGCCTCACAGTCAGCTCCAGTCTTGATGGCGAGATCGTATACGGCGATGTCGCCCAGGGGGCGCCCCTCTTTGATCTGCGACAGGCGCAGAATATCGTCTACTAGCACCAACAACTCGTCCATCCGGGCCTCGATCCTGCCGAGCGCCGAATCGACTTTGGCATCCTCCTGGGTCACGTACCGCAGCGCGGCCGCCAGTGACTTTGAGGTGCTTACCGGTGCCCTGAGTTCATGCACCAGAAT
>JABAHP010003004.1_pt2 | contig 11966 bp, 8 predicted proteins | sample 7062081 | NCBI WGS metagenome assembly JABAHP01 (sample SAMN14534357, study PRJNA622989) | marine sediment metagenome | biome: marine biome [ENVO:00000428]; feature: marine pelagic biome [ENVO:01000023]; material: deep marine sediment [ENVO:00002113] | place: India: Gulf of Kutch | collected... | reverse complement strand
GGCCCGGTCGTGGTGCGGCCGCGCTACGCGCCCGCACTGGTCGCCTTCTTCGGCGGCGGGGGCTTCTCCGTCGGCGTCTCGATCGGAGCGCCTCACGTCGGCTGGTTCGCCCTCGGCTGGGGCGAGCCCATCGTCCCCTGGTGGGGCCCGGTGGGTGTGCGCGGCGTGCCTCGCTGGGCCGGCTGGGGCGGCCCCCGCGTCGTCAACAAGGTGGTGGTAAAGCGCAAGACCGTGATCCGCGTGAACGACATCCACCATTACGAGCACGCCCGCGCGCCCGACGCCTTCGTGGCCGTGAATCGCAAGCATTTCGGTCATCGGGCGGTTGCGGATCGGCGGATCAGATCCGCACGCGTCGACAAGTACGCGCCCGTGCGCGGCGACCTGAAGCTGCGACCGAGCCGCGAGCACCGGGTGGCCTCGAGCCGCGCTGCGCGACGGCCGCTCCGGGAACGGCACGAGCGCTCCGTCGTGGCAGAGCGAAGGCCGCGGATCGCGCCCGCCGCGAAGCGCGAGGCACCGCGAGAAAGGGCCGCCTCTCAGCATCCGAAGGGGAGGGCGCGGAAGAAGAGCGGCGACGGCAAACGCGCAATGCCGCAGGAGCCGTCGGGCCATCGAGGCAAGCGCTCGCGCGAAGCCAACAGGCGACAGGAGCGCTTGACGCGATCGCCGAGCGTTCGCGAGCGCGCGGCACCCGCCGAGCCGCAGACCCGCAAGCCGAAGGCCAGGCCTAAGCGCACGCGGCTGGCGAGCGCCGAGGCCCCGGCGCGGCAGGCGCCGCGGGCAACGCGCCGCGTCGACGACGGCCGCCGCGGCTCTCGCGATCGTTCGGCGACGTCCGCCCGCGTCGGGTCCGGCAAACGGGCCAGCGCTGGGCCGAAGGCCCGGGAACTCCCCGTCGAGCCCGCGAGCCGCGCCTTCCGCGAGCGCGGCAGGCAAACCCAACCCAAGGCCGACAGGGCCCCGAAGGCCCGGCGCGACGGCAAGGCCTCGCGCAACGGCCGCCGACAGCGAGAGCGAGGAAGGCGCAGCTAGTACCTGGCCCCGGCCGGCCCGCGCTCGGGGGCGCCTCTCCGATGGCGGGCTAGCATCGGCCTCCGTGGCAATCCGCATCGGTGTCCTACTGCCCTTGTTGCTTCTCGCGGCAGCGGGGCTCCTGGTCGGCTGGCGGACCTTCTGGTTCCTCACCGACGACGCCTACATCGCCTTCCGCTACGTGAGCAACAGCCTGCTGGGGCACGGCTACGTCTGGAACGCGGCACCGTTCCTTCCGGTGGAGGGCTACACCAGCTTTCTCTGGGTGGTGCTCCTGGAGGCCATCTGGCGGCTCGCCGGGCTCGAACCGCCGGCCGTCGCCAACGTGCTCTCTCTCGCCTTCTCCTTCGGCACGTTGGCCCTCGTGGTCCGCATGGCCCTCGACCTCGAGCTTGGCCCCCGGCTCGCGCGCGCGAGAGCGGCGCTGCTAGCGGGCGTGCTGCTCGGCGTCCTCACGAACCGCACGTTCCTCGCCTGGACCAGCTCGGGCCTCGAGACGGCGATGTTCAACTTCCTGGTCACGCTTTGGGTCTTCGCCGGCCTGCGGCTGGCGCGCCGCGAAGCGCCGGGGCACTACGCCCTGTTCGCCGCCGCAGCGGCACTCCTGGAGCTGGCGCGGCCCGACGGGCTCCTCTTCGCCGCCGCGACCCTGGCCACGGGAGCGCTCTGGGCGCTGGGACGCTGGAGGGCGGGCCGGCTGCGGCCGGCCGACGCGCTGGCCTTCGCGCCTCTCGGCAGCGTGGCCGCTCACCTGGCCTGGCGTCGCGCCTTCTACGGCGAGTGGCTTCCCAACACCTACTTCGCCAAGTACGCAGGCCCCTGGCCGGAGTCGGGTCTGCGCTACGCCTGGTCCTTCGTGCTGGAGTACGCGCTGTGGGTCTGGCTTGGCGTGGGCCTGGCCTGGCTCGTGCGGAGCGCGTTCCGGGCGCGAGCTCCCCGGGCCCAGGCGGCGCCGACGCTGGACATGGCTGGATTCCTGCGCTCCCGCTACGCGCTGGCCTGCGTGATCGCCACGCTGGTCGCGCAGGTTCTGTACTACACGTTCGCGATCGGGGGGGACCACTTCGAGTACCGCGTCTACAGCCACATCGTTCCGTTCATCTTCCTGAGCTTCGCGTGGCTGCTGGGACGCCTCGAGCTCCGGGCGGCGCCGGCTCTGGGGCTCTTCGCGGCGTTCGTGTTGCTGGCGCAGCCCATCCCCTGGCTGCACTGGAGCGCCACTCGCGGGCTCTCCACGCATCGGGAAACCACCCTGTTGATCTCTCCCGTAGCTCCCCGCCTTCCCGGGGCGCTGCGCTGGTACGGCGCGCTCTTCGACGATGCCCAGACGTGGCTCATCGAGCACGCGGTCTGCATCCGGCATCAGGAGCACAAGATCTTCCACGAGTACGTGACGGCGCTCTTCGGCTCCCGCAAAGCGGGGAGCCGCATCGGTCCGGAGGGCCTGCCCGTCTACCTCTCATCCAGCGTGGGCGTGGCGGCCTGGACGCTGCCGCACGTGAACGTGATCGACGTGCTCGGCCTCAACGACTACGTCATCGCGCGAACCCCGCCCCGGGCTTCCAGCAAGGAGCGCTTCATGGCGCATAGCCGCTGGCCGCCCAAGGGCTACGTTCCGTCCTACGCGCCCAACGTCGTCCTGGCGTTCCCGGGCGTGCGCGTCGAGCCGCGCGAGGTACCGCTCACGGAGCAGCAGGTGGCGGACTCCGAGCGGTTCTGGCGGGCCCGCGCCCGGCGTTGGGCCAAGGGGCAGTCCCGCTTCACGCAGCCGCCTCGCACGCTAGGTTCTGCCGGCGATCGCAAGTAGCGCTCTCGGGCCGCCTTGCGCGTCTTCGAGTGCCCGAGGCCTGGAAGGAGTTGCGCAGATGATTCTGGAAGACCGAACCCTCGTGGTATCCGGTGTGGGAGCCGGCCTGGGACGCGAGGTCACACGCCTCGCACTCCGCGACGGGGCCCGGGTCGTGCTGGCCGCCCGCACCGAGTCGGTGCTCGAGCAGACGGCCAGGGAGCTCGATCCCTCGGGCGAGCGCGTCGCATACGCGCGAACCGACATCACGAACGCGCAGGACTGCGAGGCGCTGGCCGCGCTGGCCCTCGAGAGGTTCGGGCGCATCGACGCGATGGTCCAGGTGGCGGCGTACGAGATCGTCTTCGGCGGCCTGCACGACACGAAGTTCGAAGACTGGCGTCGCGCCTTCGACACGAACGTGCTGGGGAGCCTGACCCTGATCCGCGCGATCGCGCCCGAGATGAAGCGGGCCGGCGGCGGCTCGATCGTCCTGATCGGCTCGCAGTCGATGTACCTCCCGCAGCTCCCGCAGGCGGGCTACGCCGCCTCCAAGGGCGCCCTGCTCTCCGCCATGTACTACCTCGCGCAGGAGCTGGGCCCCGACCGGATCCGCGTCAACATGGTGGTCCCGAGCTGGATGTGGGGCCCCCCCGTCCAGGCCTTCGTCAAGCTGCGGGCGAAGGCGGAAGGCGTCTCGGAAGAAGCGATCGTGGACGGGATCAAGAGTCGCATTCCGCTCGGCGAGATCGTTCCCGACGAGGAAGTGGCCGAGGTGGCGCTCATGCTCGCTTCCGAGCGGGCCCGCGGCATCACGGGACAGGCGTTGATGGTGAACGGCGGCGAGCTGATGCGCTGACCGCGTTCGAGCGCCAGGAGAGGTGGGATGCGCAAGCCCGACATCCTACGGCTCTCCCCGCGCGAGGGCGGCTCCTGAGCGCGGCGCTCGACCCAGCCGCCGCCTGCGCGCCAGTCCCAGCAGCCCCGAGGCGAGAAGGAGGAAGGGGAGGGCAAGCGGAGACATGCCGGTCGGCAGCGGCTGCGGCTCTCCGAGCGCGAAGGAATCGATCAGCTCGCCATCGAGCGCGTAGGCCCTCCAGCGCAGCCGGCCCGGGCCGACGTCCATGACGACATAGTGGTGCACGCTGAGAGCCACCTCGATGAAGTNNGAGTGCACCGCCGGCACCGCCGACGACGCTGTAGATGACGCCGTTTCGCTCGCCCCGCTCGTAGGCGTGCGCATGCCCCGAGACGACGAGGTCCACGTCGTGAGTCTCGAAGAGGGGGACCCAGTTGCCGCGCACCCAGGAGGCTCCGTTGTAGCCGTCGGCGTTGTGCCACAGGTTGGTGAAGGAAACGCGGTGGAAGACGACGATCACGAAGTCCGCGTCCTGGGCTGCGGACGACGACAGCTCAGCGTCCAGCCAGCTCGTCTGTGCCTCCTCCCGGCGTTCGGTATCGAGGAAGACGAAGCGAGCGCGGCCGATGGTCTGAGCGTGCCAACTGCCGTTCCCGGGCAGCCAGTGATAGGCGTCCGCGAGGGGCGAGTGGCCATCGTGGTTGCCGCGCGCGACCAGCACCGGGCACTCCTGCCCCAGCTGGCCCACCGCCGCAAGCGGGTCGAACCACTGGCTCTGCCAGTCGGAGAACACGTCGCCGTCGTCCACGGTGTCTCCGGCGTGGCCGATGAAGTCCGGATCGCGGGGCACCACCTGCGCGAGCACGTCCGTGAAGGGCACCCCCTCTGCGCCCTGGTTGTCGGCGAGCCAGACCACGCGAAAGGGGGCGCTCGGCGAGGCTGAAGCCGTGCGGAAGCGAAACTCCGGGGAGGCGCTGGCTCCACTGCGCACCCGGTAGCGGTACGTGGTGGCCGGCGCCAGACCGGAGAGGACGGCCCGATGCACGAAGTGGCTGCCGTCGAGCTCGATGGTCGTGCCGCTCGGCGTCCGGTTCTCGCCGGTGCTGGCCAGCCCCCACTCGACGACGTGCTCGGTTCCTTCGGGGTCGCTGTCGGTCTCCCACTGCACCCAGATCTCGTGGCTCCGGTAGGTGTGGAGCATCGGCAGCTTCTGGATGGTCTGTCCCGCCGCGGGAAGCGCCAGGCAGATGAGCACCCAAAGAGCAGCGACCAGGGTGCGAGCGTGGCCAAGAGAGCGCTTCAAAGCGGGACCATCAGATGGGGCGCGGTGGAGATGTGACCTCCTCAGGGGCGAGGCCTGCGGACAAGACGATAGCCCTGTTCCCCTGAGATCGGCCCGACCGATGGAGGAGCTTGAGCGAGAGTGTGATCCAGGTCCCGAATTTGCCCGCCCGCGCGGCCGATTCGGCTTCCGGCTCCTGCTTGACCGTTGACGGGAGAGGGGACTTGCTCCGAATTCGTCGACTGGAACGAAGCTGCCACGCACGCGCCGGCCTCGGCTGGCTGCTGTTGCCGCTTGCCTGCGCATCGGTTGCCGCACAGGCGAGCGCGGCGCAACCGCCGGGATCCGCCCAGCCCGACCGGTCTCGGCTCGAGGCAGCGCCGCTGAGGTCGACGGCCGCGACGCCGTCGGCGAGCGGCGAGGAGGAAGGCGCCACGGCCCGTCTCGCGCGAGTGGATCAGGAGCTCGCCGAGATCGACACGCTCCTGGCGACGGCCCATTTCCACACGGCGCTCGCGGTGGCGCGAGCCACACGGGATCTGCTGGATCGTTTCGGGGAGCATCCGCAGCTCGGCGCGCGGCAGGCGCGCCTCGAGGTGATGACCGCGACCGCCGAGGTCGCGCTCGGCCAGCGGGCGCGAGCGCGTCGAAGCATGATGCGTGCGCTACGGGCCGACCCCAGCCTCGCTCTCGATGAACACGAGGCGCCGCCCAAGCTNNGCGCCGCACGCGCAACGCGGAGCCGGAGCCTTGAGGTGTGCGCCGCAGATCCCCGGCCGCTTCCAGGAGCCCCACGAGTGCGACCGCCGTGCCTCCTTCGCCAGCGCGGATCACCCGCTTGAAGACGTCGCGCTCTCCGAGATCGAGGTTGCGGTCGCCGATCTGGAGCGTGCGCTCTTCCGGGATCGCTCCCACGCGGTCGTGACCGTTCCTCCGGATGCGAGAGGCACGCTCCTGGCTCACGCGCTGAGGGAGCGTCTCCCAGGCTCCTTCCCCGTGGTGTACGTAGCCGCCCCCGAGGTCGGCGAGGACGAGATCTGCGAGCGAATCCTCGCCGAGCTCCAACAGGAGCCGGGCCACCACGCAGAGGCGCGCTTGCTGGGCATCGTCCAGGAGCTCGCGAGCCGCGACTCGGCGCTCGTGCTCCTGATCGGCGATGCGGAGACCATGCAGGCACACACCCTGGGTTGGCTCGGCCGGCTGGCGACGGCTTCCAGGTCGGGGCTCCGGCTCGTGCTTGTCGTCGCGATGGAACCTCGCTCGGACAGCCACGCGATCGCCGGGTTGGTGGCAGCGCTCGGAGTCGGTGCGCAGAAGGTCGTACTCCACGCACGGGCTGAGCGAGCCCGGGCCGAAGCGCCCGCTCGGACGCCGTTCGAGCGCGGCGAACTCGACCGCGGCATCGCCCCGCTCGCGACGTCCCGCGCCCCAGGGCCGGCGGGCCCGGACCGAAGCGCCGAGAAGGCAGGGCAACCGTCGCCATCTCTCGCCCAGGCGATCCGCGTCGCGCAGCCGCGACGCTACCTCCCCCGAGCGCCTGGCTGGCCGCTGGGTGCGGCCGCGGCCCTGGGGTTGGCGCTTGCGCTTCTCGGTGTCCAGCTGCATTCGGCTCCGACGGCGCCCCCCGAAGTCTTGCGCGAGCCCGAGCGCATCGCCGAGCGAAACGAGCTGGTACATTCCCAGGTGTCGGCNNCCTCCCGCCCGGAGGCGAAGCCCGCGGGGTCTGATGACGGTGGGCGCTCGGCTGGGAGCGCTCCCTCCGCAGCCCGGGCGCAGCCGCCACGCAAGACCCGCGCCGCGCTCGCGACCCCCGTGCGCACCATCGCGGTCAGCCTGAACGCGCGGCCGTGGGCCCGCATCGAGGTCGACGGTAGAGAGGTCGGCATCACCCCACTGGCGGATCTACCGATGGCTCCGGGGCTGCACCGGTTCCGGGCTCATCTCGCTGACGGTCGCGTGGTCGAGCGGACGTTACGAGTCGACGCCTACCGCAATCACATCAGCTTCCCCTGACCCCGACAGCGCTGGCGCCTCCGGCAGACCCGATCCGTGCCGCGCTCCCGTCGGCGCGGGCTACGAGTTCGATCCAAGACGCAGCGCGGCGGCCCAGGCGTCGCGACGCGCGGCGATCGCCAGACCCACGATGCCGATGCCGCAGACCAGCCCCCCCAGCAGTGCCACACCCACGGGGCTCAGGGCCGGCATGGGCTGTGGCTGGGCGACAGCCGCGACGCGAAAGCCGGCAGTGTCGAACTCGTCCTCCGGGTAGTTGTAGTTCCGGGCCGACGCTCGGAAGTAGCTGGGCGGGTTGCTCCAGCTCCCGCCCCGCAGGACGCGAAACGACTGCACGATGGTGTCGCTCCACTCCCAGACGTTGGCACCCTGGTCGAAGGTGCCCGCCTGGCTGGCCGTGCCGCTGTAGGCGCCGACATCGGTAACGGTTCCGACGATGGACCAGCAGTTCGCCGTGTTGGGCGTGGCACCCGGCGCGGCACAGGTCGTCTCCGAGTCCGTCCCCGTCGGGTAGTCGAAGTAGCCGTCAGAGACGGCGTCGTAGTAGGCCGCCTTGTACCACTCGTCCTCGCTCGGGAGGAAGATCGTGGCACCGCCATTGCGCGTGATCGAGTTGTCTGCGATTCCCTGCGCCGTGATCGTATAGGCCCCGTCCTCGGTGGTGCTGGCGTCCTGCGCGCCCGTGGGCTGGCCGTTGTGCAGCCAGTTCGCGAAGCGCAGGCTGTCCCAGAACGACACATAGGTCACGGGCTTGCTGTCCATGCCCGCCTTCACGCTGTAGCTGAAGCTCCCCGGGCTTCCGCTGCGCGTGATGCCGCCGTGGGTCGAGCTTCCCATACTCGGGTCATAGAGGGCGTTCGTGTCGGTCGCTGCCACCGCGTTCAGAAATTCCGCGTACTGGGCGTTCGTGGTCTCGTAGCGGCTGATGCGATAGCGATAGGCGACCACGCCGTAGCCCGTGGTGCCGTCACCCATGATTTCGGTGTCTGCGGGGTTGCCGGGGTCGCCCACCGTGACCCAGTCGAGCGCGACCTCAGCGTGGGCGGGAAGTGCGAAGAGCAGCGCAGCAAGTACCCAGAGCCGCCTCATCACGAGGCTCCTCCCAAGAAAGTGTCGCAGACACGTCGCGCCGTTGTCAAGCCCAATCTGCCCGTCGCCGCGCCACAGCCTCTGGCTGCTCAGCTACACCTCCGTGCCCAGGCCACGCTGCCCCGCATGAGGCCATCGAGGAGTGCGAAGCCGGCGAACGAGATGGAAGGGAGGCTGTCCGTGTGGAGCGGGGGGCTCGCCGTGGCCTCGAGGCTATCGCTTCTCTGCCTCGAGCCTGGCGAGATCGAGGTCGGAAGGGAGCAGGGGCTTGAATGGCGGCGCAGCCATGAGGGCGACCAGGCGGTTCGACAGGCAGGTGGGACAGATTCCCCAATTCGTAGCGGGGACGCCCCGAACCCTGCCGGGTCTCATCTCGAGCTTGCGGTCACACCAGGCGCAGACGTGCATCCGGCTGCCCCCCGGCGGAGCATCCTGTATTCTCCACGCCTCGCTTGTCAATCGGAATTTTCCGGGCGTTGCACTGCCGGGCGTGCCGGCGCCGTCCGAGGGGAGAGGCCCCCAGGGGCCCGAAACGCACGGCGCGACTGGTCACTGGGCCTGTGCTGGCCTGCTGGCGAAAGTGCCTCCTGATCGAGCAGCCCAAGGGGCTTGGATCTCTCTGGAGGCCGGGCTTGTCTTTCGCAGCTTCGAGGAGATTCGCGAACAGCTGCGCACCCTGTCCCGCTCGTCGGAGTCGGAGACGCCGAGCGACCAGGCGCTACAGCACCCTGCGCCTGCCTCCCACGACGAGGCCCACGAGGCCGAACCCGAGGAGCAGGGCGGTGGAGGGTTCGGGAACATTGAACCTGACCATATCGACGCTGGTCGCTTGCAGCCACTCGTCGTACACCGGGTTCCACGCGCCGTTGATGACAACACCACCGTTCGGCTGATCCTGGATGAGGTTCTCGTTCAAGACGATGGCGTCCCAGTCGCCCGCGGCCAGGGGCGGCGGCGAAGGCATCCATGAAGTGACCCCGGCGGGTACGTCGCCTGGGTAGCCGAGATTCTCGCCGTTTGGCCCGAAGAGGACGGCCTCGACTTCGCCTAGAGCGGGATTGCTTGGCCACGTCCAATCGATGCTCGTATGGGGTGACACCCCCGTAGCCCCGTCCAGTGGATTGATGATCGTCGGGAGAGACAGCCAGTCGCTCTCCAAGATCGAGATGGCGTCGAAGTTGATGGAGACCACGGCTTCCGTGGGGAGGTCCTTGTCCCAGGTCAGCGTCCAGTCCTTCGCGAGCTCGCCCGTCAACTCCGCCCAGGACAGGCCCCTGCGGATGATGATCGACAGATCCTGGGCGCCGGGGGGGTGAAACGGGCACGCAGAGCCATCGGCGTCGCTGGGCAGCTTGAGCGTACAGGTGGTGGCAGCATCGTTGTACGTGTCCAGGACGATGCCGTAAGGCTTTGGTGCATCCTCTTTGAAGAACGTGATCCCCAATCGATTGATGTCAATTGCCCAGGAAGGCGAGGCCGTGAGGCCGAGTAGAATGGCAACCGTCGCTGCCGCGAGCCTGCGAAGCATTCAACCTCCCTCCGGGGTGAGAAGGGCTCTCCACGCCGCCACCCGTATGTGGTTACCACCGCCGGGATGTGTCACAGCCCGGGTCTTCACCACCTGGCCCGCCGCCGGAAGTGCGTGACGAGGACACGTGGCCCTCGGACGGCTCGCCCCGGGTGGCTGCACGGCGAGCGCCGGCTGCGCGTCTACGGGTACGGGGATGGGAGCCTCGAGAGCTCCACGAGCCTGGCCCCCCGACGACCGAGGGCCCCTAGGCGGACCCCGGGGGCCCCAGACCGTGTGGTGGCGGGGGGATTCGAACCTCCGACCTCCGGGCTATGATTCCGACGAGAAGTAAGAGAAATCAACCAGTTACGAGGATCTACGGAGGCCAGGCGCGATGCGGAGGGCCACGGAGTGAGCCGTGGGGTGGCCCGCGCGACGGGGTCCGGTCGCCGATCCCCCTCGCCGGTCGACCCCCCGCTCCGGCTGAGTGCCTCCGCGCGGATACGGCCTCCGAGAGCCGCGACAGGGCGCGGCGAACGCTCTGACTTGAGTCCGGACACGAAAGCATGAGAAGATTGGGGGTCAGGCAGCGGAAGCGGGGAGGGGATCACGTGCTCAGGCCGATGCGCGCTCTTCGTCTCCTGCCCCTCGCGGTTCATCTGGCCGCGACCTCGGCCTTGATCTTGGCCGTCGGTGGAGCGGCCCACGCCACGATCGTCATCGATAACGGCCTGGACTGCTCGGATCCCGCCAACGTGATCGACTACGACACGAGCGACAGCGTGTGGGTTCAAGACTCCCTCGCGGGCGAACCGACGCAGGTTTGCCTCGTCGACGGCGGGGCCGTCGGGGCGAGCGGCAACCTGGTGATCTTCGACTCTTCCTCCGTCAGGATGAGTGGAGGAACGGTGGAGGACGCGNNTGATTCCGGCTTCACGATGAGCGGGGGAGAGGTACCGTGGGGGCTGTATTGCCAGGACTATGCCTCGGTCACGATGCGTGGCGGGCTCGTGGGCAGCACCCTATGGGCCGGCGGGGAATCCTCATTGACGATCGAGGATGGCACGCTGACGGTCTCGACCATCTATGCCCGCGATTCCTCCACGATAATTCTATTTGGTGTCAACTTCGAGGTTGACGAGGCCCCGGTGCCCTACGGTGACCTCAGCGCACCTAGCGGTACGCTCACCGGCACGCTCGCGAACGGCAGCAGCTTCTACACTGTGTTCTACCAGGGGGGAGCATCGTGCGGAACCGGCCCCTGCACCGGCACCATCACCCTTGCTCCCCCGCCGGACCCGGAAGTCTGCAACGACGGCGTCGACAACGACGGAGATGGTCTCGCGGATTTCGATGATCCGGATTGCACCTTGCCTCGCCCGTTCGAGTACCCCGTATCGGAACCGACGGTCAGTCAGGGTTTCGACAACATCCGGTATCCACCCTTCTGCGAACCGGAGTGCTACCACACCGGTCTCGACCTCGACGGCGATTCGGAGATCTACCCGATCGGTCCAGGAACCGTAGTCCGGAAGCAACTGAACGACGTCGGATGCGGCCCGCCCCCGGCGGTCGGCGATTGTGAGGACCGCGGCCTGGGAAATACGCTCATCATCCAGCACTGCTCCGAGACAATTGGCGCGTTCTACAGTCTTTATGCTCATCTGGACTCCATCGACGCTGACGTGGAGGTGGGCACCTACGTCGACGAATCCAGCACGCTCGGCGTCATGGGCGGGTCCGGCTATGGTCAGCCCGACTACTGGCCCGTATATCTCCACCTCGAGACCAAGACGCAGCCGGTACTTCACAACGGATGGCGGACGGCGTGGAGCTACACCCTCACGTCTGCACTCGATTACATCTACCTGGACCCCGTTCCGATTCTCGAGACCGATGCAGCATGTCCTCCCTTGACACAGGTGCCCCCGGGTACCGGAGAGACGAGTGCGCTCGGCGGCTCGGGGGTTCCAGGAGGGGTCGACGTCGCGTTCGAGAACACCGACGGAGGAATCCTGTTCGCTGAATTCACTTCCGTGCCCGAGGAGGATCTCGAGCAGGCGGCGGGCGTTTATCCAACGTCGATATACTTCGTACTCCCCGCGGGCCCGGTGCAGGTCTGGACTCTGGAGTTCAGCGCAGCCTTCTCCGGTCCGATTGACCTCACATTCGGCTACGCCAACAGCACTCCGCGTCTGGCGGCTTCTACACTGGTGCTATACCACCTCGTGGGTAGCACGTGGGTGCCGCTCGAAGGGGCCGTCGACGAGCAGGCCGGCACGATCACCGTGACGACCGACGGCCTTTCCACCTTCCTGTTGGGAACCTCACAACGGGTTTCGCTTCCGGCTCTCTCCAGCGGGGGCTACCTCGCCCTCATCTCCTGCCTGGC
>JABAHP010000975.1_pt7 | contig 11977 bp, 8 predicted proteins | sample 7062081 | NCBI WGS metagenome assembly JABAHP01 (sample SAMN14534357, study PRJNA622989) | marine sediment metagenome | biome: marine biome [ENVO:00000428]; feature: marine pelagic biome [ENVO:01000023]; material: deep marine sediment [ENVO:00002113] | place: India: Gulf of Kutch | collected... | reverse complement strand
CAGATCGTGGGGATGAGCGCGCTGCTGACGACGACGATGGTCAACATGAAGACGACCATCGAGGCGCTGGTGGAGGCCGGGCTGCGCGACTCGATCAAGATCATGATCGGGGGCGCGCCGGTGACGGCCGCCTTCGCCGAGGAGATCGGGGCCGATGGCTACGCCCCCGACGCGGCCAGCGCCGTCGACGTCGCCCGGGGGTTCATCGGGTAGCCGTCGGCAGGCGGGGCCCTCCCGCGGATCCCAGGGAGCCTGCGGGAGGACGAAACTAGGAGGTCACAATCGGCAAGGAGCGTCGCGGCCCGATCCGCCCGATCAGGGGGTTGACGGGCAGGCAGGACGCCCGCTGACCGGCGAACAGGCGCGGCGCATCACATCACGCTTCCTCAGGAGGTTAGCGATTGACTGAACAGGTTCCGATCCCAACGCTGCGCCCCACGATGCGCATGCTATCCGACGAGCAGATTCAGGCGCTCCATCACACCACCCTGGACATTCTCTCCCAGACGGGCATCGTGGTCAAGAACGAGGCCGCCCGCCAGCTGCTCCTCGACGCTGGGGCCTGGGAATCGTCCGATCGGATCAAGGTCCCCGAGCACCTGGTGACGGACGCCATCGCCACCGCCCCATCGCGCATCCCGATGCACAATCGGTTGGGCGAGTTGACAATGCCGCTCGAATCGGGCAAGGTGTTCTTCGGGCCTGGCTCCGACTGCCCCTTCACGATCGACCTGGAGACCGGCGAGCGGCGCAAGGCCACGGCCGAGGATGGTCGGCGCATCGCCCATCTGTCCGACGGCCTGGATCAGATGGACTTCATCATGTCCATGGGTACTCCCTCGGACGTGCCCACCATGGATCACTATCTCCACAGCTTCATCGCCATGATCCGTGGCTCGGTCAAGCCCAACGTCTACACCGCCAACAACCGGGAGGACATGGAGGACATCTACCGCATCGCCTGTGCGGTGGCCGGCGGAGAGACGGAGTTGCGCGAGAAGCCCTTCCTGCTGCATTACGCCGAACCGATCTCACCGCTGCTCTACAACGACGAGTCAGTGGACAAGCTGCTGTTCTGCGCTGAAAGGGGCATACCCGTCACCTACCTGCCCTCACCGAACACCGGCGGCGGGGGGCCGATCACGCTGGCGGGGGCGCTGGCGCTGGGCAACGCCGAGTGCCTGGCCGGATTGGTGCTCAGCCAATTGGTGCGACCGGGCACACCCTTCCTGTACGGCATGAACACCGCCGCCCTGGATATGAAGTCGGCCATCGTCAGCTATGGCGCGCCGGAGTGGCCGGTGGGCATGGCGGCCTGGACCGACATGGCCCGCTACTACGATCTGCCCGTGTGGGGAGCTGCCGGAGCCACCGACAGCAAGGTGGTGGACGCCCAGGCTGGCATCGAGGCGGCGGTCTCCATCATGACCGCTTTCCTGACCCGCTGCAACCTGGTCCACGACGTGGGGTACATCGAATACGGCACCACCTCTTCGATGGAGATGCTGGTCGTGTGCGACGAGATCATCCGCGACGTGCGGTTCATCATGGAGGGCGTCGAGGTCAGCGAGCGCACGCTGGCCCGGGAGGCCATCCACCGGGCCAAGCCGGGCGGCGGCTTCCTGGCCGACGACCACACGCTGGACAACTGGCGATGGGCTCAGTGGCGGCCGGCGCTGATCGACCGCATGCGCTACGATCGATGGGTGGAAAAGGGCAGCAAGGACATGACAACTCGAGCCAACGAGCGCGCGCGCCAGATCCTGGAGGAGCACGAGGTGCCGCCCCTGCCGCAGGCGGTGGAGGAAGTGATCGCTGAGGTGCTGGAGAGGCGTGAGAAGTGAGGGGAGAGAGATGAACGGCTTCTCTGCTTGGAGACCGAGCCTGACCCTGATGGATCAGGCCAGGATTGAGCAGCTCCACGGTGCTGCGACCGATATCCTTGAACAGACCGGCCTGAACGTGCACCATCCCGGGGTGCGTCGCAAGCTGGCCGACGCCGGCGCCAAGCTGGGCGAGGCGCCGCGCGTCTACATCCCTGCCGCCATGGTAGAAGGGGCGCTCAGCACGGCCAAGAGACAGGAGCATGTCGTGGTGCACAACCGGTTGGGCGAGCCCGTGATGCCGCTGGGGCCACACCAGATCTACTTCGGCACCGGATCCGACCTGATCAGCACCCTCGACGCCGACACGCTGGAGCATCGAGATTCTCTGCTGAACGACGTGGGGCGGGCCGCCCGAGTGTGCGACGCGCTCGACGACATCGACTTCGTGATGTCCTTCTCCATGCCTCACGACGTTCCCAACGAGGACGCCGAGCCACGGCAGTACTACGAGATGGTGCGCAATACCATCAAGCCGGTGATCATGACCAGCTTCTCCGGACTGGACGCGCTCCAACGCATGCACGAGATGGCCTGCACGATCGCCGGCGGAGATGAACCGTTTCGACAGCGCCCGAACTACATCATGTACGGGCAGTTCGTCTCTCCCCTGCAGCACGATCTCCAGGCCATCGAACGCCTGGTCTTCTGCGCGGAACACGAGGTTCCGCTGATCTACGTCCCAACGATCATGTGTGGCGTGAGCGGGCCGCTCACGCTTTTCGGGTCGCTGGCGCTGGCGACGGCCGAGTGCCTGGCGGGTCTGGTGATGCACCAGACGCAGCGCCCCGGCGCGCCCTTCATCTCCGGTGCTTGCGTCGGCCCGCTCGATATGCGCACCACGCTGTTCCCCTACGGCTCGCCCGAGTGGCGCTTGAACGACCTGGTCATGGCCGAGATGTCGCGTCACTACGGCCTGCCGGTCTTCGGCACGGCCGGTGCTGCCGACAGCAAGACCGTCGATGCGCAGGCTGGCGCCGAGTACGCCGGTAGCCTGCTGGTGGCTGCGATGGCAGGCACGAACCTGATTCACGACGTCGGATACCTGGAGTCGGGCCTGTGCGGCAGCCTGGAGAGCCTGGTGCTGGGCGCCGAACAGATCCGCTGGGTGAAGCAGTTCATCGGCGGGGTGAAGGTGTCTCCAGAGACATTGGCCCTGGACACCATCGCCGACGTGGGGCCGGCCGGGGATTTCCTGGGCCACGATCACACGCTCGAGTACTTGCGCCGGACGATGTGGATGCCCTACGTCACAGACCGTGACAACTACGACAGTTGGATCGCCGGCGGATCCAAGGATTACGCGACGCGGGCGCGCGAATACGCCCGCGAGCTGGTAGCATCGCACGAACCGGAGCCTATCGACGACTCCACCGATGCGACGCTCAGGGAGCTGTGCAACATACCGGAGTAGGCGTGGGGAGTTTGCCTGCTTGTTGTGCCCTCAGACCATCCCTTGGTTACGTGCACAGGGAGGACTTTGCAGCCGCCGTACGTAGTGATATAATATCGAGACCCAGTATACTCTGCGTTGCCGCCTCGCCTCGACTGCACGCGCGGGATTGCCAATTCTGCCCGATGGATGGGGTCGCTCGACTGGATTCCCGCAATGACAAGCGATGCAGTCCCCACAAGCGCTCGGTAACCGCGTAATCCATCGGCGCGGAGAAGAAAGGAGGTCCTATTGAAGCCTTTAGCTGGCGTGCTAAGAGGGCTGAGTGACGAATCCCTCCTGGCATCCTCTCCTAGTTCCGACGGAAAGGCGTTGTACGAGCCTGCTTAATGAGACCAAAGGAGGAACAGACAGTGGAGATCATCAAGAAAGAGCAGAACGACGAGGCACATCCGTACATCCCTGAGTTGAAGGAACTCTACCGGGCGGGCAGAATCACCCGCCGTGAGTTCCTGCGCAACGCCACGCTGCTGGGCCTATCCCTGACCAGCGCCGGTGCCTTCCTGAGCGCATGTGGGCCCGCGCCGGCCGAGGAGGAAGCGCCGGCCGAGGAGGCTGAGGAGGCTGAGGCCCCCGAAGCGCCCGCCGGCCCCACCCGTGGTGGCAACCTGCGCGTCGCTACTCAGATCCAGAAGGTCACCCACCCCGCCCAGTTCTCGTGGATCATGCCCACCAACATATGTCGCCAGGTGGCCGAGTACCTGACGTACACCGATGGGGACAACATCACCCACCCGTATCTCCTGGAGAGCTGGGAGGCCAGCGATGACCTGATGACCTGGACGCTCAACCTGCGCCAGGGGATCACGCACAACAACGGCGATGACTTCAACGCCGACGACGTCGTCTTCTCGCTCAATCAGTGGCTGGACGAAGACGTGGGGTCCTCGATCATGGGCCTGATGTCCTACCTGTCGCCGGACGGCATCGAGAAGGTGGACGACCACACCGTCAAGCTGAACCTGAGCAGAGCCGAGATCGCCGTGCCCGAGCATCTCTTCCACTACCCGGCCCTGATCCTGAACCACCGCACGTTTGAGGGCGACTTCATCAAGGCGCCCCATGGGACCGGGCCCTACACGTTGGAGGACTACAGCGAGGGCGAGCACGCATCCGTCAAGCGCCGGGAGGACTACTGGCAGACCGGCGCCGATGGCGACCCGTTGCCCTACATGGACAGCATGGAGTTCATCGACATGGGCGAGGAGCTGTCCGCCTGGATCGCGGCCATACAGGCTGGTGAGGTGGACTACCTGGACCTCGGTGACAGCAACCCGGTCGAGGCCTTCCAGGCGCTCAAGGACAACCCCGACATCACAGTGACGCCTGTCACCACGGCCCAGACCCGGGTGCTGCGCATGCGGGTGGACCTGGATCCCTGGACCGACGAGAACGTGCGCATGGCGCTCAAACTGTGCCAGAACCACGAGAAGATCCTCAACCTGGCCTACTTCGGCGAGGGCGCTCCGGGACAGGACTTCCACGTGGCGCCCGTGCATCCCGAGTACTGCGAGATGCCTATGCCCGCATACGACCCTGATCAGGCCAAGCAACTGCTGGCCGACGCGGGCTATCCCGATGGGCTCGACGTGGAGCTGGCCGTCGGCAGCGGTTGGCCCGACATCGTCTCGTATGCGGAGGTGCTCAAAGAGGACGCGGCCCCTGGTGGCTTCAACATCACCCTCAACACCATGCCCAACAGCCAGTACTGGGAGCTGTGGACCGAGGTGGATCTGGGCATCACCCCCTGGACCCACCGCCCGCTGGGCACCATGGTGCTGAACCTGGCCTACATCGGCGACGAGAACGGCGACCCGGTGGCCTGGAACGAAACCCGCTGGGTGGATGCCGAGTTCTCCGAACTGCTGTTCGAGGCCAACGGCACGCTGGATGTGGAGGCGCGTCGCGCCATCTTCTGCGAGCTGCAGCGGATCCAGTACGAGCGCGGCCCCATCGGCATCCCCTTCTGGCGGAACGTGTGGTTCGTGTCTTCGAACAAGGTGAAAGAGGTTCCGGGCCATCCGACCTACTACATGCTGTTCAACAACGTCTGGATGGAAGCCTAGCGGTTTGCGGCCAAGCGGATCTTTCGCTACCCGACGTTTCGGGCAGTGACCCTCCCGCAGGTTCGAGAATCGCTTCAACTGTGGGCTCAAGCCCCGTCATCGGGGCGCGCGATGTCCCGAGATCGCGGCCCAACCTGCGGGAGGGTAAAGACGCCGGGCGATGAAAGGACCAGTGAGTCAAGGCTAAGGTCAAGGCAAGTCACCTGCCCGAATCCCATCTCCGACCTTGACCTTAGCCTCAGCCAAAGGAGTGTCTTATGGCGAAGTTCTTCGTACGCCGGTTGTTGCTCATGTTGTTGACGATGGTGATCGTATCGATCGCCGTCTTTCTTATTACGGAAGCCGCACCGGGCAACGTGGCGCGCAACGTGTTGGGCGTTCACATCACGCCGGACCAAGAAGCCTCCTTCTTGAACCAGCAGGGGTTGGACGAGCCGATGTACGAACGCTACGTCAACTGGCTGTTCGGCAGCGACTGGCAGGCCGCTCGCCAGGTCGGTATGCGCGTCAAGCAGATCATCACCGAGGATGGCTACAGGGAGTGGTGGGCTGTGAGCGAGGACGGCGCGCTGATCCGCTGGAAGATGGAGGGCGAAGACCTGCTCGTTCAACGGCGACTGGCCGATGGCAGCGTGGAGGAATCGCTGGACAACGAGCGATGGCAGGTCAAAGATCCGGCCGTTGAGATGGAGCGCCTGGAGGAGTATCGGGCCGGACTGCTCGACCACGAGCAGATCGCTGAGGACGACCGACAGGCGGTCCTCCAGGAACTGGATCGCATCCTGGAGATCCTCCGGGAGAACAGCCGAGATCCAGAGGCGCTGGTCGCTGCGCTGGCGGAGCCCGAGGGCGCGCTGGAGGCCATGGTGGACCCGGAGGCTGCGCGCAGCCAGGGGATGTTCCTGGAGATCGCCCAGGACGTCGCCAGAGGTGACGAACTGATGCAGGCCATTCTCGTCTCCCACAGCCTGTCTGCGCCGACGGCCAGCCAACTCGAAGCGAGCGATCTTCAGACCATGGCGAGGCAGCTGGACAAAGCAGCCGACGAGGTTCAGGGCGTCAACCCGACGCTGGAGGGTCGACTGCGGCAGGCGGCCGAGAGCCTGAAGGCCGAAGACGTCGCGGCGGCGCGTGAGGTGCTGGAGGGCACCGTCTCGGCGCTCAATGAGGTCATCGGCTCTCTGGGCAGCTTTGTAGATGCGCTGCAGGTGGGGGACTATCGAGAGTCGGCGGGCGTCCTGCAGGATCTATCTGATCCGGCCAAGACACCGCTCGACGCCGCGCGCCTGGCAGTTCTGCCCGACAGCCTCGAGGCGATCGGGGAGGCGCTGGAAGACGCCAGCCCCCAGCTCAGCGAGCTGTTGCTGCAGGCGGTCGAAGACCTGCGGGCGGGCAACACACAGTCAGCCCGCGTTGCTATCGCAGAGGCGGCCCAGACCATGGAAGAACTCGGACGAACCATCGCCCGGGGTGAGGCGGCGAGAGGTGCCCGCGTCGCCAGGGTGTTCTGGGGCGTTGACCCACAGAACCGCGCCGTCCGCTGGGAGAAGGGCACCGGCGACGTCGTCTGGCGGCTCATTATGGGGTCGGGCTGGATGGCCTCCAGCGGCGGGCCGGCTGAGTACATCCCCCTGCAGAAGGGTCTGTTGCGGGGCGATCCCGGACTGTCGCTGCGCACCGGCCGCCCGGTGGCCGACCTGCTGTTCACGCGGCTGCGCAACTCGCTGGTGCTGGCTGGCATCGCCTTTGCGATCGTGATGCCGGTGGCCCTGATCCTGGGCTTGATCGCCGGCCTCAACGAGGGCAAGGCCCTGGACCGGGTTCTTTCTATCGGCGGCATGATGTTCTCCGTGACGCCCGAGTTTGCGACCGGTATCTTCCTGATCCTGATCTTTGCCTTCTGGCTGGAGTTGGTGCCGGGCGCGACGGTGTTCGGCGAGAAGGCGCCGTGGGAGCGGCCGGAGATGCTCATCCTGCCGGTCCTGACGCTGACGCTGATCGAGCTGGGTTACGTGCTGCGCATCACCCGCGCCAGCATGGCGGACGTGATGAAGGCGCCCTACATCCGCACGGCCTTCCTCAAGGGACTGCCCTACCGGCAGGTCGTGTTCAAGCACGCCCTGCGCAACGCCTTGATGGCCCCCATCACCGTCATCATGCTGCACGTCAACTGGCTGCTGGGGGGGATTGTCATCGTCGAGGTCATCTTTGGCTATCCGGGCCTGGGCAGCTACCTGCTCGACTCGGCCCTGTTCAAGGACTTCAACGCCATCGAGGCCGGTGCGATCGTCCTGGTGGCGGTAGCCGTCGGCACCCAGTTGCTGGCCGATATCATCTACACGTTCCTCAACCCGCGCATCCGGTACGCGTGATGGGGCGAAGGGAGGGTAACCATGGCAGTGAGTGAACAAGCGGTACAAAAAGCCGTCCGGCCATCACGTTTGCAGCGCCTGCGGGAGGGGTTCTCGGTCCTGCTTGCTTCCAAGGTGGCTTTGATCGGCCTGCTCATCGTGTTCTTCTGGATTTTCGTCGCTATCTTCGCCCCCTTGCTGACGCCCTATACCGCCACTGAGCAGGACTACGTGGCTCAGAACCAGGGGCCGTCCAGGGCGCATCCCCTGGGCACCGACGACTTGGGGCGCGACATCTGGTCCCGGTTGATCTACGGCGCGCGCGTCGTCCTGGTGATCCTGCCCATCAGCGAGAATCTCTGGATCCCGGGAGGCACGGCCATCTGGGGCGTCGTTCTGGGATTGCTCGTCGGCTCCACGCTGGGCCTGATGGGCGGCTACCTGGGCGGCTGGGTGGACGAGCTGGTGATGCGCATCTTGGACGCGATGATGGCCTTCCCCGTGATCCTGCTCTACATGATCATCATCGCCGCCGTGGGAGCCTCGGCCACCAACGTCGTGCTGGCCATCGCCATCGTCGGCATCCCCGGCATCGCCCGTCTGGTGCGCAGCCTGGCGCTCGACATCCGCACCCGCGACTACATCCGGGCCGCCGAGACCCGGGGCGAGAACCCGTTCTACATCATGTTCGTCGAGATTCTGCCCAACGCCCGGGGCCCCATCATCATCGACGCCATGCTGCGCGTCGGTTACGCCATCTTCGCCATGGGCACCCTGGGGTTCCTGGGTCTGGGGCTTCCGCCGCCGTCGCCCGACTGGGGCAGCATGGTGGCCAAGGGGCGGCAGTTCATCCTGTCCGGCAGCCCGTGGGCCGCCCTGTGGCCCTCGATTGCCATCGCCTCACTGGTGGTGGGGCTGAACCTGTTTGCCGACGGACTGCGCGAAGAGTCGCTGCGGTATCAGTGAAGGAGGAACTGCATGACTACAAGTCCTGTTACCCATGCACCGGTCCTCAAGGTTGAAAATGCGGCCATCTCCTACGAGACCCGCTACGGTGACGTGGAGGCGGTCCGCGACGTGTCGTTCGACGTCCACCGCGCTGAGACGTTCGGCGTCGTGGGCGAGTCGGGCTGCGGGAAGTCGACGGTGGCCTTCGGCATCGTCGACTTCCTGGGGCCGAACGGCAAGATCGTCGGGGGGAGCATCAAGTTCCAGGAACAGGAACTGGTGGGGCGCTCGCAGAAGGAACTCCGCCTCCTGCGCGGCGACCAGATCTCCATGGTCTACCAGGATCCGATGCAGGCCCTGAACCCCTCCGTCGTCATCGGCGATCAGTTGGCCGAGGTACTGACCACCCACCGGGGCATCCCCAAGTCCGAGGCGTGGGACAAGTCCATCCGCATGCTGGACCGAGTCTACATGCCCGACTCGGCCAACGTGATGGACCGCTACCCGCACCAGATCTCCGGCGGCCAGCAGCAGCGCGTGGTGATCGCCATGGCGCTGCTCAACAACCCGGCGTTGCTGATCATGGATGAGCCAACCACCGCGCTCGACGTGACGGTCGAGGCGGTCGTGCTGGACCTGATCGAGGACCTGAAGCGTGACTTCGACACGGCCATCGTCTACATCACCCACGACCTGGGGGTGGTGGCCCGGGTGTGTAACTACGTGGGCGTGATGTACGCCGGCGAGATGGTGGAGGTAGGTTCCGTGGAGGCGATCTACGAGACCCCGCTGCATCCCTACACGCAGGGGCTGATGCGCTGCGTGCCCAAGCTGGGGGCTACCAAGGAGGGCAGCATCCTCTACCCCATTCGGGGACGGGTGCCGGCCCCCAAGGATCGACCCAAGGGAGCCTGTATCTTCGCCCCCCGCTGCGACTACGCCACCGATCGCTGCATGGACGAGCACCCCACCCTGCGGGAGATCGAACCGGCGCACAGCGCTCGCTGCTTCCACTCGGAGCGGATTGACGCGGGTGCCTGGCAACCGCCGGAGGGATTGGTGCCCGAGCTGGCCCCGGTGGCCGAGGAGGCTGACCGAGAACCCATCATCCGGGTGGAGGGGCTCAAGACGTACTACGAGCAGGAGTCGAAGTCGCTCCTCAGCCTGGTGGGTGCCGGTGAGAAGCAGTACGTCAAGGCAGTGGACGACGTGAGCCTGGCGGTGCCGCCGGGCAAGACGCTGGGCATCGTGGGCGAATCCGGCTGCGGCAAGAGCACGCTGGCCAAGACCATCATTGGCCTGGAGACGCCCACCGACGGGGACGCGAAGTTCACGGGCTTCGACCTCACATCCCCCGTCTCCGACCGCGATGCCGGGCTGATCCAGGAACTGCAGATGGTGTTCCAGAACCCCGACTCGACGATGAACCCTTCGTACACCGTCGGTCAGCAGATCGGCCGCCCGCTGCGGCGCTTCGCCACCGTGCCATCGGACCAGGTGCGCGAAGAGGTCGTCCGGCTGCTCAACGCGGTGCGGCTGGATGGCAGCTACTACGAGCGCCTGCCCCGCCAGCTGAGCGGCGGCGAGAAACAGCGCGTGGGCATCGCCCGCGCCTTCGCCAGCCGCCCCGACCTGGTGCTGTGCGACGAGCCGGTGTCGGCGCTGGACGTGTCGGTGCAGGCGGCGGTGCTCAACCTGCTGTTGGAGATCCAGCGCCAGCACGGCCTGACGATGATGTTCATCGCCCACGACCTGAGCGTGGTGCGCTTCTTCTCCGACTACGTGGCGGTGATGTACCTGGGGCACATCGTCGAGTTCGGCCCGGCCGAGGCCATCTACGCCCCACCCTATCACCCCTACACCGAGGCCCTTCTCTCGGCGGTGCCGATCCCCGACCCCAGGGCGGAGCAGAAGCAGATCCGTCTGAGCGGCACCGTCCCCAGCGCGCTGAATCCGCCCAGTGGATGCGTCTTCCATACCCGCTGTCCGCGACGGGATCTGCTGCCCGACGGCGGCAAGATCTGCGAGACCGAGGCGCCGCCCTGGCACTACAACACCGACGAGCACCGCATCTTCTGTCACATCCCGCTGGAGGAGTTGCGCCAGATCGATCCCGTAGTTACCACCACTGAAGGTCAAGGAGGCGACTAGATGTTTGTCAGAGACTACATGACCCGACACCCCGTGATGGTCGATCCAGCGACTTCGATCGTTGAGGCCCAGGGCATCATGGCTGAGGCCAAGATTCGACACCTGCCCGTCATTGGACCGGGGAAGCGGCTGGTGGGGCTGGTCACGCGGGAGAGAATGCGCATCCCCCCGACCCAGTTGGCCAGCCTGAACGTGTGGGAGATCACCCGATTCCTGTCCAACCTGACGGTCAAGGACGTGATGGTGAAGGGCGAGGACGTGACCACCGTCGGTCCAGACGCCACGCTCGAGGAAGCCGCCCAGATCATGGTCGAGAACAAGATCGGCTCCCTGCCAGTGTTGGAGGAGGGAGTGGTGGTGGGCATCATCACCGATATCGATATGATGGTCCAGTTGACCGACCTGCTGGGCGGGCACGTGCCCGGCGTACGCGTCACGATACGCATGCCGAACAGAAAAGGAGAGCTCGCCAAGGTCACGGGCGCCATCGCCGAACAGGGTTGGGGCATCTACGCCAGCGGCGGCGTCGTTGCGCCCAAGCGCCCCGAGCACTGGGATTGTGTGATCAAGGTTCGCGACGTGCCCCAGGACGATCTGGTCGCCGTGCTGGAGAAGATCGAAGGACACGATGTGATCGACGTGCGCGTGGTGTAGCGAGGGCACCGGCGAACGGGCCAGCGGCCGATTGCACACCCGCTGGGATGAAAGGGACAGGGGGGAGCGAGCGTCCCCATGTCCCTTCCCTTTTTTTGTGGTTGGGATGGTGACGCCCGATGCAGACCGCGGCGGCTTCCGCTGCGCTCGTCCTCGGAGTGGGGGAGGGGCCGTGATCTGCTACGTGGACATGGAACACGAACTGGCGCTGCAGAAGCCAGAGGAAAGAGCTGTGCACCAATCCCACCTCACGGATGTCGGACGGAGACTGGAGGAGATCTCCGGCGACGTCTGCGCGGTGCAGCACTACACGCAGCTGACGCCACAGTGGCTTCGCACGTCGGGCGTGGGAGCCCTGGTCCTGGGTGGCAATGTGACCGACTGGGTGGAGTACGACGAGGCCGACCTGCAGAAGATGTACCGCATCATCCGGAGCGCCGAGTGGCCGATCCTGGGCATATGCGGTGGTCT
>JABAHP010014800.1_pt2 | contig 11987 bp, 26 predicted proteins | sample 7062081 | NCBI WGS metagenome assembly JABAHP01 (sample SAMN14534357, study PRJNA622989) | marine sediment metagenome | biome: marine biome [ENVO:00000428]; feature: marine pelagic biome [ENVO:01000023]; material: deep marine sediment [ENVO:00002113] | place: India: Gulf of Kutch | collected... | reverse complement strand
GAAACTCAAATAGACCCAAATAAGATAGATTTCTTTTATTATAAAAGTAAGATTTTTATGGGTAAGAAATTTACTCTTTTCATTGGTACTTGTAGAGAAGAGTTTGAGTGTGTTTTAGATAAAGAAAATGAAGATTATGGGTGGTTTGATATTGACAATTTACCTGATGATCTTTATCCTACACTATATACTACGTTATTAGATATATTTTAAATTATGGATAAACAAACGGAATATGAAATAGATGTTGAAAGACGTGCAATGCAACGAGAATCAGTCAAAACGGATATTGCTAAAGGTAGATTCATTAATGAAATCCGTAATGGATTGGGTGAAGAAATTATAAAGGGGATAGATAACATAGATGAACAAGTGGAGTCTAAGAAAAAAGCCCCTTGGTATAAAAAGGTTTTTAGAGTTATTGGTTTATGAATTTAGAGAAAGTAATAGAGATAGCTAGCGAAGTAGTGGAAAATGAGAGTATCCCAAAGGAAAACCTCACCATAAAATATAGTTTAGATAAAGAAACTCATCGTAAATTAGATGAGGAATTATTCTATAACACAAACAACAATCTCACTAATTTTAAACACAACAAAACCATCGAAGTTAATATTGGTGGAATTACTTTTGTTTTTGATATAATATGATATTTATTATAAAAACAGAAGTTGAACAAAAAAGAAAGATATCTAAAATTTATCGTTGAAGACCTTAAAAACAAAATTGAAATAGATTTTAGTGATGAGCTGATTTACGAACCTTTTTTATATTCTCTTGGGTGGAGTTCAGGTGAGGTAAGTAGTGACAATGGGTTCTTTAATTATGTTAATACACACTACGCCATAACAGAGGATGAATATGAATATATTTATGATGAAATCGTAGATTTTGTAAAAAAGGAAATACGATATAATGATATGTTACATATGGATCACTTTGATGATGATTGGTTAGAAGAATCTGAAGATAAGAGTTTGATCAAAGAGAGTGGTTTTGCTAGAGTTAACAGAATCCTACAAGGTGATATCGATAATATTAATACCTATGGTATAATAACTGCACAGAACCCTTGTGGTTGTGAATTATCCTTAAGAGAGAATAGAAAATTACAAAAGGAACTTGAAGCGGTACTTGGTATCAGTAAATTAGGTTTTCATAAGATAGGGGGTAATTTTTTCCACATAGAAGAAGATTCCGTATTAATTCCAAACATAAAGAGAGAGGATATATTAAAATTGGGTGTTGCTTTTAAACAATACTCAGTAATATATGGTTATAAAGATGTTAAACCTAATGGTGAAATCTACATCAACCATTATATGTTAAGAACATATTGTGATGGTTTTTGTAGAAAGACTGATGATTGGGAACAACTAACGTTAAATCAAAAATTAAGGAAGTTAAAACCATTGGATAAGGATTTGGTTGGTAGTGTAGAGTCGGAAAGTAGTGAGGTATTATCATCCACTGGTTTGGGTGACTTAGAAACTAACTATAGTTACGTTGGTGGAAAGGATAGAAGATTTAAGATACCATTTAATGAAAGTGAGATTAAAGATATAATAAAGAAGGAATTATTTAGATTTAAATAATATTTATAATAAAAAAGAAATTATGAAAAAAGTAGTTAGACTAACAGAATCAGATTTAACAAGAATTGTTAAAAGGGTAATTAAAGAACAAGATGAGTTTTTAGATGATGATGACTATTATGGATTTTTTGATGCTGATCTAAAGATTAATAGATTTAGTCGAAATGTATCACCTGATGATGACTTTGATGAGTTTGATGAAGAAGAGTTTGAAGACTTTGATTCTTATAGGGGTAGTAAATATGCAAAAGACCCACTTAATAAATGGGCATTTAATGATCCTAGAGAAAAAGAGGGTAGAAAATATTTTGGGTTATATCAAGACAAATCAGGTGGTAAACCGTTTAAGATAAGGAGAAGAAGAAGATAAAAAGAATTCCCCACAATTGATTTTGTGGGGTTTTTTATTTATAATTGGTTTAAATAACATATTTATATATTATGAGTGACAGATTTAAAAATAAACCTAAGGCAAAAAAATTATGTAGTAGAATAAACTCATTAAGGGAGTGGTTACATAAAGGAGATGGTTTAGGGATGCAATTTATAATAGATAACTATATAGATTCATTGGGGGTAAAAGAACCTCTTACAAATAAAGAAAAAGACTACATCAAAAAAGGGTATGAATACCTAAAACAAACATCATATAGTCAAAGTTACATCGATTGGATTTTAAAAAGAGATTTTGAAACTACGGATATTAATCAGGCGTTGGATCAGGTAAGGTTAGTTTTCGAAGATGATGAATATCATTTTGTTAATAAATTAAATACAAACTATTCTGATTTGGCGGAACTAATTACTCAAATGTTTATTAAAGTGGATGATTCTAAAGAGATGTATACAACCGCATTTGGTGAAAGGGGTATCGCTGATGTGTCTGATGAAGAATTAAAAGAGGGATTACTTAGAGTAAAAGATCGATTTGGGGGGATATTAAATGATAAATTTACATTTGATGATATTAAAACCTATGTCAATAACTCTAAAAGAAATTCTGACTTTGGGGATAGTGGTGAGAATATTGTTGCTAACTTCTTAAAGGATCAAGATTTTGATGTTGTATTTCAAGGGGGTGATGGTAACTTCATTGATATGAAATTCGGTGTTGATTTAATTGTATATAAAGATGGTAGATTTTATAGTATACAAGTTAAACCAAATAATCCAAACAAATGGTTGTCTAGTAAAAGATATAAGAATGTAGATTGGATTGTTACTTACGTTGGTGGTGTAAATATCTTTGCAAATAAAAAAGGGGTTGTTAACGGAGAAGAGTATCAAAGTGGTGGTGTAAATAATATCACACCTTATGTGACTGAAAAAAAAAGTTTAGTTGGTGATGATCTTATAGAATCGTTTATTGACACAGGTAAATTTACTATAACTGAGAAAGAAGAGTTGTATGGTGGTACAATAAATGTTGCTGGTGAAGAATTTAATTTTGCGGATGTTTGGAAAATGTTTTACCCTGAAAGTGATTATTATGAAAATTTAAATCATTATAGGTGGGAACTTAAAAAAATAGTTTTACGTTATACAGAAGGTAACGAGCAAAAAGCAAAAGATATATATGATGAGGTATTTTTACGAAATCTACCATCCGCATTATTCAAAAAAGGGGGTAAGGTATTTAAAGAGTTACATGATCTGTATAAATACATTTACCTAACAATGTTAAACGAAGTCAAAACCACTGCCAATAAAGAAAAAAAGGAAAGGGAAAAGAAACAATCGTTTGACCCAGAAATTTATTATGATGATAATAAGGAAAGACAAGAACAAAAAAATAAACTTATTGATGCAATAAATTCTATTGATGATTTTAAAAAACGATATGTGTTAATTGGTAGGTTAGGTGGTACTAAATTTGAGGAAATTGTCGATGAGTGGAATGAAACTTATCCTGATGAAGAATTAACTCTTGGCGCTGCTAAAATGATATTTAAAAGGTCATTACCACAACTAAAAGATTTCATAGAAAACATAGATGAATCAATAGAAAACTTTTTTGATACAGGAAAATTGTTGTAATTCAAAAAATTTTATTATATTTGTGGTATGAATATTTTTATATTAGACGAAGATACCGACAAATGTGCAAAGATGCACAACGACAAACACGTTGTTAAGATGATTTTAGAAACCGCACAACTTCTGTGTGGTGTTCATTGGATGATAGGATCAGAAGCTCCTTATAGATTATCCCACAAAAACCACCCTTGTTCGATATGGGCAAGAGAATGTATCGAAAATTATGTGTGGTTATGTGACTTAGGGATGTCTCTATGTAGAGAATACTCACATCGATATAAACATAAGGATGGAACACCAAAGCGACACAAATCACAAGACATTANNGGTTATGCGACTTAGGGATGTCACTATGTAAGGAATATACCCACAGATATGGTAAACGTCACAAATCACAAGACATTATAGAGTGGTGTATGATAAACCTACCTAACATCGAAGAAAAGGGTTATATGACGAAATTTGCGTTGGCAATGCCTGATGAATGTAAGGTTGGCGATGCAGTAGAATCCTACAGAGAATATTATAATGTACATAAAAAGGGTATGTCTAGTTGGAAAAACAGAGAAACACCCGAATGGTTTAAAAAGTAAAAGTTATGATGATATTACCGATTGATACAACAAAACAAGTTCTTTACATCAATTTAGAATTATTGGAGAACGGAGTCACAGAGGGGTTGATTGAGATGGACCCAGACACATATGATACATTAATGGATGTGTTATTAGAGGATGAAAGATATGAGGATATGTGTCTTTGGAGAGATAGTAGAAAATTTTTGGTTAGTTAATTTGGATATTTAAAAAATATTTTGTAAATTACCTACATCAAATAAATAATTATGAAAAATAACGTTTTAAAAAGGTTAGGGTTACTAACATTAGTTTTATGGGTGTTACCATTATTTATGATTGTATCCTGTAATGCAAAACATGAGGTAGAAACACAATTAACCAGTGGGGATATTAAATATGATTTAATTACAATAGATGATTGTGAATATTTAAAAAGATATTCTTCGTATGGCGGGTATATGGCTCATAAAGGAAATTGTTCAAACCCGATACATCAGAAAGATACTGTGTATGTATACGGAGTCCAAATCAGATATGGTACAAGGGATACAATTTTCAATATGTATCCAATAGATTCTGCAAAAGTGGCGATAGAATATTTAAAATCAAATACAAAAAATAAATAAAATGGTAGTATACTTAGTAGGTGGATTATGTATGGGAATTATGGTTGCGCCCGTTGTGCAAAAGACGATCAAAGATTATGTTGAAAAATTTATAGATTAAGATTATGGGTTGGGTTATTTTGATGTTTTGTTTAGGGTTTGGACTATTATTAGGTGCGGTAGTATCAGCATCTAGTGGTGAAGACGAAGTGGCTGGACCAATGGCATTTATTTCTTTAATAGTATTGGCAATTGGTTTAGGTATGTCTATTGAATATGATATTACCACAAAATGGGTTAAAACTGAAGTTGATTGGGTTAAAACCAATAGGATGGTTATTGTTGATGATGGAGAAAAAACTTGGGAGTTTGAGTCTTATGAAGACGTTATTTCGATCAACGATTCTACAGAGTTTTATCATTTACACACTACAAACTTTTGGGGTGTTGAAGATATTGAAGGAATTAAATACGAAAATAAAATAACTAAGTAATGGCGTTAAAAGATAAAAATAAAATAGATTTTAGAAAGTTATATGGTATCGAAAAGTATGACAATGGGGGTGATATTTTAGAAAAAATGATCGTTGGTTTTTTAGTTTCTGCTTTAGTTATTTTAGGTGCAGTATTTTTAATATTACTTTTAACTGCTTTTATTATGTCATTTGGGTGGGCAACTATTTTAGTTATCATTGCACTACCCATACTTTTCGGTGTTTTTTATTGGGTTGGTAATAAAACTTTGGATTAATTAATTTTGCCAATTAAAATATTTTTTGTATCTTTGTATTATAAATAACAGAGATATGATATTTGAATACACACAACCAAAAGGTAAAGAAGACATTAAATGTGATGGTGATTGTATGGTAAGAGCCGTAACCAATATCACAAAAGAAGACTACAACAAGGTACACAAACTTATGTATGGTCACGGATGGAGAGCAACCAGAAGACGATCAAAAGGAAAGTGGGAAGATCAAATCACAAAGACATTGGATGATTTAGGTGTTGAGTATGAAAGAGTTTCTTTTCCTGGTGTTAAAGGTGAGAAAAGAATGACAGGTAAAACTCTAGCTAAGATTGATCCAGATGGGAAGTATATCATCAGAGTTGCTAAACACGTTGCGGCATTGGATGGAGGTAAACTTTTAGATACGTGGGATTGCTCAGACAAATGTGTATACTTTGCTTGGAAAATAAAATAAAGATATATGANNGGTTATTGGGATAAACTATCCTATTGGAATGGAGTCTTAACTGAGGCGATTAAGAATAATGATTCAAGATTGGCACTTAAGGCTAGTGATAAACTAAGATACTTTGTTGTGAGACAAAGAGAAGTCGAAATTAAATAAAAACAAATATATGAAAAGAGCAAGAATTATTGTTATTGGTATTATTGTCGTTGTAGTATTATCGATATTAATGTTGACTAGTTGTACACAAAACACTAGGGCAAAAAACTTCGGTGGTAGTGCTAAGATTAGTCTACCAAAAGGTAAGAAGTTAGTGACTGCCACTTGGAAGGATGATAATCTTTGGTATCTAACTAGAGATATGAGAGATTCAGATGTTGCTGAGACATATGAGTTTCACGAGGAGTCTAGTTTTGGTGTATGGGAAGGTACTTACATTATTACAGAAACAAAGTAACTACTTATGAAAAAACACTGCAAAGAGTGTCCTTGGGTTGTGAAGAATAGACATAACGATTCGATCGTTAATCATTCTAAGAGATTGAATAAGAAACACAACTGCCATATGATGGTTGATCATATCGGTGACACTCTTTGGAGTGAAAATCCAAAATGTCAGTGTATTGGTAATAAGGAATATTTATCTACCAAATAACTTTACACTATCATAAAAAATATTTAATTTGTTATTAATAATTAAAAATAACAAATTATGAAACATATTTTTTATGCATGTATTAACAAAGAATTATGGGATAGATAAGGGTGAGAGGAAATTCTTAGTCTATCTTATGGATGGGGAAACACCCATCGAATGTACAGATGTAGTTGGTCAAAAACAAAGAGAAGAAAAAGAAGACGAACTACTTAAACAATACAATCTGAGTGAAGATGATCTTAAGTATATGACACTCGAACAGTATTATCGTCAAGAATTAAAATCAGAAGAACCTTTAATTTTAGTATTTTACCTAGACAAACAATTGTTTAGTAACAGAGATATGATTGCCAATTATGGTGAATCGGTGAAAGCATATTTCGATACACAAAATGATAATGTAAGATTATTCTTTATACCAACCAATTCTCACGAAAGGATTGAGTGTATTAACCCTGTTTATATTGAAAATAAAGATGACTATGATAGAATGATGTCTATGGTGGATCAATTATCACAAATGTTTCAGGTAGGTGTCGATAACGAAGCTTTAAATGAAGAGGAAGAATGATTATGAACTTGAAAGATTTAATGTTAGAATTAGAAAGGGGTAAGTATTTTGATAGAATACATAATAACGATAAAACCTTATTTGGTTCAAGTATTGTTTATGGGTCAGATGAGATAACACCTATATCACATAGGATTAAAGAATGTGTTGAGTTTAGTGATGTGGATGAGATACACTTATTAACTACTCCGATTATTCACAACATCAATGGAGAGAGTAAAACACCTAGTACTTATATCCTGAAAGGTGGAGAAAAATTTAAAGGTAGGGCGTATATCTTATCTATTGAGTTAAGTCAAGAAGTGTTTAGAGATAAAAACTTACATGATGAGGTTAAAGATGGTATTTCAGTTTCACCTGATTTATTTGATCCTAACAATTATAAACCTACAAAGAAAATTTTATTAGAGTATAACCCTAATAAGTATAAAGACAACGAACTTGTTAGTAATGAGAATCTTATCAGACAGGAGTTACATGATAAATTGGATGAGGCGTTAAATAACTCAAATAAATACGTTAATCGAGGTGAGAGAAGTATTATTGTTAGAGGTTACTTTGAAGAAATTAAATCACCTTCGATTAAACCAAAAGAAACGTTTTATTCCATTATACCAGAACCACAAGCATATGTTGCTTTTTATATGGATAAGATATCTACAGAGAATGGTTTCAATGCAACGTTAAAACAAAAAATAATCCCAGCAGAATTAAGAGAGGAATACCTTAAACAATTTGGTGAAAGAGGTATTGATGTTTCAAAAGAAGAGATTGAAGAATTTTTAACTAAATATTCTGACTAATTAAGGTCGGGTGGAGGTTCTAAATAATTTTTCGCGCTTCCACCCAGTCTTTTCTATAATAATATCATACATCTTACCTCTATTCTTTTTAGAAACTTTCCCCAAAAACAAAATATTCTTTATCTTATTCTTTTTACAGAAATCTCTTAATAGATTATGTAACCTTTTTGCATCATCGATACATTTACAGGTTACAATGTCAATATCACCATCAGATTGAATAGTTACATTGTTATGTACGTATGTAATTTGTTTTATTATATGTTCTTTTTTGATGTCCTTCATTAAAATCAATTTTATGATGGATATGGTATCTAATCTTTTTTTAAACCCGTAGACAGAGAATTTTTCCTCATACTCATAAGGTCGTTTTTCTAGTATCGACCAAGAATCATTTTTAACTGTTAATTCTATAGTCCTTCCTAACTCATCACGATCGAAGTATGTATTATCATCCTCTTCCTTTTCTTTGAGTAAAAGGATTTCGTATTTTACGGGTTTATTCTTCTTATAGGCGTTGTGTTTTTTTGGGAATAATACTTTATTCTTATCCACAATAGAAAAGTATTTCTGTTGGGCATTATGAAGGTTCTTACCCTCATAGAGTATTTTCTTTTTCTTATTATCTTTTGCTATTATGATCCTATAATTCATTAATAGGGGGTTTCTTTTTTAATTAAAAATAACTATTATTACTAATAAATAAATATTTTAAACTTTAATGGGATATATTAAGAAAGAAATACGACAAAAAGTTTATGATAAGTGTAATGGTCATTGTGGGTATTGTGGTAAAGAATTAGAATACAAACAAATGCAGGTTGACCATATTAAACCTTTATACAGAAATGATAAGGTAGAAACCTTAGAAGTGTGGGGTGTTGAGAGAGGTACAAATGATTTTGAAAATCTTATGCCAAGTTGTGCTAGATGTAATAAATGGAAATCCACATTTTCATTAGAAATGTTTAGGGAGCAGATTAGTAATCAGATAACAAGACTGAATAGAGATAGTTCAAACTATAGAATGGCAAAGGATTATGGTTTAATAGAAGAAACAAAACAAAAGGTAATATTTTATTATGAAAAAATACAAAATAACAAAGTATGATAAATTCCATCTAACCACTAAGGATAAAGATGTGTATACTTTCCATAAGGGTGACAACAATTGTCAGGATATCAAGGAAAGAGATGTGATCGAAATGGGTGGTAGAAAATACCTAATCAAAGAGTTGGTAGAGTTTGAAAAGTCCTTCGGTATGAAAGGAGATAACATAAGTGTTGTGGTTGAGGAATACACATGTGATTGTCAATTAGGGTTGGCGGTTCTTGCACATAGTCTCAATTGCCCGTGGATGAAAAATTTACTTGGTGATGAATAAAGAATTATATGATTGGTTAAGGTTTAGGTGGTCGAGAGATAATCATAATAAATACCAACACCTATTTTATGAGTGGGTGGAAAATTTAACTCCATCACAAATAGAGGGGTTTTCAAAACAAGAAAAAAGAAGAAACGTATATGGGTAAGGATTATTACAATATATTAGGTATTAAAAGAAACGCTAGTGGATCAGAAATTAAAAAGGCTTATCGTAAGTTAAGTAAACAATACCATCCTGATCTAAATCCCGATAATAAAGAGGCAGAAGATAAGTTTAAGGAAATTGCAGAAGCCTATGAGATATTATCCAACCCACAAAAGAAACAAAACTATGATCAGTATGGTGACCCTAACGGGAATCCTTTTGGTGATATGTTTAATCGACAAACAAGACCAATTATCCCTAGAGGTGAGAATGTGAGGGTTAAATTAACTTTGACATTAGAGGAGATGTTTAATGGTACAGAAAAGAAAATTAAATATAGAAGGAAAAACAGTTGTGGTAGTTGTTCTGGAGAAGGGGGAAAAACAGAATCTTGCCCAACATGTAATGGTAGTGGTCATGTAATGCATGAGGTAAATACTTTCTTTGGTAGGGCAAGACAACTAGGTATATGTAATAAATGTAATGGTATAGGTAGAGTAGTTGTAGACGCTTGTAAAACTTGTAATGGTAGTGGGGTAGAAAATATAGAGGAGGAATTAGATGTTAATATCCCAAGAGGGGTGGATGAAAACGATTCATTTACTCAGAGAGGTAAAGGTAATCATGCCAGAGGTGGTACGACAGGTGATCTATGGATTAGGATTATACCAAAACCACATGATAAATTTGTTAGGAAGGATTTAGACTTACATCATAGGTTAATGTTGGATTATCCGACACTTGTATTAGGTGGGAAGATAGATTTTGAGACTTTAGATGGTAAATTACGTTTAACGATTAAAAAAGGTACAGAAATAGGTGAAACCCTTAGAATACCTAACAAAGGAATGATTAGAAATGGTAGGAGAGGTGACATTTTATTGGAGACTTGGTTAGAAATTCCTAAAAATTTATCAGAAGAAGAGGAAAAAATAGTTGAAAGTTTAAAAAATAATGATTAACATTTAAATGATTATAAACAAAACGTATAATTTAAACAATTAAGTATGGCAAAATTTGAAGAAGTTTCTAACGAAACACAACAACTATTTCAAAGGATAATCGATAGTAGTTTTATCCCTAGAGATTGTAGAATTAAACTTTTATCAAACGAAGGAGTGAAATCTGAATTTGGTAAGGTTACAAAAGCACAAGACATCGTAAAATTTATGACTAATTTTGATGTCGTTATTCAGATCAACGAACCTATTTTTGATCAATTAGAGGATAATCAACAAGAGTATATTGTTAAAGACCTCATCTCACAAATCCATTATGACCCAGATAAAGATAGGGTAACAATCAACAAACCTGATATCACAACATTTAGTGGTGTATTAAGACAATTCGATGTTGATACATATTTGGGTATTCAAGAGAGTATTGTAACTCTATTGGAAGAAAAGAAAATTCAAGAAGATTTAGCAAAACAAAAGTAAGATGGGGTTAGTTATTGGTCTTTTCCTATTAATATCGTTAATCGTTATTATAGTAAACTTAGTATCGGGTGCGGATGATGGTATAACATTTTTACGTAGATACATCATCTATCAAGGGTTCATCAAAAAGTATGGTGAGGTATTCACTGAATTAGGTGTAACAGTTAAACCATATAATCATGAGTTTTGGGAGAAAAGTGAATATGATGATTATAGGATAGAAATACTATGTGCAAATAAAAAAGAAAGACGTTCTAGACGATTTAAGGTATATGTAGATTCACAAGGTAGTAATTTAAGTGATGAAGATGAAGAGGCAGAACTCTTAGAAATAATAAAAAATAAAATATAAAAACAAACAATTATGGCGGAAGAAATTAACAAAGACGCAACAAATGAAGGTTTAACAGACCAAGAAAAAAACTGGGAATTATTCAGTGTATTAGGAATGAGATGGTCAGAGACTAGAAAGTTAAGTGATGAGGATAAAGAATTCTTATTAGAAAAGGTTGAAGCAGTAAAACAACAAATGAGGGCTCAGGCATTTATGCAGGGTCAAGGGTAATATCTAAATAACTATGATAGTTAAATTAGAATATATTTGGTTAGATGGTTATAGTCCTGAACCTAATCTTAGAAGTAAGACTAAGGTTTGGGAGTATAAACCAGAAGAAAACCCTAAACATATGGTTAATAGACAAAATGGTTGCCCTTCACCTGATGAATTACCTATGTGGAGTTACGATGGATCATCGACTGAACAGGCGGAAGGTAGATATTCAGATTGTTTATTAAACCCTGTTAGGGTTATCAGAGACCCACAGAGAAAAAATGCATATCTTGTGATGTGTGAGGTATTAAACCCTGATGGTACACCTCACGAAAGTAACACTAGACATTTAGTTCCTGATAACAAACCAGACAAAGGGGTATTTGTCAACACCAAAGACTTTACAACTAATATAGATGA
>JABAHP010003224.1_pt1 | contig 11989 bp, 10 predicted proteins | sample 7062081 | NCBI WGS metagenome assembly JABAHP01 (sample SAMN14534357, study PRJNA622989) | marine sediment metagenome | biome: marine biome [ENVO:00000428]; feature: marine pelagic biome [ENVO:01000023]; material: deep marine sediment [ENVO:00002113] | place: India: Gulf of Kutch | collected... | reverse complement strand
CGTCTCCAGATGATTTTGATTCGGATACGACAACAACCCATGTACCATTGCAAAGTGATATGACTGCTGCTGAAGACGGGAGTTTATTGATTCAAACCGCCTTCGTTGGAAATATCGGGGTATTTACACCTCAAACTGATACAATTGAAGTTTTAACAGATGAAGATACCAGTTCATCATCAGCTGTTCTAAACGAGAAACTTGGACAGAGTACTGGTAGTGTAAGCATTGGTTCAACTCATTCGAATATAAATCGTGCTGCTTGGATTGCAGTGTGTTTTGCTCCTATCGGTACTTCGAATTATCAAATGAGTCAAGAACTTCAGTTTACTGGAGTTTATGATTCAGCTACAGTAATAGAGAATCTAAGTATTAAAACTGGAGCATTCGGAGGAGCTGAAAATCTTAATGTAACCTTTTGGGATGGGAATTCGTGGGAGCTAATCACTTCGGCATTAAATGCATCCACATGGAATAATTTCACGCTATTAATTACAAGTCCAACCTTTACTATCAAATTTGGTGGTTCTACAATAACTGCTGACAACATTCAAGATTGGTGGGAAATTGACTCCGTATTACTGACAGTAGAAAAAGCAGAAGATGTTTTGGGAAAAGATTCTGGATTTATTTGGCTTGATAGTCCAGATGAAGTAGATTTAGGAATAACTTTGGGTTCTTGGGTTCAACAGGATTTATCAGATGACAGTGTGCCAAGTAACGCGACTGGGGTAATATTAACGTGGATTGAGGAAAGTCTGACAGATTATCATGTTGTTGCACGAGGATCTGAAGACACTAATGATTATATGGATGGTGGATCATTATATAATGAAATTGAAGCTGAAACTTGGAGAATGCAGGTAATTAAGCTTAGTGAGGGGAAATACATTGATACTTGGAGAGAAAGTATAACTTCAAAGCTTTTTGTCATGGGGTATACCATGGGTTCTGATCCACAATTTAAAAGAGTTGCGTCTGATTTAGGAAGTATTACTGCAAATTCATCATGGAACAAAATTACTGTTGGGGGATTAAATACAAGTACATCGGGAGTTATTCTTTTTGGCCAATCAACCACAAATACAGATACTACAATTTTAGTTAGAGCAGTTGGTTCGACTGATTCGATGGAATCTAGAGAATGGGAAGAGTTCAACTGTGGAATATTTTTTGTAAAAATTGATAATAATGACGAATTTGAATATTATATCGAAAGTGGGGGTACCGCTAAATTTTATCTGATTGCAGAAGTGAAAGATTCAATAGACTGGTTAGATACAAATAGGGATAGCATTTCAGCTTCGTCCCCAGGTTGGACTGTAGAGGATCTCGATAGCTATGTTAGTGTACCATCTACTGCTACAGGGGTTATTTTACAGCATGAATCAACTGGAACATCTAGTGATTTGAAAAATATTGGACGGGAAAATGGTCAAAGTCTACCCTTTTCTACTTATGACGTGGGAGGAGATCAATGGTTAATGGGTGGTAGTGGAATTGATACAGAAAATCGAATACAAATTTATGCCGAGAATTTGGAACAAGATGCTTATATCCATGCGTTAACTCTTTATAACGATTTTACTTCTCCAATAATTGAAAATTTTGGTATTGATGATCCAGGTAAAGGTACAGCTACATTTTGGGCGAATATAGCTGATCAATCCGAAGTGGATAATGTTACACTCAAAATAAATGGACTTACAGAATATCAAATGATTAATAATGGATCCTACTGGACAAAAGATCTTTCAGTGGATTGGCAAGGTTATTATACATACCAAATTTCCAATTCTTCTGATATCTTTGGAAATTTTTTATCTGTTCCAACAGGAGAGCAAAATCATACATTTTCCTATGATACAGTTACTCCTACGGTAATAGATAGGGAATATTATCAAGGGATGGATGGTACTTGGGATAATCAAAATAATACATTTAAAGCCAATGTAAGTGATTCTTGGGGGGAAATCGATACTGTATTACTTGAAGTTACTACCTACTCACTAACTGCTATAATGAAAGAGTATGAGAATTTCAGCGGCATTTTTGGTTTTATTAACAACACTCTTGATTTACCTAATGGTGGAATGGATTTTCGGATAATTGTGAATGATACTAATGGAAATGAAATTACTACTTCTTTAACCTCTGATTCTGTATTTTATAACCACCCACCAACAGCCTCTAATCTTACGTAAACACAGCCCCATATTTCAGTAACACTTCCTTGATTCTCGATTATACATACACGGATGAGGATTCTCACCCTGAAAGTGGCACTGAAATTCGTTGGTACCGAAATTCTACCTTACAAACTGAACACAATAATATGCTCGAAATAACTGCTAATCATCTTTTCGAGGGGGATGAGTGGTATGTAACCGTAAGACCAAAAGATAATGCTTTATTTGGCCCAATTAACACTTCTTCCACAATTACAATCAAAAACACTCCTCCCGTAATTGTTAGTCTGGATATCATACCCAGTTCTGCTCCTACAACACTAGACAATCTTTTTGTCAATTGGCTCTCATCTGATAGTGATAACGATATTTTGCAGTATTCTATCACTTGGTACCTCAATGGGGAAGTAAATTCCAGTTGGTCAACTTCTGCTACAAACGCAACCTTATATGCTGGTAATACTTCTAAATACCAGGAATGGTATTTTACTCTCCAAGCGTATGATGGTGAAAATTATTCTACAACCATATCACCAGCTACTAATATTACCATCGTAAATTCAAAACCGATAGTATTAAATGCAAATTTTACTAATATAGAACCAACAAATGACACAGATATTATAATTACATATTCTTATTATGATGCTGATGGAGATTCAGAAAACAAAAGTGAATTAGTAGTTATCTGGTATAAAGATTGGGTGATTCAACCTCAATATGATGATTACACAAGAATAAATTCCACTGAAACAAATAATGGTGAAGTCTGGACCTATCTTATCAGAGTCAGTGATAATGACTCTCTTCTCAGTGATTTAATTCCATCGATAACTGGTGCAAGTATTGGAGGGGGATTTACAAATAACTTACCTAATGCTGTTGATCTAACTTTAAGCCCTTTAACTCCTACAACTGCTAATATTCTTACAGCTGGTTATACGTTTAGTGATCTTGACATTGGAATTGGACAAACAGAACGAGATTACAATATTAGCTGGTACATGGATGGTGTGTTCCAATCTGAATTTAGTATCAATGATAGTATTACTATACCTTCAAGCGCGACTTCTAAAGGACAAGAATGGTATTTTACTGTGAAGGTTTTTGATGGCCTTGAATGGGGACCAATCAACACTTCTCTTACAATTACAATCTTAAACTCTATTCCCAGAATCACGAGTGGGAGTTTTGAAGAAAGTGATGTAAAAACTCTTGATAATTTAACTTATTAACTATTTTTATGAAGATGATGATGGAGAAATTCCGACTATCTATGAAATCAGATGGTATCGCTCTACAGATCTTATTAATTATTATCTAAATTCCTCCTATGATGGTAATCTGAGTCTTCCTTTTACAGCAACAAGAAAAAATGAAAGATGGAAATATAACCTTACGTTGACAGATGGATTCAATGAATCCGACTGGTTTTTATCTGATTATATTGAGATAAAAAACAGCTTGCCTCAGATTGATCCCTATAGTGTAGTACTTATAGGTGGTTTAAATACTTCGGATTCCATTAACGTTACTTATTCGTGGTTTGATGATGATTTAGGGGATTTACAAAGTGGTACATTATTTTCTTGGGAAAATAGTTCACATATTATTATGGATGATCACTCTTTAGAATCCTTCTATACAAAAGCTGGAGAGACTTGGACTGTTACAATAACTCCTGGAGATGGTGAAGGATTTGGAGAGCCTGTCGATACCAAAATTTATGGAATCAATGTCATAATTGGTAATACTCCACCTGAAATTATCAATAATGAAATAAAAATTCAGGGGTATGATGCGACAAACGAGTCCTATATTGATGGAGTAGCTTTTGGGACAAATCTTGATCTTGTTGTTCGGTATAATGTCACTGATATCGATGGTGTACAAGGAGCCTCTAGTGATTATACTGTTTTCCTACTGGATGGTTATGCGTTTGGATCAGAATATCGATGGTTTAGAAATCGATCTAGTGTGGTTACCCTAATCACGGCATTAAATGGAGAAACAAGAGTACCATCAATCTATACTGAAAGAGGGGATTTTTGGTGGGTAGAAATCAAACCTTGTGATATGAAAGGAGATTTTGGTACAGCTCAAAATTCAACAGAAATAAGTATTACTAATTCAGCCCCTTATTTAATAAGCCTTTCATGGGACAAACCAAAATTCTATTCAAGAGATGATCTATCATTTAATTATACTTTTGCTGATTATGATCAATCTGATGTCGAATTAGGTATTGAAATTGAATGGTATCTTAATGGAACGATTCAAACTGACTTTTATAACAATGTTAGCATCTCTTCCCAAAATATGACTAAAGGGGAAATTTGGTTTGCGCGTATCAGAGTTTGGGACGGAAACCTCTACAGCATTTGGTATCAACTACCGGAGATTACCATCTTCAACACCGCCCCTACTGTATCAGATGTCCTTATAACTCCGATCTCTCCAACTGCAACACAAAATCTTGTTATTTCTTGGGTTTATTTTGATTTTGATAACGATTCTGAACAATCAGTTAGAATTCGCTGGTATAAAGACAATGATTTAGAAAAGAGTCTAAATGATTCTGTTACTGTGGATGCTAGCTATTTGAGTAAGAATATGGAGTGGTATGCATATATCGAGGTGTTTGATGGCGAGAATTATTCACTTATTGTTATGTCTCCTCGTGTATGGATTCTTAATTCTCCTCCCACATTAACAGATGTTGTATTATGGAATGATAACGATCTTTCTAACACTAGTTATTCCGATGGTAGTATTTCTATATATTACTTCAACTTTACTGATGTTGATAATGATTCAGCTAATAACAGTGCAAGTATTATACAGTGGTATCGTAATGGTGTCCATATCGAGCTGTTTGATGGCCAAACAAGTATTTCTAGCAGTGAATTACTGAAAGGAGATTATTGGTACGTAATTATGAGCATTCTAGATTCTGGAGGAACTGTGTGGTCAAATATTTTAACCTCCCAGACTATTTACATTATTAATAAAGCCCCAGAGATTATTACTCTCAACATTCCTGAACTAAAAGATAATTCGTTCATTGTTGAAGATGAAAATATAACCATTCAAATTTCTATTATTGATCCAGATATTGGTGATATAGATTCTTCGTATTTTGAATGGTATTTGAATGGAAACTATCAGAGTCAGTTTACTAATCGTAGAGTCCTTAATCAGAATGAAACAAGCCCAAATCAGATTTGGACTATCATTATTACACCTTCAGATGGTGAAAATAATGGGACGTTTAGCACTCAAATAGTATTCATTGAAAGTCGGCCACAAATTGAAAACTTAACAGTAATTGAGGAACAAGATAATGATGGACACTTTATCTTTGGCAATCGTGTTACAGATTCCTTGAATAAAGAAATAATCTCTGTTGAATATGAAATCTATCTTAATGGTACTTTTTTTGTGTCAGGAATCTCTCCTTCCACGGTCAATCTTACTGGCCATTCAATTATTGATTTTCAACTTCACGATACTATATATTATAATACTCAAGCACTGATAATAGTTATAGCTACAGCTATTACAAATAATAATTTTGAAATCACTTCTACTCGTTTATTTAATGTTTCAATTATTGACGCAGTTGCTCCTCGAATCAAAGATACTAGATTAATCCGAAATCCAGAAATCAATCCAGAGAATTTAACATTCACCGCTGAAATCGAAGAATTCGGATCAGGCATAGCTAACGTTATACTATATTATTATTTTGGCCCTGTAGACAACGAAGGATCAGGCTCAAGTCAAAATCAAGAAATTTTCACTATTTATCAAGTATCTATGCAAGAAATTGGGATTTCTGGGAATAGAATAATTTATAGTGCAACAATTGATTATCTAGCGAACTCTTCAGATTATAGTGTAATATATTGGATTTCAACACAAGATAATAACGGAAATACTGACCCCCTTGCTTATGATATCCGACAAAATCCTCAGGATATTGAAAATATATATTTCCAAGCTGAAGATATATCCGATATAGTCATTATGATTGCAGGTCTAGTAATTTTATTGATCTTTGTTGGTGCAGTTGTCTATGTCCGGTTTATACGCAAACCAGAAATTGTTGGGTTGGATAAGGATTTAGTGTTGAGCGGTATAGCGGATATTCCAGAAGAACAGATTTATGAATCCTTAGATCAACACACTCTAGGTCTTGTTGTTAGCTTTTTTGATCAGCGACATGGGCCAATTCCCATAATTGTAGTACCAGAAATTTTAAAAGACAACTTTAGTAAGCTAGTTGAACTTTCTGACCGATCTTTTAGTGGTACAGGGTTTGCTGACGATTTTAAAAGTGAGATTCCTTCTTCGTATGATTTTGCGCTTGCTCCACAGCTCCGAATTAGCGTACTGAGCTTTGGATTTGCACTCGATAAAGCTGAAGCACGAGGTGGACAAGAGAATCTTACGTTCAATCTTCTACTTCATAAAGATATCTTTAAGTTGGTTAGCCAATTCCAAGAAGATATCCATAAAAAAATCCATGATTTTTCATATGTTAATGGCCACAGATCCATCTAATAAACCAGTTATTAGGACTGGTGCTAATATTATTAGAAAATTTGTGACATCTATAATTTTAAGCTATGTAGAAATCTATGGATCGACCGAATTTGTAGAAGAAGAAGATTAGAAAACAAAAGAATGTTGAAATCATTCTTTTTCTAGGAGAGATAAGTAGTAGTGGAGTTTATCTGATCTTTCCTCTTCTTTATCCCTTAATTCAATATCAATTGGTGTATCCTTATCTAATGCTTTTTTCTTTCCTGAATATGGGTATTTATCTTCTTTAGAGTTTAATAAATCAGTTATAATTAATTTAATCATTCGTGCAGCGAAATCAATGGCTCCTGGTGATTCAATGGGTAATTGCATTGCTTTATTTAGAAGTCCACTTAATTGAGCTATTGTAATATTTTCTATTACGTTTACCCGTCCAATAGGGTATCCTCTTTGCACAAAATTAATTAATGCCCCTTGCTTTTTTGACTTTACTACATTAATACCAACATCTTCCGTATCTGGAAGAATAACAAATTCCCCATCTGTTTTGACTTCCAGAGGTATAATATAATCAAGTACACGTTCAAATCTCTCTTTTGCAACTGTTTGACGAATATCCTTATGGATTAAGTGAGCAGAGGATGCCATAGAGGCGATACCTCCATCATAATAGCTTAAATTGATCAAATTCAATTCATAGGCTAGAAGATAAAGGATTTCATCCGTATTAATATTGATAGAAATAATCGAACTGCCAATTGGGCTATATTTCCCCTTCGGATTACGCAGGAAAATGGTAATTTTAACGTTTCTTGAATCATCAACTGGTTTAAGAATATAACCCATATCTTGGGTTCCTGGGAGAAGTACAATCCCCTCTGCACTATCATCATAGAGAGGGCCATCATAAACTGGAACACCTTTGTCCCTGATTGCTTTTCTACTTTCTTCTCGTTTCTTTTTGATTTCTTCTGCTAAATATTTTTCAATAATATCATCAATTGACATTTTAGGCCTTTCAACAGCAAAAACCAAGCATTTAACAATACTCTCCTCATCCAGTTTATTTTTTAGAAACGCGGAAAATATATCTAACAATCTTTGCCCATTCAGAGCTTTGGCTTTCGTCTCTCCTTGTGATGAAATAACAAAAGGTATATACTCAAGAAAAACGTCAATAAGAGTTGATACAGGGAATCCGGAGGAGGCAGCGATTTTAAAAAGTTCCCCATAACCTGCTTTTACTACTTCTGTCGCTGAATCAGGTTCTATTCCACAGAATTCTACAAGATAGACTATTTGTTCAACGAAGGATTCCTCTGAGGGTACTTTAGCAATCAGCTCATCAACTGCTTCATCTTGTGGTGCAATTTCAGCTGTACTTGATTCCTCCGGCGTTACTTTTGCTTCCAGTTTATCAGTTACCGATTTTTGTACAACTTGATCTCCCAAAGCTATTTTGTCATCAACAGAAGAAGATACTTCAGTTTCAACTTCAACGTTGTTTAGTTCTGCTTCCTCAATTATATCTGGTTTAGAAGTGGAAATTTGTGATCCAGATACAGGTGTAGATGAAGTTACAGGGATTGGAGGGGCTTCCGAAATTGTTTCTTCAGTTTGGGTGGCTTGCATCATCAATGATTGAAGACGTTGTAGAACTTCGGGGTCTCCTGCCATTTTAGGTGCAGTTATTTGAATCAAAGGTTTTGTCGTGCTATTAGATGTGACTTTCACTTGTGACTCTGTAAGAGTCATTGCAGTTTTGTGAACTTCTTCAATTTCTCCTATTCGTCTTCCATCTACAAATTCGCTTTCAGCTAACTCTGGGATAATGAGCTCAAAAATACGACCGAATGCATCAATAACTGTCTCAGGAGTATAGATAGTTGTCCGGAAAAATCGGAGTAGAGCCTTATACTCTAATTGAAATGCTTCTTTTAATTGCTCATGTATAGATTCATAATTGGGAGAGCTGATTACGAGATCATTTTTATGTAAGAAAACAAAGACATCCGCTTCTGGTGAGTAGGTTCTAAGTTTCTCAATGGAAGCTGAAAAGTACTGTAATGAATTATTTCTAGTGGATTTGTTCGAAACATCAATTAAAAAGATAAAGATTTTAACATTGCTGAAAACGAACGGACTAAAAGCATTTAAAAATCTTTTCAAAAAAACTTTCTGGCCTCCAAGGTCTACTATAGTTATAGGGGTTTTTTTAACCGTTACTGCCAGTCTCTCATAATTAATTGTGGCGCTTAGGCTATTTACATCATCAGTGCTTTGTTTCAAGAAGAATATCCTTTTAACAGCTGTTTTTCCGGCTTCACTTAATCCTGCAATAAGAATTTTATGGCCTAGACGAGAAGAAATATCACTTTCAGATACCCATTCAGAAATCTATATCACCTTGCATATAAGAGTATTTACAAAGTATTTAGATACTTTTTTGTGTAGGTTACTTTTTAGGATTTCTAATTAACTTTTAATAACTGAACGTATAATAGCGAATTAGGAGTATGAAAATATGTCTGGAGCTGCTGTACAAAAGATATTATTTATGGGATTAGGTGCAAGTGGAAAAAGTAGCATAAGATCTATCGTATTCGAGGGAAAATCTTTAACAGATGTTAAGGACTATAACGCTACAATAAATTATACACGTAGTACTAAAAATATTATTGACAGTGCTTTTCAGATATTTGATTGTGGAGGTCAGGAATCTTTTATTTCAGTTTTTGTAGGTGATCAGGCTGAATTTATCTTCAGTGGCGTCTCAATTTTGATCTGGGTCGTTGATGTTAGCAATTTCGATGCAGTTTCCACTTCTAAGTTTTATTTCGATCATGCAGTTACAAGATTATCAGAATATTCTCCTGAAGCCGTTATTTTTTGTCTCTTCCATAAAATGGATTTATTATTACCTGATATGCGAAAACAGGTTACTGAAACGATGATCTCATTTTTTACTCCAGAGAAAGAAATCGAAACGTTGTATCGTCCTACCTCAATCTATGATCAATCAGTGTTCTCAGTCGTTGGTGAAATGATTCAAACACTAATTAGGAAAAATGTGAAAGCTAAGACTGTATCAGAAGCTATTCAAGAATAGAATTTGTGAAACAAAATGTTGAGTTATCGGGGATAGCAATCTATTCAGAAGAAGGTTTACCGGTTGTAGAGGAAGGTGACCTTGCCAACAAGATTATCTTACCTGCGAATCTTTGGTTAACAAATTACGAAAGGTTGAGTGATGAGTTTGGCGGGAATAATTTCAAAACAACTTTAGAGACAGGAGACTATATGTTTGTCTTTCAACAACTCAAATCCAAATTACTTCTTACCGGAATCGCTCGGAAAGTATCTCCATTACAATATGTTCTTGTAAAAATGGAACAATTAGCAGAATTGATTACAGATTTGCTTTGACAATTTATTCCTTTTTCTTACTTAAAAATGATCATATTTCCTTCTATGGTAGTATTAGCTAATATATTAGCCTTGATTGCTGAATTAATCAAATCTAAAATAAAATTACTATGAAATCCGGAATTTGTGGATAATTCAACAATGCTTATTGGTTCTTTATTATTAAACGCAGTTAGTATCTTCTTGGTGAGTTGAATTCTTTTTTGATTAAGAAAAAGGGAAATAAACTCGTCTAATTCTCCAAATTCTAACCGATCAGTTAATCGTAATCGATAATGAACCCCTAATTCCTCTTGAACTTCTAAACTTGATTTCGATAATAACTGATTTACGGTGATTTGATCGTCAATCAATTCAACTTTGTACATTGAGCTTTTAGGGAGCCTAGTTTTAAATTCATTTACTAGACTTCTGATCTTTGTTTTTTTAAGAGGAGAGGGTTCATCCCTAAACAGAACATTTACCAAATTAAGATTAGAATCAATTAGGAGTATTGGAGCAGATTCTGGAATCATGGAGAGACTTAAAAACGCTTCAATGGAATCATTATCATCTATATAATACGCATCAATTCCAGTGTCGATAATCTGAATTTTCTCATCAATTTTTTTGAGTATATCCNNAATATAAGTCTTTGTCATCTTTAATATTATAAATACGCAAGGTTCGTTTTATCATAAGTTTTAAGAATTCATTATACTTCGTAATATTTGTAGATGTAGTGGTTAGCCAAAAAATTATCATTCTACCAAATTGAGCTATTCTATTGTCACGAGAATCTTTCGCTTTCAGAGAAAATTGAAGTGCAAGGGCTTGTAAGGGTTCCCTGGGAGTAGGAATTGGTCCGTAAATCCTAATCTCTCCATCTGTGAAGGGTGTAGTCGTACCAATTGCTGTTAATGTTTTGATGGCCATACCAAATGCTTCATCCTCGTCTAAAGGAGTTGAATTATAGATATTTGCAGGCCCATCATCTTCAAATACTGTTACCAAGAGCCCATGGGTAAGAGTTTTTTGATTTCCTGTATTATTCATTTTTTCTACCCTTCAGTTTTACCACAAACAATTAATTCATTTTATTATTCACAACATAATATATATTGATAGCTCGATAATTTTTCCAATGAACTATAGTATTAATTTACAAAAGAGCTTATATCTACATTTTCATTAATTAATCTTTCCAGAAGATCTATCTTTTCCTTTTCTTCCTTAGTAAATAGAACTTCCATATCATCAATTAATCTTGCTACCGTAAATGTATCCTGGGGGACTAATAGTATTGGTATATTTTTTCGATCAGCTTTAGATTTGATAATTGGATCTTCTGGATATATGTTATTTGTGAGTAATATTCCTGATGTATTTGATTCCAAAGCGGCAAAAATCATGTCTGATCGATCACCTGGGGTGATTATCAATTTATTTTCTAAATTCCAAAGAGGTTTGGTTATTACTTGATCTGCACTCATAGCTCCTACAAAAGTACGATGAACAATATTTCCCAATCCGTTTTCTCCTGCAATCACTTTNNAGTGAAACGTGTTAAAGACTCTTCATATGGAATAATACCAAGTATTTTCACTCCTAAATCTTTAAAAATTGGAGAATATATACTTTCAAACTCTTCTACATCTTTAATTTGGTTGATAATGACGCCCAATAACTTAGTTTCTGTAGAAAGAATACATTTCGTTAGGAAAGTGATTTCGTCTAGGATTTCATTCTCATCTCCACTGAGAATAATAAGAAGTTCTCCGTCTACATTATTAGTTACAGTTTGAGGATTAAGAAACACGGATTGTCCGAAAACAAGGTTTTTTCCT
>JABAHP010000223.1_pt1 | contig 12006 bp, 13 predicted proteins | sample 7062081 | NCBI WGS metagenome assembly JABAHP01 (sample SAMN14534357, study PRJNA622989) | marine sediment metagenome | biome: marine biome [ENVO:00000428]; feature: marine pelagic biome [ENVO:01000023]; material: deep marine sediment [ENVO:00002113] | place: India: Gulf of Kutch | collected... | reverse complement strand
TTAGCTTTTCGCTGAGACGCCGAAAAGCTAAAATCCTCAAGCTACCCATCTTCTGGTATTGTTGGATAATCCTATAATGATTGGGTTCAATACTACATTTAATCAACTACCCAATGACGCTCCTGAGTGATTTTCATTTGCCGTCCTCTCAACGGCAAATGAAAAAATAAATTAACTCTGCGTTCTCTGCGTCTCGAGCGCAGCGGGCGGTAAACAAACGCTAAGGCATTGACGAGCTAAATGTCACTCCATATCATTATTGATGGATATAATCTTATCCGACAATCTGCATCTTTGAGCCGGCTGGACGAGCAGGACATCCTCCTGGGCCGTGAGGCACTGGTGGACAGGCTGGCGGCTTATCGCAAAATCAAGCATCATCCGATAACGGTGGTCTTTGATGGTCAGAACAGCCCGGCTTTTTCCCAGCAACGCCACCGGCAAAAAGGAATTTCGATCCGATTTTCAGCAAAAGGGACATCGGCCGATGAGGTAATCAAGCGCATGGCATCCCACGAACGTGAAAAAGCATTGGTCGTCAGCTCGGATCGCGACATTATCGATTATGCGGCCGCCTGCGGTGCGACCACTATCAGTGCACAGCAATTTGAAGCTAAAATCGAAATGGCGGGTCATTTCGACCGTCACGATGACGAAACTGACGATAATAGCGGTTGGACGCCGACCACGAAAAAAAAAGGACCCGCCCGCAGATTATCAAAAAGAAAGCGGCGCAACCGCATCAGAATTAAAAAACTTTGACATGAAAATCGTTATCGCCAAAACATCCGGGTTTTGCATGGGCGTTCGCCGCGCGGTTGAAATGGTCCTCGATGCCCCCGATGAGCACCAGCATCCGATTTCAACCTACGGCCCCCTGATCCACAATCCCCAGGTTTTAGAAATTTTAGAAGAAAAAGGCATATCCGCCATTGATGAGCCCTCGCCCGAAGGTTCCGGAACAGTGCTCATCCGGGCTCATGGTGTGCCGCCCGAGACCAAGGACCGGCTCTCAGAAGTGGGCTTTAAAGTCATAGATGCGACCTGCCCACGGGTTATAAAGGTACAAACAATTATAAAAAAGCATGCCAAGAAGGGGTATGCGACCATCATCGTTGGTGATCAGAACCATCCAGAGATTATCGGATTACGCGGCTATGGCGGTGATAAAAGTTATGTGGTCAAAAACGTAGCTGAGCTGGAAGCGCTTCCCGGATTTGAAAATGCCATCATCGTCGCCCAGACGACACTCAACACCCATTTATGGCAGGCGGTTAAAAACTGGGCGACCGGCAACCACCCGCATTATAAAGTATTTGAAACCATTTGCGACTCTACCGAGCGCCGCCAGGCAGAGGTTCAACGATTAGCTGAATCAGTGGATGCGGTTATTGTGGTCGGTGGGCGCAGTAGTGGAAATACAAAAAGACTGGTCGATATCGCCCGCCAGACCGGCAAGCCCGCTTTTCATATTGAAAATGAGGATGATCTTGCCGATCTTGATCTTCAGGCGCTGACAGACACCAGCCAGATCGGCATCACCGCCGGCGCATCAACGCCCAACTGGGTCATTAAAAAAATCTACCGGGCGCTTGAGGCAATGCTTTTCAAACGCAAGCAAGGCTGGCGGAGGCTGGCATTTGAGATTCAGCGCACCCTGCTGTTGACCAACGTATATGTCGCTATCGGTGCGGGTGCTTTATGCTACGCCTGCAATAAACTGCAGGGTATTTATCAGACATTTCCCTATATTTTGATATCCATGCTCTATGTTCAATCCATGCATATCCTCAATCGCCTGACCGATACCCGCGCCGATCGATACAATGATCCCAACAGGGCCAACTTTTACGACCGCTATAAATTGCCGTTGGCCATTTTGGCGGGGATCGCTGGTGGCGCCGGATTGATCATCGCCTTTAGTATCGGGATATTTCCATTCTTGGCTTTGCTGGTCATGAGCCTATTGGGGCTTTCTTACAATCTGAAAATTATACCGGTTTGGCTGACCGGCGCAAAGTATCAAAAATTAAGAGACATTCCCGGTTCAAAAACGCTTCTGATTGCGCTGGCCTGGGGCATTGTCACGGCCGTTCTGCCGCCCCTGTCCAAATTCGGCAGTCTTCATTGGATGAATGTGCTGGTGGCGCTGTGGGCCATAGGCATTGTTTTTGTGAGAACGGCTTTTTTTGACATCCTGGATATGCAGGGGGATCGCCTGGTGGGCAAAGAGACCATACCGATCCTTCTGGGGGAGAAGCGCTCGATGCAGCTGCTCAAAATTATTTTGATCATTCTGACGGCGACATTGGTTGTTCTTAGCGCTTTACACCTGATATCAAGCCTGGGATTTGCCCTGTTGCTGTGCCCGGTTTTTATTGCGCTCATTATAGTGGCCTACGAACGGGCCCAGATGTTTCCGGGAATTCGACTGGAATTTTTGCTTGAAACCCAATTTTTACTGGCCGGCATGATTACCTTTGTGTGGGTCATGGCGACCTGACGTTAAAACTCGAGAACGAGGACGACGACAAGGACGATGCGAAGGAAGATCGCCTGCCCCCCGTGCTCGTCCTCATACTCCTCCCCGTCCTCGATAAGAGTGTGCGATGGGTTAAATGCCTCGGAAATAAATTAAACGCAGGTTGGGCATAGCTCAAGCGCTTGCCGGTGACGACATTATCCGCCAGAGGGGACTTTCACAATCTAAAGGCCGGCTCATTTCCGGCCAAAAGTCGTTTGATGTTCGCATGATGACGGCCAAATATGAGCAACGCAATCAAGGCGGCGGCAAGCGTTAAAATGAGGGAGCCGGTGGTCATCCAGATGCTCACCGGCAGGGCGGCCGCAGCACAAAGCGAGCCCACCGAAACCCGCCGGGACACAAGCAGCATGACTGCAAATAGGCCAAAAGAAGCTGAAACAGCGGTCAGCGAAATCACCGCAAAGCATCCCGCTGCGGTTGCTACCCCCTTGCCACCGTCACGAAATTTAAGATACACGGGAAAACAATGCCCCAAAAAGGCAGCCAGCGCAACGGCCGCCAGATATATGTCGCCGGAACCATCAGCAGCACCAAAGGCCCAACGTGCCAGAAAAACCGGTAAAGCGCCTTTGAAAACATCGCCGGCCAAGGTCAATAATCCAGGCATGACACCGACTTCGCGCGTGACATTGGTCGCTCCGATGTTGCCACTGCCTTTCCGCCGGATATCCGTGCCCGCAAAAATGCGCGCCAGAATCATGCCCCAGGGGACAGAGCCCAGCAGATAGGCACAAATGAGCAAACCGATAAACTTCATTATTATCATGTACACGCCTTTAATAATTTGATATTATTTAGATATTGAACGATTCAGGCAGTTGCCGGCGCTAATGCTTCGGCAACGATCGCCTGGTTAAGCGACGGCACAAACGGTTTAATGGCTGTTATTCCAAAACTTATATATCATAACTGTCAAAAGCAAGCACCGTGACCCCGAGGGCAAAGGAAACGATCCGGGACTTGATCATGGAACCCATTCGCATACCCATCGAAGATGTTTTAGATCTGCATACGTTTCGACCGCGGGATATACCTGATCTTTTAAACGAGTATTTTACAGAATGCATCAAAGAAGGGATTTTTTCCGTGCGCGTCATTCACGGCAAAGGCAAAGGTATTCAGAAAAAACAGGTACATCAGATCCTGGACAAACATCCGTTAGTCCGTCGTTACAGTGATGCGCCCCCGGAGGCCGGCGGCTGGGGGGCGACACTGGTGGAGTTAGACCGCAAAAAATGATAATATTCCCAGCGACGGAATTTGGGTCAAAATGAATATCCGTTTTCAACGCAACATAGATCGGTATATCGGCGCATTTATCTGCCGGATTCTTTCGCTATTCTACCGCAAAAGCCGGGATGAGGATGATGGATTTCAGCCTAAAAAGTTCCTGGTCATTTTACTATCTGAGATGGGAAGCCTCGTTCTGGCCTATCCCATGTTCCATCAAATAAAAGAGCGATACCCAGGCGCTGAGTTATACGGTCTTTTGTTCGATAAAAACAAAGAAATTCTGAAGCTGCTGGATGTGACCCCGGAGCAAAACATTTTGACCATCCGTGATACCACTTTTGGCGCCTTTGCCATTGATTGCCTGCGTGCGTTGAATCAAATTCGCAAACTCAAAATGGATGTCGTAATCGATTGTGAGCTGTTTGCCAGGATCAGCAGCATTCTATCATTCTTAAGCGGGGCCAGAATTCGCGTCGGCTTCCATCCGCATACGCAGGAAGGACTGTATCGCGGCACCTTTATCAATCGCCCGGTGCTATTTAACCCCTATCATCATATCTCGCGCCAGTTTCTCAATCTGGTCACAGCCATTGACTCGGGCAGCACACCAATGGTCAAGCAGACAGTGCAGCACAACAATTTAAAAGCACCGGCGATCGAGTTTACACAACCTGAAATTGAAGCCATGCAGACCCGACTGCGAACCGATTTTCAGGCCGTTGACGGCAAAAAATTGATTCTCATCTATCCCGGTGGTGGAATATTGCCCATCAGGGCCTGGCCGCGCCATTATTACAGCCAGGTAGCCGGCGAACTAATAAAAAAGGGATATGCCGTTGGCATCGTCGGCCTGGAGACAGACAGAGAGCTGGCAGCTGCCATTCTATCAGATTGCAACCATCCGGCTTGCATCGATTTGACCGGATACACCCGCACCGTGCGAGAATTGATGCTTATTTTCCAATTTGCCAAGCTGTTGATTACCAACGATGGCGGCCCGGGTCAATTTGCTGCCCTGACACCCGTTCCGACCATTATATTTTACGGACCCGAAACCCCGGATCTTTANNCCGTGCCTTACCGCTTATAACCATCGCAACTCTCCCTGTGATGGCGACAATTTGTGTTTGAAGCAAATTCCACCGCAGCAGGTGCTAAAGAATGCTTTGCAAATATTGGAAAGCGGCCCGTCCGCTGGAGGTTAGAATAACCAGGAGATAATTGCCATGTCGATATCCGCTTTGATCGGAATCAGTTTGTTGATATTATCCATATCTTTGTTCGTATACCAGGTCATGATGGCATTCATGGATATGGGCGTATCCGATGAATTTAATTTTGAAAACGTCACCCTTGCCGATCTTGTCGATGTGTCAACTATAGAAAGGGTAGAGGGGATCTCTTCGATCTACGTTCAAACCGTTGCGGAAACCCTGATAGAAATGCCATTAGCAATCTTATTGTTCGCCGGAGCGATTGTCTTTTTCTTCTTTCACGCATTCACCAACGAAAGGCGAGTCCGCAAAAGCTGAGTGAAATCTGTTAAAGGGTGGTTTGAAGCAATCAGGGCATTCGAGCTGCCCGCGTAATGATGACCGGTTCAGCCGGAACATCCCGAAAACGGCCGCGCGTAACGGTCTTTACTTTAGAAATATCATCCACTGCCCCCATACCTTCCACCACACGTCCGAATACCGCATATCCCCAGCCCTGGGGGGTTTTGCCTTTGTGATTCAGGAAGTCATTATCTTTCGTGTTAATAAAAAATTGAGCGCTGGCACTGTGCGGATCCGGCGTGCGCGCCATCGCAATGGTGCCGCGCTGGTTGGATAATCCATTGTCGGCTTCATTGCGGATTGGAGCGCGCGTCTGTTTTTTCTGCATGTCAGCCGTAAAACCGCCCCCTTGAATCATGAAATTGGGGATCACGCGATGAAAAATGGTGTTGTTGTAATATTCGGCGTCTACATACGCTAAAAAATTCTTAACGGTTAGCGGCGCCTTATCAGCATGCAGCTCGAGCACTATTTTGCCTTTGGATGTTTCCAGAATCACTTTCGGGTTATCGCCGGCAGCCGCCGAGAAGGCGACGGCCAAAACAATTAGACCAACAATCAATAAGCGCTTCATGACACCTCCTGAAAATTAAATAAGTTTAATCCGGTGGACCGCATAAATTAACCCATAGCATATACCCTCAAATCATTTCATTCAAATCATTTTGATCTGGATGCGTAAATGAAGTCTATTTTTATCAGGAAGCCAGAAAGCTATCAATCTTTTGAGCACCTCGGCTTCAGAGCTTTCCAGCTTCCCAGCTTTATTGCCTCCCGGCTTTCCAAATTTTGACCAAACAAAGCGTCAACCGGCTAACCGGCAACGGGCTCACCCAACAGACACAAAATGCCACCTGTCGATGGCTGCTAGGCAAATTTTGCACGCTAATTTCGTCTTAAATGATCTTAATATATTGAAATTAATATAAAATTAATTTGGCATAGTATCTGCAAATTACGAATCGGATAGCCGTTTCGAACCCCTCAGGAGGAATATGCCGTGCTCAGGAAATTGTTGCTGCCCGTTGGTCTGTTATTCTTTATCATTTTGTCTGAAAGTGTCATAGACGGCACCTCTATCATCATGAATCTCAAAAGCGTTGTGCTGGTGACGGTCGGCACACTTTTAAGCACATTGATCGCCTTTCCCTTGAAAACTTTCAGAGATCTCTGCAAAAGTCTCGCGGTAACTTTCAAGCAACAGGAAACCGATAGCGAGTTGCTGGTCAAAGAACTGGAAATGCTGGCGCTCATCTGGCGCCGTTCGGGTATTGTGGCGCTTGAAAAAGCCCGCAAAAAGGTTGAGAACGTTTTTCTACAAAAAGGAATCGAGCTGGTAGTTGACGGGTACGATCGCTATGACATCCGCAATATCATGGAAAAGGACTATGAGCTTTACTTTTCCCGCAGAGAGTCGCAGGTCAATATTTTGAATACCCTCGCCAAACTGGCCCCGGTTTTCGGATTTGTGGGCACCATCCTGGGTCTGATTAATGTGCTCAACAGTATGGAAGATCCGGCCATGATCGGCAAAGGGATGGCGCTGGCGTTATTGACCACGCTGTACGGTATATTGCTGGCCAATTTTTTGTTCTTTCCGCTTTCAAAAAAACTATCCGAATACACCAAAGCCGAAGCAACGGTTTTAAACATTATTCTGGAGGGGATACTGGATATCGCCGATCAGAAAACGTCCAAGTCCATTTCCCACCGGCTGAATTCTTATCTTGACGTCAATCAACTCAGCCGCATGCACAAGCCGATAAAAGAAAAACCGCAGGTGCCACCGACACCCCAGATGCAGGTGCAGTGATACTGGCCGGTGCGAGGCAAAGACATGGCAGAATCGAAAGAAAGCACACTTAAACGTCGGCTTGAATTTTCCGAACAAAAAAGGGGGCTGTTACAGAAACGGCTATCGTCCTTCAGCGTCGAGGAAGATACAACCCTATGGAGCTTTGTCGATCTCATCACCCTGCTGTTGATTCTGTTTATTCTATTCTATTCGCACGCTATCACCCGTAAAGCAACCGCTCAAAAGGACTCAGGTAAACCGTCGCAGGCAGCTCAGAGCCAAAAACAAGATGCGTCTTTAGAACAATTGCGCCGGCAGGTGATACAGAGCGTCCGCTCAAAAGACAAAAAAGCGTTTGCCGTGCGCTGGGATCAAAAGCGGCTGGTGCTGGTGCTGGGCGAGAAAATTGCCTTTAATGTGGGCGATGCCAACCTGCTGCCGGATTTTCAGCCCACATTAAAACGGATTGCCGGATTCATTTCATCTCAAAAAGGGTACAGGGTCGCTGTGGCCGGTCACACCGACGATGTGCCTATTAAAACCGAGCGGTTTCCCACCAACTGGGAGCTGTCGGCCATCCGGGCCGTCAACGTCGCCAAGTTTTTAATCGGGCACGGCATCAGTCCGCGGCGCGTTTCCATAGAAGGCTATTCAGCCTATCGCCCCCTGCGACCCAATCGCAACGCTCAGAGCCGACAGGCCAATCGGCGGGTCGAAATCACCCTGATTAAAGATGGAAGTGAGACAAGCAGACCGGATCCATATCCCTTTTTGGATTTTTAAGTAAGATGACAACATGGCTGTCATACCGGAAAAATAGGGGCCAAATCTTGATTAGTGACTAAAAGAGCTATCTTAAGGGGGGGTATTTTTGAAATTAATGCAGTTTTCCGCTAATTTTCACCACAAAAAACAAAAAGCTCCAAAGCCAAAGCTCTGGAGCTTTTTAATCTGGTGCCGAGGGACAGAATCGAACTGCCGACACGGGGATTTTCAGTCACTACCTCCGAGTTTCCTAACCTCCTCAAATTATTATAACTAATTGAATTTATTATTTTTTAATTTTTTTCTTATTTGTTAATTTTAGCTAACTTTTGCTGATTTTAGCCGATTTTGGAAAGTTTTTCTCACACAAATTCTCACACAAAAGATTACCCCGCGGTAAAAAACTACCAAGAGGCTACCAAAATGCAGACCGGATTGAAATCATTCCTGGTGAAGAAGAAAGATAGATGTGAAATAAGGCCGTATTCATAATTATAATCTGTTTGATGTGTTAACAAAATATACAAACTTAGGCTATTTCAGCTTTATAGCCGCTCTACAATTTGGCCAAAGTGTGGATTGCAACCATTAATATAAAATCTTAAAAAGATGCGGAATTAGCGAATTATTACGCCTGTGATAAAATGAATATCACAGGCTTTTTGGCGATTTAAAAGTGCAGATGTGGAGTTATCGCAGATTTTGTTCTTAGAACCATCACTAACTCTATTGACAATTAATTAAAACGAAACTTTGCTGGCAAAAACGACTTGATATTCCGATAACTTATCCTATCTCAAGAATATATCATGTAAATTTTATTAAGATCAGGCATAGTTTTGACGATAATATTTAAATATGGGGGGATAAATCATCCGCAGTGATCATCTTAGCGGTACAAAAAGTTGCATTGACTTGAGGTAGAAATCACCCTCTAGAATTGGCAGTTTTAACAATTGTCTCGAAATAAAAAACTGGGGTCTGATGGGCGTTGTACCAACTAATAAATTAAAACCCGGGATGCTATTAGCAAAAGAAGCGAGAGATGTTCATGGTAGGCTGATTTTGGCCAAGGGCAAAAGAATTTGTTCATCTCATATCAAAAATTTTAAAATTTGGGGAATTACAGAGGTAAATATCTCTGAAGATGTTGCGCTTAAAGATGAACCCCAACCACATGATAATTTCGAGACAATTGAAAAAACAAAAGAAAGGCTAAAATATATTTTCAGTCATGTCGATCTGGAGCATCCTGCAATAAAAGAGATTTTTCGACTGTCTGTCGAATATAGAAATATAAATAATGCAGTGGTAAAAGAAAAAAAATTAACTAAAAAAATAAAAAAACCTATTGATAATAATGGAAATAACGATTTTATAAAAAGGTTAAGTGAAAAGAAAATAAAATTGCCTGAAATCCCGACGGTTATTTCTGAACTAAATGAAGTAATAGCCAATCCGCTTTCTTCAGCTCAAGATATTGCGAATGTGGTAAGCAATAGTCCCAGTTTAGCGGCAATCTTGCTAAAAATTGTAAATTCAGCAATTTATAGCTGTCCTTCAAGAATCGATAATCTATCACAAGCGGTAACATTAATTGGAACAAAAGAAATTTATGGGTTAGCCCTTTACACCAGTGTAATCTCAATTTTCAATAAGATTCCAAAAGAAATAATAAATATGTATGCTTTTTTAAGGCATAGTATTGCATGTAGCATAATTGCCCGGATTATAGCCGCCCATAAGAATTTGCCTCAAATCGAGCAATTATTCGTATCCGGTCTGCTGCATGACTTGGGTCGTGTGCTTCTCTATATCTATTTCCCAGAGGATTCGCTCAATATTTTAAGCTATAGCCGAGAATCAGATAAATTACTTTATGAGGCAGAAAATGAATACTTAGGCTGTAACCATACTCATTTTACAAAGTATCTGATGCAGCATTGGAAACTGCCATTGACATTGGAGAATAATGTCTTTTATCATCACAATCCTTCTGCGGCCCAGCATTCAATTCCCGCTACTATAGTGCATCTGGCAGACATTATTGCAAACGGATTGGGGATGGGCAGCAGCGGGGAGCGATTTATCCCTCCACTTGATTATAAAGCGTGGGAGGATCTTGATTTAGCCCCTAGCTCTTTTGAAGTTACAGTCAGACAGGCAATTCATCAATTTAATTCTCTTGAAGCTACAATATTAGATTAAGGTAATAGTTTCCTAACTGAATAAGAATTCTCTCAAATAAGCCAGCAGGCCAGGAACAATATTTAAGGGGTGAATAAAAACACCAATCTAAAAAGAGAAAAATAATGGATGTCAAAGCAGCTCAGAGAGAGCTTAAATCTTGTGAACAGCAGCTTGCGGATATTCGAGAAATCATGGTCTCGAATGAAGCCAAGTTAAATCAAATAAAAGCAAAAAGGATTCAAATTAAGAACAATCTATCGAGTCTCTATGCAAAAGCGAACCTTGGAGAAATTCCAGCTAAACAGCTTGAACAAGCAAAGAAGGAACTTGAAGATTTGAAGAGACAGCTATTTGAAATCCCCATCCTGCTGAAGGGCCTTAAATCAGAGGAACCTCAGTATATTGAAAGGATATCTAAGGCGAAACAAATAATTGATACCGACAGGGCAAATAAGAATTCAGCTAACTACTGATTGAGAAACTACCAACACGATAAATGAAATTATTCCAGATACATGGATGTATGCAACTTACCCATCTTCGTGGATGTTATCCAAGCATTTCGCTTGGTGAAGAATGGTCGGAATAGGCATTTGGAGGGCGCTTCAGGTGCAGAGATGATGCCGTGTGTTTGTATTTTTTAATTAAGTCCTGCGCCGCTTCTTCTAAAAGATTGTTTTGGTCTTTATTCAATTGGGCTGCAATGATTTTGATTTGCTTAAATAGTTCGGCATCCATGGTAATTAAGTTGGTAATATAATCCTTTATTTTGTTCATAATTTAACTTCTGTTAAAAAGGCCCGCTGGATGTATAGGCAACGAAGAATAATATGTACGTGATGGCTGCTATTAAAAATTTAGCAAGGATGCTTTTCATCTTTATCCGTTTTCTGACCAATAACAAGACAAAAAAAATAATCGTTATCTAGAATAGTAAGTTAAAGCCTATAATCGTCGATGTATTCGACGAATTACCTGTTAAAAAAGTCTTCTGATTACAAAAATAATAAGCAACCAAATTGGTATTGATACAAAAAGACTAAAAACGATGCCTCTGAATGTTTCCATATTCGTGTTCGCCAGACAATGTTTGGTTGGCCCTATAACGAAGAAGTTAGGACTGAGGCTATGGAAAAGCTTAAAAGAGCTAACCATCCTATGCAAATAGCACATGCGGCCGCATAAGGTAGAACGGTCGGTAAATTGGATACGTTTGCTGAAAATTCCAATTGAAGAAAGGATTTAACAAAAGATTGCATAAGAGGTCATCCCCAGATTTCAGTTTAATTTTAGCCAAAAAAAGGGGGCAACTCAGTTTGAGCTCCCCCCTTGAGCAAAAGTTTGGGTGATAAAGGATTAGGACAATCTGATAATATTATATCACAATTTCGCTAAAGGTCAAAAAAAACTGACAGGTATACCACCGATAGTAAATGAATAAGGATTTGGAGAATACATGTATTTTATCGAAATTTCAGATACTATCTGAGTATCAAAATAATTACATGATTTCAATTAGTTGAATATGTAGGAGCAATCATGATCAGAGTCAAATCCTAATTTTGCTGCCAGAGTGGTTGGTCGTGAAGGGCATTTGCAATTATAAACAATTTCCGCAACAAATATTAGGTTTATTTAAACTACAATAATCAATGCAAAGCAAACCAGGTTGCGATTAAAATTATGACGAGAGCAGGTGTGAGATAAGAGACTCCTGCAATAAGTCTTTCGAGTGTTATCCTGTCGTCATGCATCTTCCCCTCTAACTGTTCGATTTGCAACTTGAGTTCTTTTTCCGATGGAAGTGTCCACTTATGGTTATTCTTGTTCGAAAAGGGTTTTTTAGGGTCAAATGCTGGGACGTTCATCGGAAAACTCCATTTATGAAAAAGATTTTGATCCAAAAAAATATGCTATGCTAC
>JABAHP010014901.1_pt3 | contig 12016 bp, 12 predicted proteins | sample 7062081 | NCBI WGS metagenome assembly JABAHP01 (sample SAMN14534357, study PRJNA622989) | marine sediment metagenome | biome: marine biome [ENVO:00000428]; feature: marine pelagic biome [ENVO:01000023]; material: deep marine sediment [ENVO:00002113] | place: India: Gulf of Kutch | collected... | reverse complement strand
GGAGCCCGCACCGTTCGAGGTCCAGGAGGAACCTGCGCCCTTCGATGTCCAGGAGGAACCTGCGCCCTTCGACGTCCAGGAGGAACCTGAGGCGCCATCTGAGGTCGAGGAGCAGCCTGCGCCCATCACCTCCCAGGTCGAGGTGGTACCTGAGATCCCATACGAGAGCATGGAGGAGACCAGGTGGGAGGAGCCTGTCCACGACTCCCTCAGCGCTCAAGAGGAGGCCGAGAGGGGAGAGGAGATGGAGTTACGCTCAGAAGAGACACCGGCTTCCCTGGAGACACAGAGGGAGGAGCCCCCCGTCGAGGAGGCCGCCCCGGGCGAAGAGGCGAAGCCCCATTACCACAAGTACCTGAAGCCCGATGAGGACCTCATCAAGAGGCATCCTGCCAAGGGACCGGCCACGGGGTTCGATAGGGACATGGACGCAGACGCTGGCGAGATCGACTTCGGCATAGACCTGATCGACCCCAGCGACCGGAGGAAGAAGGATAAGAAACCTCCGAGGAAGGACCAGGGACCCCCCCTCAAGAAGGGCGTGGGAGGTCATGACTTCGACGCCGAGGTGGACTCGAAGGGGACAGGCGCCGAGGTGGGCGTCGACTACAACAAGAGACGTAAGAGGAGGCTTTGAACCGATAACGATCAAACGTTGACCAAGGGAAAATGGTGGGAAGGAGATGATACCGCAATCAGAGATCGCCGAGGTGCTCGAAGGTTACGACCTCTCGAAGGCCAAGATCGGCATGGTAGCTTCGCACTCGGCACTGGACGTGTGCGATGGGGCGAAGGACGAGGGCTTCGAGACGGTGGCGTACACCCAGAGGGGGAGGGAGAGGACCTACTCGGAGTACTTCAGGTCGCACTACGATGCCAACGGAAAGCTGGTCCGGGGCATGGTGGACGATGTGGTGATCTACGACAAGTTCAAGGACATCATGGCCCCCGAGGAGCAGCAGAAGATCATCGACAGTAACATCCTGTTCATCCCTAACCGGTCATTCACCTCATACGTGGACATGGGCGAGATCGAGCGGAACTTCCGCGTGCCCATGTTCGGGAACAGGTCGATGCTGAGGACCGAGGAGAGGGAGGAGGAGAAGAGCTACTACTGGCTCCTGGAGAAGGCGGGCCTGCCCTTCCCTGAGAAGATAGAGGACCCTGCTGACATCGACTCCCTGGTCATGGTGAAGCTCCATCACGCGGTGAAGAAGCTGGAGAGGGGGTTCTTCTCCGCCGCCTCCACCGCTGAGTACCACGAGAAGGCGGACATCCTGCTCAAGCAGGGGGTCATCACCGAGGATGCCCTTGCTGGGGCCCGGATAGAGCGTTACATCATAGGACCCGTGTTCAACTTCGACATGTTCTACTCGCCCATCGAGACCCAAGGGAGCAAGCTGGAGCTCATCGGTATCGACTGGAGGTTCGAGACCTCCCTGGACGGGCACGTGCGGCTTCCCGCGCCGCAGCAGATGACGCTGCTTGAGGCGCAGAAGTACCCCGAGTATACCGTGTGCGGTCACAACTCGTGCACGCTCCGGGAGTCGCTCCTGGAGAAGGCCTTCAAGCTTGGCGAGATCTTCGTGGAGGCCTCGAAGGAGCACTACGCCCCCGGCGTCATCGGTCCATTCTGCCTTCAGACGTGCGTGGACAAGGACCTGAACTTCTACATCTACGACGTGGCGCCCCGGGTCGGCGGTGGCACCAACGTCCACATGTCCGTGGGCCACCCCTACGGGAACGCCCTGTGGCGGACCCCGATGAGCACCGGCAGACGCATCGCTATGGAGGTGCGCCGGGCCATCGAGATGGATAAGGTTCCAGAGGTGTTCTGGTAATCGGAAAAGGAGGAAGGACGACGGAGGAAGAGGAACCCGACGTGCAACCGACCCCCGAGGACGAGGGGGAGCCCGAGGCGACCCAGGAGGAGGGTGCTCCATCGGAGAGCGAGGAAGCCGAGGAGCACGAGGAGGAGGACCAGGGCCCCGTCTCCGAGCACGCTGGCATAATCCATGACCTGGACCGATTGCTCTGCATCTACTACGACGAGCAGGTGGCCAACGACCTCATGGGCCTGGTGGAGGGCCAGGACGTCCTCCTGGTGGGATGCGAGGACGGATACGCCCTGAGCTCCCTCGCCTTGGCGGGACACTCCGTCACCGCCCTGGACTTCGACCTGGGGCACCTCCGCAGGTGCAAGAAGGTCCTCAGGGGCTGGCACGAGATCGCCTTCGTCCAGCTGGAGGGGCGGTCCTTCCCCTTCGAGGACGGTTCCTTCGACACCGTCCTCCTCAGCCTGTTCGCCCACCACGCCACGAACCCGGCAAGGGTCTTCGAGGAGTGCGCCCGGATCCTCCGACCCGGCGGCAAACTGGTCATGGCGGACCTGGTCAAGCACGAGGAGACCTGGATGATGGACACCCTCCACGACGTGTGGCTCGGTTTCACCTCAGATGAGGTCACCACCTGGATGGAGAATGCCGATCTGGACCGAGTGATGGTCCACGACATCGGCGCCAAGTGCTCCGGGCCCGATTTCGAGGAACACGGTGCCTCGGTGGACATTCTGGTAATGACCGCGATGAGAGGGGAGTAAGGGGCACCTGCCTCCTCAATCATGGCTCCTTGGTCGAGTCCGCCTGCCTGTAAAGGAGGAACCAGTCGCAAGTGAAGTGGTTCCTGCCATCCCCTATGGTGGGACGGAACGGGTCGGTGGAGGTCCAGTCGCCGCAGTCCTCTGTCACGACGATGAAGTCAATCCGGATGTTCTCCACGTACCCCTGGGGCAGGTAGTCCGCCCCTTCCCTGTTCGCCACGATTATGGGTGTGCCCAGGTACTCGCCGACGTTGATGTCCAGGAAGACGTTCTGGCTTGACCCCACCGAGTTGAAGACCAGCTCCGACTCCCACTCGCCGACGTCGTCGTGCACCCTGATCCTCAGCATGAACCCGTCGGGCTCGTTGGTGTAACCTATGGCGGGGGCCTGGGTGGGGGGCGTGCTCTCGTCGGTCCAGTCGACCTGGATGAACAGGTTGGTCACGAAGTAGATCTCCCCCGGCGCGGGGTTGAGCGGAGCGAGGTAGGGCGTCTCCTGGCCCTCCAGGTTGGTGTTCTCCTCCTCACCCGCCACCTCGACCTCCTCCAGGGACTCCATGTTCCAATCGGAGGGGGGACGGATCTCAGGTCCCAGGTCGGGACCTCCGATCCCACCACCCGTGGTCCAGATGGACATGATGACGATGACCATGACGACGACCAGCACGAAGAGCAGGACCGCGAACTTGTCCCGCTTGTTCATGTGCTTGTACCGGACCCTCAACCTGTTGACGGTGGCGGAGGGCATGGCCAAGGCCTTCTTGGCGCCGCCCTTCAGGCCCTTCTCCTCGTCATCGGAGGGGCCGACCTGGATGTCGGCCTCTTCAGTCGAATTCTCGTCCCCTTCCATTACCACACCTGGCTCGAACGTGAAGGATATCTAGGGAGATAAGGGTTTTGCGGTTCGGTCGGTCCGCCGGTGTCCCGGTCCCGGAGAGTGCTCATTCCCCTCTGGTGGCCTCTAGGTATTGGACCTTGCGCTCCAGCTCCTGGACCATCCTGGTCCAGTCGGTGTTGGAGATGACCACGTTGTAGGGTCCCATCTCCTCCTTGACCTCCTCTGGCGTCTTGCCCGCGTCCAAGAACACGACGAAGTTGGAACTTGTCCCGTGGACGTTGAAGATCGCCACGTCGTCATCGTCCCTCGGCTCCCGCTTCTCTATGTTCGCCCTGAACACCACGAAGGGCATTAGGTCGGGGCTCACGCTCGCCACCTTGGTTATCGACACCAGGACGGCCCTGTACTTGCCGCCCGGTCCTGAAGGTCCCGTCACGCTACCACGGCCTAAAGGTCGACGGGCGTGTCATGCATGCCGAAGCCCAGCTTGGACTTGTCCATCCCGAAGGCCAGCCCATAGAACTGGGACAGGTGGAGCACAGGGTACTTCCTGTCCCTGTCGGCGTCCTTCTGACCCCTGTCGTACTGCAGGTGACAGAAGGGGCACACGTCGAGGATGATGTTGGCATCGGTCTCGTCCAGGTAGTCGAGCTTCTCCTCGGTCATGGCATGGGCCACCTGGGGGGTGTTCGCGCGGACGCCTCCTCCGGCACCGCAGCACATCTGCTTGTGCCGGTAATCTATCGAGGTAGCTCCGGTGACCTCGACCAGGTCGTCCAGGATCCGGGGGGTCTCGGGGTTCTCCAGGCCCTTCACCGCGCTGGGCTTGAGGAAGTGGCACCCGTAGTGGATGGCAACGTTCATGCCTTCCTGGGGGACCTTGACCTTCTTCTTGATGGCGTCAAGACCCACCTCGTCCTTGAGCACGACGGCGAAGTGGTGGACCTTGGTCTTGCCCTTGTACTCCTTGCTCCCAGCCGCCTTCAGCACCTTGTTGACGGCAGCGCGACGCTCGTCATCGTGGTTGAGCATGTGGGCCGCCTCCTCGAGGGAGCCGAAGCATCCGTTGCACACCACCATGATGTCCAGCTTGGCCTCCTGGGCCGCCACCAGGTTGTGGGCGGCGACCGCCAGCCAGGTGTCGGAGTGGAGGGAGCGGGTGACGCCGGGGGCGGGGCAGCAGGAGAACTCATCTATGTCCACCAGCTCCACTCCCAGCTGCTTCATGATCTCGCGGGTGGAGCTCTCGATGCCGGGGTACCTCATCGGCATCACGCAACCGAGGAAGAAGGCGTACTTGGACATCACTTACCCCCCTTTCCAACCAGGTCCGCGAACCCGGTCTCCTCGATGATCTTGAGGACGATCTCCTTGTTCTTCTTGGAGGAAAGGATGGTCGGTGGCGTCTCATCCAGCTTGAGGCCCTTCCTCGCCTTCATCATCGGTTCCTTCAGCGGAAGGAGATGACCGGTCTTGGCCAGGGCACCCCCGATGCGCACATGTTGTTCCTGCATGTATCCAGCCTCGACGGCCATGTTCCTCATCACCATCACGATGTCGGTTATCTCGACACCGCGGGGGCATCGCTCCTGGCAGGTGTAGCAGGTGGTGCACATCCACAGGTCCTCAGAGGCGAGCACCTTGTCGGCGATGCCCAGCTGGGCCCACCGGATCAGCTTCCGGATCCTGAACGCGGTCTGACGACCTGAGGGACAGCTACCGGTACACGTGCCGCACTGGAAGCACCTGAGAAGAGTAGTACCTCCTCGAGCAATGATCTGCTGAGGGAACTCGTTGTCGGGCTTGTAAACGGTCTCGGCCATGGGGGCACCCAAGCTGGAAGCGGAGATGCCGTATATAACTGTTCGCTGTTGGCTACTTTTGATTTAGCTTTTGGGGTAAACCCGATGTTCGTGGAGCCCCAGGCCCAATCATCGGACGTCCTTATGGTGCGTCTTATAGCAGTTCACCACGATGTGGGCCATGATGTCACGAACGACTGTCTGTTTGAACAGTGCGTCGTAGAATCGGTGCAGATCGTTCATAGACTTGAATACCATCTCGCAGACCACATCGTACGCCCCGACGATCCTGTTCACGGATAGGGAATTGTCGCTGGCGCAGAGTTCGTCCACTAGACCATCGAGGGCGGGGGTGTCCACCTTGATGTAGATGTAAGCCCTGACGCAGGCATCCATCTTGGGGCTACTGAGCTGGACCGTGAAGCCCTCGATGACCCCCCTTTCCATGAGACCCTCGATCCGCCGGCGCACGGTCGACTCGTTGACCTCCAACCGCTTCGCGATCTCAGTATTGGAGGTCCTGCTGTTCTCGATGAGGATGTAGAGAATGCTCTTGTCCATCTCGTCTATGGGCAGTGTCTCCGGATCGAGACCGATTCTACCATGCATGGCTCCAGGAGGCGTCTTCTTGTCAGCCACCATACAAAAACGACCCCTTCAGTGTGCTCAATCCCCTCTCTTCTTACTGACCCACTAGCCCTTTCCCAGCGGTCGTGCCGGGGATTATCCATTGTGCTAGGACGAGTATAAGTAGGTTTCGTGCCACGGGGGCCGATTTGGGGTCCTATCCCCGAAAAAGGGGGTCCCTAGGCGACGTATGGGCCGAAAATCGGCCACAACTGCTCGACCTTCGGTCCACACTCCCTCATACTATAAATACAGGTCCTTGAGGTGACCGTTCGCTCAAGGGTGGTGAACACTTTGGACAACCAACCTAGTACTGGGGTTTACATTTGTCGATGTGACCTGGAGATTGCGTCAAACATCCAGGTCAAGGAGCTGGAATCGTTCGCGAAGACCCTACCGAACGTTACGGTGGCCACTAACCACCGCAGGCTTTGCAGCGAGGAGGGTATACGCCTGATGGAGCGGGACATCAAGAACGGTTCGGTGGACCGGATAGTCCTGGCGGGATGCAGCCCGAGGGCGTACCAGGACATGATCCAGAGGGAGCTGGCCATCGTGGGCCTGAACCCCTACATGTACGAGCAGGTCTCGATCCGGGAGCAGTGTGCCTGGGTCCACCCCGACCGCAACGAGGCGACCGAGAAGGCCAAGGACCTCATGGCGATGGCGGTGGCCCGCATCGGGAGCATGGACCCCATCGACGAGAGGAGGCTCTATCTGAAGCCAGTGGCCCTGGTCATCGGGGGGGGCGTCGCCGGGATGCAGGCGGCGATCGACCTGGCGCAGGAGGGCTTCAAGACGTACATCGTGGAGCGGGAGAGCGAGCTGGGCGGCCGCACGGCCCGGATGGGAATGACCTTCCCAACCAGCAGCTGCGGCATCTGCTGCATCGAGGACTGCAAGGACTGCAAGCTCACTCCCAAGATAGAGGTGGTTTACCTGGGCACCAACATAGAGGTGTTCACCAACAGCGAGGTCGTCTCTGTCTCTGGAGGCATCGGTGATTACAACGTGGACATCAGGACCGCGGGCGGCGGGATACGGACCCTGAATGTGGGCACCGTCATCATCGCCACCGGGTCGAAGGTGTTCGACCCTATCGCCCTTCCCCAGTACGGGTACCGGTTCCCCAACGTCCTGACCTCCGTGGAGTTCGAGGAGCTGAACGTGGCCCTTCGGGGCGAGTGCCCGTCCCTGGGCAAGACCCCGAAGAGGGTCAGCTTCGTCCAGTGCGTCGGTTCGCGCATGGAGAAGGGCGGGCCTTCCCACTGCTCGATGGTCTGCTGCACGTACACGATAGGACAGGCCAAGGCTGTCAAGGAGCGGTGCCCCGACACCGAGGTCTTCATCCACTACATCGACCTCCGTGGCGCCTACAGGGGGTTCGAGGAGTTCTACAGGGAGGCCCGCGACATGGGCATCAAGTTCGTGCGGGGCAGGGTGTCCAAGGTGGAGAGGATGGACGATGGTATGCTCCTGGTCCATGCCGAGGACCTGGATCTGGGAGAGCCGGTGGCACTGGAGGTCGACATGGTGGTCCTCTCGGTGGGTCAGCAGCCCAGCGATGGGACGGCCCACCTTTCCAATATGTTCCACGTGGGACTTGACGTGGACGGCTTCCTGAAGGAGCATAACCTCAGGTTCACCCACGAGGCCAAGACGTGCGTTTTCGTAGCCGGTTGCGCCCAGGGTCCCAGGGGGATTAGGTACTCCATCGCCGACGCGAAGATCGCCGCCTCCAACGCCGCCGCGCTGATGGAGCGGGGTTACATAAACGTGGAGGACATAGCCGCGATCCACAACGAGGACAAGTGCTCTGGCTGCGGTGTCTGCGTCAACATCTGCCCGTACGAGGCCTTCGAGCTCGTGGAGTCTAGAGAGGGCGTCAAGGTGTCCTCGTTCATCGAGAGCCGGTGCAGGGGATGTGGCGTCTGCGGGGCCGCGTGCCCGTCGGGTGCCATCGACTTCCCGTTGTTCCACGACAAGCAGATACTTGCCCAGATCAGCGCCCTGGCGCCAAGAGGGGGTGTTTGACGTTGTCCGTCCATCCCCTCAGGATCGACATGGGCTCGAAGGACCTCCTTTCCAAGATGGAGGTGCTGGGCTCGGGGAACGTGCTCAAGTGCTACCAGTGCGGGACCTGCGTAGGTGACTGCCCCGCCACCCTCAGCGACCTCCATGTGAGGAAGCTGATGAAGTACTCCATCTACGGGCTCGAGGACCGATTGCTCTCGGACACGGGGGTTTGGGGTTGCACCACATGCCACGCGTGCTCGGAGCGCTGCCCGGAGGGGGCATCCCCCTTCGAGCTGGTCATGGCCGTCCGCCGGTACCAGAGCCAGATGGGCAAGCTCCCCGAGGCGCTCCGAGCCATCGCGGGCAACATCATGGAGTACGGTCACGCGGTGGACCTGGGAGAAAAGCACAAGAAGGCCCGGAAGGCGGTCGGGCTCCCAGAGGTACCCCCCACGGTGCTGGCCCACCCAGATATGATGAAGGACATACAGGCCATCGTCCGCGCCCGCGAGTTCGCCAAGTTCGTGGATAAGGGGGGTGGTGAATGATGGCGGACCATGGACTCTTCTTGGGTTGCATAGCTCCCCTCCGGTTCCCCGACATCGAGGCGGCCACCCGTTATGTGTTCGACCAAGTCAATGGAGGCGTTACCGACGTCGAGGGGATGGGTTGCTGCCCCACGAAGGCCTCCTTCACGAACATAGACGAGGTCACGGCCACGGCCCTCTCGGCCAGGAACATCGCCCTGGCGGAGACCGAGGGCAAGGACCTGGTGACCATATGCAACGGCTGCTTCTCCATCCTGGCGGAGGCGAAGCACGAGATGGACCACGACATCGACCTGAGAATGGATGTGCAGCAGGTCCTCAAGACCGCCGACCTGAGGTACAAGGGGAGTTCCGACGTGCTCCACTTCGTGGAGTTCCTACACAAGGAGGTGGGCATATCGAGGATCACGTCGACGGTCAAGCACTCCCTCCGCGGGATGAGGTTGGCCATCTTCCACGGGTGCCACTACCTCAGGCCCTCGGACGTGCTTGGGACCGACGACCCGGAGGACCCCAAGAAGATACAGGACATCATATCTGCCCTGGGAGGGAGGACCGTTCCGTGGATAGGCCAGCTGGAGTGTTGCGGTGCGGGGGGCGGTCTGCGGGCGAGGGAGCCCGAGAGGGCCCTCACCATCCTCGAGGAGAGGGTGAAGGGCATCAAGGACGCCGAGGTCGATGCCATAGTCACCGTATGCCCGTTCTGTTTCCTGCAATTCGACATGGGGCAGGACGCCCTCCGGGAGGCCGGTAGTGACTACAGCATACCGGTGTTCCACCTGAACCAGCTAATAGCCCTGACCCAGGGTGCTGAGGCGAGCCATGTGGCGAGGATGTCCAAGACACCACGCCAATCGGTGATAACATCGATACAGGGGGACGGTAAATGACGATATCCGACACGAAACTGGTATCCCAGGCGTACGAGCCGAAGATCGTGGGTTTCCTTTGCGACGCTTGCGCGTACGTGGGGGCGGACAAGGCGGGAGTCCACAGGACCCAGTACCCCGCCAACATCAGGATAATCCGTCTCATGTGCTCGGGAAGGCTGGACCCCGCCTTCGTCCTGGAGGCCTTCAGGAAGGGTATCGACGGGGTGTTCGTCGCGGGCTGTCACCTGGGCGACTGCCATTACGAGAGGGGCAACTTCAAGGCGCTGAGGAGGTACGAGCTCCTCAAGGTGATGCTACCCCAGTTCGGTATCGACCCCAGGAGGTTGATGCTCGAGTGGGTCTCGGCCGCCGAGGGTGACAAGTTCGCCAGGAAGGCCGCCGAGTTCGTCGTGGACGTGGCCCGGCTGGGACCCATCGGGACCGATTGGGAGGTGGAGTGAAATGACCAAGCTCAAGTTGGCCAAGTACTGGGCCGCCTCGTGCGGCGGTTGCGACGTAGCCCTGGCCGACCTGAACGAGAGGATCCTCGACGTGACGGCACTGGTGGACATCGTGCTATGGCCCGTGGCCACCGACTTCAAGTACTCCGACGTGGAGGCGATGGAGGAGAACGAGATCGACATCACCCTCTGGAACGGCGGCATCCGCAACTCCGAGGCCGCCCACATCGCCCACATGCTCAGGGAGAAGAGCAAGCTGGTGGTGTCCTACGGCTCCTGCGCCAGCTTCGGGGGTATCCCCGGGCTCGCCAACGTCTCCAACCGGGAGGAGATCTTCCGGGTCGTCTACGACGAGATGCCCTCCACCGTGAACCCCGATGGGGTCCATCCCCAGCCCGTCACCACGGTGAACGGGCACACCCTGGAGATCCCCACCTTCTACAACAAGGTCCTTCCCCTGGACCAGGTGATCGATGTGGACTACTATATCCCTGGATGCCCACCGTCTACGGACCGACTATGGGACCTGGTGATGGTGGCCAAGGAGTTCTCAGAGACCGGCAAACTACCTCCTAAAGGCACCGTTGTCGCCGGGGAGTTGGCCCTGTGCGAGGACTGTCCCAGGGAACGGACCGAGAAGAAGGTGGACCGCATCCTCCGGGTCCACCAGCTGGAGGACGACGGGAAGACGTGCCTGCTGGAGCAGGGCGTCATCTGCATGGGTCCAGCCACACGGACGGGGTGCGGCCACAGGTGCATCAATGCGAACATGCCCTGCAGAGGTTGCCTGGGACCCCTTCCCGGGATCAGGGACCAGGGTGCGAAGATGCTCTCTGCCCTCGCTTCCGTCATGGGCATAGACGAGGAGGAGGAGATGCCCGAGGAGGCCGTGGCCGCGCTGATGGCCCAGGTGAAGGACCCCCTGGGGACCTTCTACAGGTTCTCCTTAGGCTCGTCGATTCTCAGGGGGAGGTTGAAGTCAGAAGAGGGAGGTGTGTGACATGGAGACAGGAACGAACGAGACCAGCACCGTTGGCAAGAGGCAGGTCACCATCGACCCCATCACCAGGCTTGAGGGTCACGGCAAGATCGAGATCTTCCTGGACGAGGCCGGCGAGGTCGAGGAGGCCTACTTCCAGGTTCCAGAGCTGCGGGGCTTCGAGCGGTTCTGCCTGGGCAGGCCCGGCGAGGAGCTTCCGAGGATCACCCCGCGAATCTGCGGTGTGTGCCCCACGGCTCATCACATGGCCTCGGTGAAGGCGCTGGACGCGGCCTACGGGACCAGACCCACCGAGACTGCGGAGAAGCTGCGCAGGCTGATCTACTCAGGCTACTACCTGTACGACCACATGTTGAACTTCTACTTCCTGGCTGGACCCGACTTCGTGATGGGCCCATCGGCCCCGAAGGCCGAACGCAACATCCTAGGCGTAATCGAGAAGGTGGGGCTGGAGGTGGCGGGCCAGGTCATCAAGTACCGGGCCATCGGTCAGGACATCATCGAGATGCTAGGCGGCAAGGCGACCCACCCCGTGTGCGGTCTCCCCGGAGGGGTGTCGAAGGCCCTCTCACCCGAGGACAGGGACACGATCGCCGGTTGGGTGGAGGGCGCGGTGGAGTTCTGCCAGTTCTCCCTCCAGGTGTTCAACGACATCGTACTCAAGAACGAGGACTACGTGAACCTCATCACCAACGACGACTGGGCCCTCAAGACCTACTACATGGGGGTGGTGAACGAGGCCAACCAGCCTGACTACTACGACGGTGACATCCGGGTGGTCGACCCTGAGGGCAAGGAGTTCGCTCGCTTCAAGCCGGCGGACTACCTGGACCACATCCAGGAGCACGTGGAGCCCTGGTCCTACATCAAGTTCCCGTACCTGAAGGCCGTGGGCTGGAAGGGCTTCGTTGACGGGCCCGACAGCGGAATCTACCGGGTGGCACCCCTGGCACGGCTGAACGTGGCCGACGGGATGTCGACCCCCGAGGCCAACAGCCACTTCAAGGAGATGTACTCGACCCTGGGCGGAGGCCCCGTCCATCACACATTGGCCATGCACTGGGCCCGCTTGATCGAGCTCCTCAACGCTGCGGAGACGTTGCAGGACCTGGTGGACGACCCGGGCATCACCGGGTCCGACATCCGGGCCAAGTTGGGCAAGCCGGGGGAGGGCGTGGGCGTGGACGAGGCGTGCCGAGGGACGCTGTTCCACCATTACAAGCTGGACGACCAGGGCATGGTGGAGAGGATCA
>JABAHP010003724.1_pt1 | contig 12016 bp, 10 predicted proteins | sample 7062081 | NCBI WGS metagenome assembly JABAHP01 (sample SAMN14534357, study PRJNA622989) | marine sediment metagenome | biome: marine biome [ENVO:00000428]; feature: marine pelagic biome [ENVO:01000023]; material: deep marine sediment [ENVO:00002113] | place: India: Gulf of Kutch | collected... | reverse complement strand
TAGGGGTGATGATGGCGATCGGCGTGGTGGTCTTCTTTGTTATGGCCTCCCTTGTACGTCGCAGGCCAGGCCAGGCCACGGAGTCCGAGGCGGAGGAAGGGGAGGTCGAGGCCGTCCCCGAGCCCCCATCGGAGCAGGTGATGGAGCCTGAACCGGAGGGTGCCGAGGTGGAGCCCTCGGCTGAGGAGGAGATCCCGCCCGAGGAAGCCCCGCCGGACGAGGCCCCCGAGGAGGCGCCCGAGGAGGCGCCCGAGGAGGCGCCCGAGGAAGCGCCCGAGGAGGCACCCGAGGAGGCGCCCGTGGCCGCCGCGCCCACCTGCCCCAACTGCGGCGAGGACGTGGACCCGGATTGGATCCTCTGCCCCTTCTGCGACCAGTCCCTCCAGTGACATGGGTCCTCAGCACCTTTAGGGAAACCTTTACATCCGAAATAGCGATGCACAGGTTCGCCTCCGGTGGTTTGCTCCATGCAGTACCTGCCCAACGAATCGATGATTGACGAGATGCTGGCATCCATGGGCGTCGGCTCCGTCGAGGAGCTGTTCTCCGACGTGCCTGGCGACGTGAGCATCGATGGTCTGGACATCCCTCCCGGGGCCCCCGAGCAGGAGGTGGCCGCGGACGTGGAGGGTCTTCTGGCAGACAACATCACCACCCAGGAATTCATCTCGTTCCTGGGCGGGGGGATGTACGACCACTACGTGCCCGCGACCGTGCCCGCGCTGGCGGGGCGGTCCGAGTTCTACACCTCGTACACCCCCTACCAGCCAGAGGCGTCCCAGGGGATACTCCAGGCCATGTTCGAGTACCAGAGCCTGGTATGCGCGCTGACCGGGATGGACGTGAGCAACATCTCGATGTACGACGGCCCCACCGCCGTGGCCGAGGCGGCCCTGATGTCGGTGAGGGTCACGAGGAGGAACAAGGTCCTGGTGCCCAAGTCCATCGACCCGGACACCCGCTCGGTGATCTGGAACTACGTCTACGGGGCGGGCATCGAGGTGGTGGACGTGCCCTTCGACCGGCGGACGGGCCAGGTCGACCGGGACGGCCTGATGGACGCGGTGGACGATGACACAGCGATGGTGTATATCGAGAATCCCAACCACTTCGGGTGCCTTGAGGAGGCCGTCGTGGACATCAAGGACGACCTGGGCAAGGCCCTGCTCGTGGTCGGGGTGAACCCGGTTTCCCTTGGCGTGCTCGCACCCCCGGGCGACTTCGGGGCGGACATCGTGGTTGGCGACGGACAGCCCCTGGGCAACCCCCTCAACTACGGCGGTCCCACCCTGGGCATATTCGCGGCGAGGAAGGCCATCGCGAGGCAGATGCCGGGCCGCATAATCGGCCTGACCAAGGACGCCCACGGCAACAGGGCGTTCCACATGGCCCTTCAGACCAGGGAGCAGCACATCCGCAGGAACAAGGCCACCTCGAACATCTGCACCAACGAGAACCTGAACGCCCTGGCCTTCGCCATCCATCTGGCGACCATAGGCAGCGGGGGCCTGGTCCGCATGGCCCAGGTCAGCTCCCACAGGGCCCACGCCCTCGCGAGGGCCATCGATGCCATGGACGGCTTCAAGGCGCCCCTCTTCGACTCGCCCTTCTTCAACGAGTTCACCGTGGGCACCGAGCACGAGGTGGGTGAGCTCTCGGCCGCCATGCTGATGGAGGACATCTTCCTGGGTGTCCCCGTCTCCGATTACCACCCGGAGCTGGGTCAGGCCTTCACGATGGCCACCACCGAGCGGATAACCGAGGCGGACATCGACGATCTGGTGGTGGCGCTCAAGGACTTCCACGACGGGACCTCCAGCTGGTTCGCGGGGGGTGAAGGCTGATGGTGGACGAGAGGTACCACGCGGCCCGTCACAACGTCCCCCTGCTGAACGAGGCGGACGAGGCCCAGGACTGCTGTCACATCATCGAGGAGCCCGGGTTCGACTGGGAGGAGCTCCCTGAGGCGCTTCGGCGCATGGCACCTCCGCCGATCCCCTCCCTCAGCGAGCCCTCGCTGGTCCGGCACTACACCCAGCTAAGCAGGATGAACTTCGGGGTCGACGTGGGGTTCTATCCCCTCGGGTCCTGCACCATGAAGTACAACCCCAAGGTCTCAGAGGCCCTCGCCGCGCACACCGGGATGACCAGGGTCCATCCTCGGCAGCCCGAGGCCTCCACCCAGGGGATCCTGCGCATCATGTACGAGCTCCAGCTGATGCTGGCCGAGATCGGTGGCGTCCACGAGGTCTCGCTCCAGCCCGCCGCGGGCGCCCACGGGGAGTTCCTGGGCATGCGGCTCGTGAGGGCCCACTTCGACGACATAGGAGAGAGGCGCAAGCAGGTGCTGCTCCCAGACACCTCCCACGGGACCAACCCGGCATCGGCCGTCATGTCGGGTTACGAGGTGCTCGAGGTGCCGTCGAAGGACGGGACGGTGGACCTGGACGCCCTGGAGAAGACGGTCTCCGGGGACACCGCCGCCTTCATGCTGACCAACCCGAACACCCTGGGCCTCTTCGAGCGGGACGTCCTGGACATCGCCCGCATCCTGCACGACCAGGGCGCCCTCCTCTACTACGACGGCGCCAACCTGAACGCCATCATGGGCCGGGTCCGACCGGGCGACATGGGCTTCGACGTCGTGCACTTCAACCTCCACAAGACCTTCGCCACCCCCCACGGCGGTGGCGGTCCCGGCTCAGGACCCGTGGGCGTCAGCGAGGAGCTGGCCCGCTTCCTCCCCGTGCCCATGGTGGCCCGCGAGGAGGACGTGTACTACCTGGACTACGACAGGCCCGACTCCATCGGCAAGCTGCGCAGCTTCTACGGGAACACGGCCATCATGCTCCGGGCCTACGCCTACATCAAGCTGATGGGCTCAGACGGCCTCAAGAAGGCCGCCGAGCTCGCCGTGCTCAACTCCAACTACCTGGCCCACAGGCTCTCCCCCCACTACAGGATGCCCTACGGGAAACTGCGCAAGCACGAGTTCGTGCTGTCCGGCTCCGCCCTGAAGGAGAGGGGGCTTCGCACCCTGGACGTGGCCAAGAGGCTGATCGACTACGGCTTCCACCCGCCCACCGTCTACTTCCCCCTCATCGTCGACGAGGCGTTGATGATAGAGCCCACGGAGACCGAGGCCCGGCGGGACCTGGACGCCTTCGCAGACGCCCTCATCGCCATCGCGGGGGAGGCGGAGACCGACCCGGACGCGCTCCACTCCGCACCCCACAGCGCCCCCGTGGGACGGGTGGACGAGGTCTACGGCGCCCGCAACCCGGTGTACAAGTGGCAGGACTTGGAGGCCGAGTAGGCCTCAGCCCTCGGAGCGCTCGAAGTCGCGGATGACGATCTCCAAGAATCGCATCAAGTGCCGGGCCAGGAAGGGGTTCGCCGAGAACCCGCAGGCGGTCAGGTCGGGGGATGCTATCAGCGCCATCTTCCCGTCCGAGACCACGTCAGTGGCGACCAGCCGCTCGGCCCGGACGACCCTGCAACCCTCCTGGACCCTGACCCCAGGCTCCACGACCACGGTCACGTCCACTCCCCGCTTGACGGCGTTCTTGATACGGTCCTGGATGATGCTCCTCACCTCGGTGTACACAGGGGTCGAGATCATGAACTCCGACTCCGCCGAGTCCACCAGCTCGCCTATCTTCTCGAGCACCCGGGCCTTCCCGGTGATGGTGAATATCAGTTGGGGCGAGCCCTTCTCCCGTACCACCTCGTGGAGGAACTCCAGCTTGGCGAAGGTCTCGTCCAGGCGCTCCTTGATGCGCCCGTAGACCAGGCCCGGGTCCTCCGGCCGGTAAACGATCGGCCTTCCCGCAGTAGAATGCACGAAGCCCTTCTCCTCCAGCGACTTGAGCACCTTGTAGGCGGACGTTCGGGGGATCCTGGAGAGGCCCGCTATCTCGTCCGCCGTACCGAAGCCCATGGCCACCAGGGCCACGTAGGCCTTGGACTCGTAGGACGAGAGGCCCGTGGCCTCCAGGTCACCGGCGGCGCGGTCGAACTCCTGTCTCAGGTCTATGCCCAGGTCCTGAACGATGGTCTCGAGCAACTCTGGCCCCCCTGCGCGGGCCCACGACGGGGGCCCGAATTAGTAGTAGTGAATGCTACAAAAGTATTATAATATAGCCCCGGTTATCGACGGCTGGCGGGAGATGGCCACATGATAATCAAGGAGTATGAATCCGAGACCGGTCTTCCGAAGATGACCCAGTCCCTCTGCCCCGAGTGCTGTGCGATAATCGACGCACAGATCGTCGACCGCGACGGCAAGGTGATGATGGAGAAGGAGTGCCCCGAGCACGGCTACTTCGAGGACATCTACTTCTCCGACAGCGACCTCTACCTTCGGATGGAGTCCCACGCCCACGACGGTGTCGGCGTGGACAACCCCCTATACCCCGACGCGGAGGAGTGCCCCACCGACTGTGGCCTGTGCCAGATGCACTCCTCCCACACGGTGCTGGCGAACCTGGACCTAACCAACAGGTGCAACCTGCGCTGCCCCATATGCTTCGCGAACGCCAACGAGGCCGGCTACATAGTCGAGCCCACCTTCGACGAGGTCGTCGAGATGCTGGCGACCCTGAGGAGGAACAGCCCGGTGCCCACCCCGTCGGTCCAGTTCGCCGGCGGCGAACCCACGGTGTACCCGTACTTCCTGGAGGCGGTCAAGGCGGCCCACGAGCTGGGCTTCGCCCAGATCCAGGTGGCCACCAACGGCGTCCGCATGGCCCAGGAGGAGGGCTTCACCCAGGCGATGGTCGAAGCCGGTGTGCACACGATATACCTCCAGTTCGACGGCTTCGACGACGAGATGTACAAGGAAGTGCGCGGCAAGCCGATGCTGGACATAAAGATGCGCGCCATCGAGTCGGTACGCGAGGCAAAGCCGAACATGTCCATCTGCCTGGTGCCCACCCTGGTCAACACCGTGAACGACGACATGGTGGGCGACATCATCAACTTCGCCGTGGAGAACGTGGACGTCATACACGCCGTTAACTTCCAGCCAGTGGCCTTCACCGGGCGTATCGACAAGACAGAGCTGGCCCAGAAGCGCTTCACGCTGGCCGACCTGGTCCACAGGGCCGTCGACCAGACGGACTTCCTGAAGGAGGAGCACTTCTTCCCGGTGCCGTCGGTGTCGGTCCTGTCCGAGCTGGCCTCCGTCTTCCAGAACGACCCCAAGGTGGCGTTCACCTCCCACCCCCACTGCGGGTTGGCCACCTTCGTGTTCGTGGCCTCCGACGGCACCCCCATCCCCATCAACGAGTTCGTGGACGTGCCCAAGCTCCTGGCCGATGTGGAGAAGGCGGCGGAGAACATCGAGAACGCCAAGCTCAAGTCGGCGGCGAAGGTCAAGCTCCTCAAGTTCAAGCTCCAGGAGGGCAAGTACATCAACAAGAAGAAGTCCCCCGACGGCATCGGCATGGCCGAGCTGCTGGCGGCCTTCTACGAGGAGGCGGACAAGAAGGCCCTGGCCGACTTCGCGTGGCACAGCCTCATGATCGGCGGCATGCACTTCCAGGACCGCTACAACTACGACATCGAGCGGGTGAAGCGCTGCGTCATCCACTACGCCGTGCCCGACGGACGCATAATACCCTTCTGCGCCTACAACAGCGGTCCCGTCTTCCGCGACGGGGTGGAGCAGGAGTTCGCCATGAGCAACGAGGAGTACAAGCGCTTCCGACAGCGCGAGGAGGAGCTCATGGCCGAGAGGAGGCGCACGGACGAGCTGGTCCCCATGAGCGTGCTGGAGACCGTCCCCGAGGCGCTGGAGAAGTACGTCCAGGACACCTACAAGGACGGATAGAGGATTGAGAGGAGGGGTTGTAATGACCGTAACCGTTGACCAGAGCATCTGTATGAGGTGCGGGGCCTGTGTGGGCACCTGTCCGGTGAACGCCATGTTCCTGGAGGAGTTCCGGGTCACCGTCAACGACGACTGCATCGCCTGCAAGCTGTGCACCAGGACGTGCCCGGTGGGCGCCCTCGCGATGGTGGAGGCCTGAGCATGGTCGAGGTGATGGAGTTCGACGCCGTCGTCGTGGGCGGGGGCCCCGGCGGCAGCATGACGGCGCGCGACATGGCCCGGGCGGGCCTGGACGTGCTGATGATAGAGAAGCGGCAGGAGATCGGCACCCCCGTCCGCTGCGGCGAGGGCATCGCCAAGATCTGGCTGGACGAGGTGGGCATCGAGCCCAGCAACAGGTGGATCGCCCTGGAGGTGAACGGGGCCCGCATCGTCGCCCCCAACGGCCAGTACGTGGACCTGACCGAGGAGCTGGCGGGCAACGAGACCGGGTTCGTGGTGCACCGGGACGCCTTCGACCGCGCCCTGGCCGAGGACGCTATCCGAGCCGGCGCCAAGACGATGCTCAAGTGCTCGGCCACCGACGTAATCAAGGACGAGCGGGGCTTCGTGGTCGGGGTCAAGGCCAAGCAGTGGGGAAAGGAGATGGAGCTCCGCGCCCCCGTGGTCATCGGCGCCGACGGCTTCGAGAGCCAGGTGGGACGCTGGGCCGGCATCGACACCAAGATAACGGCCAAGGACGTCAACACCTGCCTCCAGTACGAGCTGGTGGGCATCGACATCGACCGGTTCTACAACGAGTTCCACATAGGCTCCATGGCCCCCGGAGGATACGTCTGGATATTCAACAAGTCCTCCGACTCGGCCAACGTGGGCATAGGCGTCAACCTGGGCATGGTCAAGGAGCCCGGTGACGTGAAGAGGTACCTGGACCGGTTCATCGAGGACCAGCCGCGCCTGTCCAAGGGCCAGAACGTGGAGACTGTGGCAGGAGCGGTATCCGTTGGCCTCCCCCTGGAGTCGGTGACCACCGACGGGCTCATGCTGGTGGGCGACGCCGCCCGCATGATAGACCCGCTGACCGGAGGAGGCGTCTCCAACGCCTGCATCGCCGGCCAGGTGGCCGCCAGGGTGGCCAAGGAGGCCCACGAGGCGGGCGACTTCTCGAGGGAGTTCTTCCAGCGCTACGAGGAGGGCTGGAGGGCCAAGATCGAGGACCAGCTCTTCCGCAATTACATCGCCAAGGAGAAGCTGCTGGAGCTCTCCGACGACACCATAAACAAGATCATCGACGCGCTCCAGGGCTACAAGATCGAGCGCATCACCACCGCCGACATACTGCGCATGGTCCAGGAGCGATATCCCGAGATCATGGACGAGCTGGCGGACCTACTCTGAGGCGGAGCATGACCACCAGGTTCCCAGGCAACCGCCCCGGCTCGGACACCCTCAAGGAGGGAGAGTCCATCCGGGTGTTCGTCTTCAATGCTGAGCACTGCAACCCCAAGCGCTGCTCAGCCCGCCGCCTCGCCAAGTTCGGCATGGTGGAGCAGGTGGACCGACTGGGCCAGCTCCCGAAGAAGGCCATCCTGCTGGACCCCTTCGCCAAGAAGGCCCTCTCCCAAGAGGACACCGAGCAGGCCGAGAGCCGGGGCGTCTGCTTCCTTGACTGCAGCTGGGAGCAGGCAGAGCACATCTTCAAGAAGGCCAAGAAGATAGGTCGCCTCACCTCCAGGAGCCTCCCGTACCTGCTTGCCGCGAATCCCATCAACTACGGCAAACCGTGGCGGCTGTCCAGCCTGGAGGCGACCGCCGCAGCCCTCACCATCCTCGGGGACACGGCCCACGGCAGGCGCTTGGCAGAGGTGACCAACTGGGGAAAGACCTTCATGCAGCTCAATGCCGAGCCCCTGGAGGAATACGCCGCCGCCGAGACAAGCGGCGAGGTGGTACGCATCCAGCAGGCCTACCTTGACTCGGGGAGGGGCGTCTCCTCGGAGCCCGAGTCGGAGGACGGGGCCTGATTGCCCCACTCGACGATGGCCGATATCATGGTATCGTGCTCGCCCGGCTCCAAGAACTCAGGGAAGGTCAACAATCTCCGGCCGTTGGCGTCCTCGACCCTCACCACCCTCACGCCGAGGCCGGCGTTCCTCTCGACGACCTTGGATATCCGCGACCTCTCGACGGAGATGGTGTCCTTCCGGATCTCGTACCCCACTGACCACTCTCGCTTCGTGTAGGAGAGGGCCTCCCCCTCGATCGCCACCTCCATCTCCACGTACGCCGAGAGACTGATGGCGGCATACGCCAGGAGGCCCAGGACCAGCATCGCCAGGAACCAGAGGTTCACCGATGCGTCCTGGAAGTAGACCTGGTACAGGGCCACAACCAGGAGGCCCGTGCCTATCGCGATGATGGTCCAGGCGAGGGACAGGTTCGGCTCCCTCCTGCCGGTCCAGGCAAGCCGGTCCTCGCCGCCCACATCACAACCCCCGCCAGTCGGGCGCCTCCTTCTTCCTCGGGAAGAGGAACATGCGCGTGACGATGAAGGTCAGGAGAAGGACGAACCCGACTACGATGGCCGCCACGTAGAACTCCCAGAAGATGGCGTGGGTGTCGTTCTGGTGCTTGGCCACGAACTCTGCCCTGACGCGCTTGATCCCGGAGCCGTCGTCGGTCACGTGACCACCGATGCAGACCAGGTCCCCCCTGTGGTAGTCCCCGTCGTGACGGCCCTCCTTCGTGTGGGGCACGTGGTCGAACAGCACCAGGATGGGGTCTCCCCTGCCGTCGGTGACCCACACGTGGTCCACCTGGTAGTCGTACTCGTAGTAGTCCCATGTGACCCGCTCGACCAGGCGCTGGGTGATGATCACGTCCTCGCTGGCGTTCAGCGCCACCTCCCCCTCGACGCGGACGTAGTCGCCTATGGAGTGCTTCCTGACGTCCCTGTTGTCCACCGCCTCCGTCCGGTACCAGTGGACGTCCTCGGTGATCATGACGTACATGAAGGTGCCCACGAAGATGAGGCCCAGGCCGATGAGGGCGGTGCCCCACCACGTGAGGTACCTGGAGACGCCAGGGTCCATGGGCGTCGATGGTGGTCGGGATATAAAAGGGTTGACGAAACCGCGACCTCAGACCGTGAAGGCCTCGTGGGCCCACTTCTGGTCGAGCCTCAGGAGCAGGATGCGTGCGGCGGTGGCCAGCACCATGCAGACGAGGGCGATGGCGACGATCATCCTCCAACCCAGGGCCTCCTGGGCCATGGTCAGGAAGGTGATGGCCATCAGCGGGATGACCGAGAGGATCGCGAAGCGGGTGAGGATCTTCGTGTCGAAGAGGTACACGTTCGTGCGCAGGCCCGTCAGGTAGGCGGTCACCACCACCATGTAGACGGAGGTGGAGAGCATGACGACGAGGGCGATGGGCAGGTTGTACCAGTCGCCCTTTATTCCTGACATCACCACCACGAAGATGGTGGATATCCACCCGGTCAGGAGCACGAAGATGATCAGCTTGGACTTGACGATGGTGGGTACCTGCACCGGGAAGGTGTTGTAGTACTCCACGTAGTCGATGTTGTTGAGCCAGCTGTAGATGAGCACCCCGAAGAAACCCACCATGCCGCCGTAGAAGATGGTGGAGAACTCGATCTCCGAGGAGACGGTGGTGCCCAGGAACCAGTCGAAGGCGGACAGCACCGCCAGCGGGAGGACGAAGGCGGTCATCAGCTTGGACAGTGTGCGGCTCCTGATGAGGTCGATCCACTCCTTGGCCAGGTAGGGCTGGTACCGGCCGAAGCGACCGAACTTGACGTAAACCTCGTCGAACTGGCTCTCCACCTGCATCACGGGGCTCTCCATCTTGTCCTCCACCATCAAGACCGCCCAGGTGGCGAAGGCCAGGCTCGCGGAGAGGCTTGCGGCCAGCGCCCAGGGGTCCCCGGAGAACTGGTAGGCGATGGAGGGTACCAGCAGGCCCAGGTCGAACAGGTTCGCGAAGCCGGCGGCGCCCACCAGGCCCAGCACCAGCACCGAGATGGCGATGAAGACGCCACGGTTGCGCATGTACACGCTGGACATCACGAAGGAGAACGAGATGGCGTAGAGGAACGTGGCTATCATGGTGCCGAACAGCAGCAGCACCGACGTCACTTGGAACCCGGTGATGGGTATAGATATGAGCAGGCCCACCGTCAGCGGGAGCAGCGTCATGAAGATGTAGTACAGGAGGTCCTTGAGGTAGAACACCAGGAAGGTGGTCTTGAAGGAGATGGGCAGGGTCTGGGGAACGGCGAGCAGGAAGGTGGCGTGCCCCCAGCGGCGCTCCATCATCTCGCGGCCTAGGAAGGCGAAGGCGCCCACCGCTAGGCCGTAGAGGAGGACCACGGTGTGGACCATGTAGATCATGCGCTCCGTCGAGACCTCGGACTCCAGCGCGGGAAGGGAGATCGCCACGATGAAGGAGAGGGCTATCAGCATCACCGGGAAGGTCATGGTGGACAACCTGGATGAGTACGAGGCCTGGAGGCGGAACTCCTCCTTGAACATGGCCGTCATGAGCCACCACACGGCTCATACCTCCTTGACGGTCCCCCTCTCGGGGCCGTTGCGCTCCAGCTCCTCCACCTTCCGGCCGACCAGGCGCATGAACACCTCGCCCAGGCCGTCCTCCCCCTCCTCCATCAGGTCCTGGAGGGTTCCGCTGGCCACCACCGAACCCTCGTTGATGATGGCGAGGCGTGAGCACAGGCGCTCGGCGATCTCAAGCAGATGGGAGCACATGAAGATGGTCCCGCCGTCGGCGATGAACTGGCGCAGGTAGCCCTGGACCTTCCTCTGGAACAGGGGGTCCAGGTTGATGAACGGCTCGTCCAGGAACAGCAGGGGCGGCTCGTGGATGAAGGCCGCTCCCAGCATGACCTTCTGGCGCATCCCCTTCGACATGTCCTTGCAAAGGGTGTGCCGATGGTCGCCCAGCTCGAAGAACTCTACCCACCGGTCGACCCGGGGGGCCGCATCCTCGATGCCACGGGCCTTGCACACGAAGTTCAGGTACTCGTCGCCGGTAAGGAAGGAGGGCGGCGACTCGAACTCGGGAACCACGCCCACCCTGGCCCTGACCTCCACCGCCCCATCTGGCAACGCGATGCCCATCACCTGGGCCGTGCCATCGGAGGGCTCCAGCTGGCCGGTGAGGATGCGGAGCAGGGTGGTCTTGCCCGCCCCGTTGGGGCCGATGAGGCCATAGATCTGCTTTTCATCCACTTGAAAGCTAATATCATTGAGGGCCCTCAGCCCACCGAAGTTCTTGGTTACTTCACTGATCTCAAGCATCTCAGGCGCTCGCCTTTCGGAAAATTCCGCCGATCCAGTCCTCCGTGTTTCTCACGATCTGTCGGGAGATGATCCCGGAGGGACGAAAGATCATCATGAGAACCAGCACTGCACCGTACAGGCTCAAACGCCAGTCCTCCATGAAACGCAGCGCTTCCGGGAGGATGCTGAAGATAACAGCGCCCAGCACAGCCCCCCAGAAGGTGTACATCCCGCCGAGGATGACGTAAAGAATCGCCATGGCAGAAACAAGAATATGGAAATTGCCTGACTCGATGTAGAACATATAGTGGGCATAGAGGCCCCCGGCAATGCCCGCAGTAAATGACCCGAGCCAGAACAGGCCCAGTTTCAGCACCGTCACATTGAGTCCGATCGTCCTGGCCACCTCATGATCGTCCCGGAGGGCATCCAATGAGCGACCCAACCGCGAATGGCCCAAGAGCCAGAAGAATAGGATTAAGACCAGAACGAAGCCGTATATCATGGGGAGGGTCGCGCCTACGGGCCCCCGGAAGCCATAGGCCCCCCCCGTGGGCTCAAAATTCATGAAAAAGGTCCGCACCACCTCGCCGAAGCCGAACGTTCCCATGACAAAGTAAAGACCTTCAAGCCTCAAGAGAGGAATTCCGATGAGCAGACCTATGAAGCTGGACGTCAGGGCCCCGATGATCAGGGCGGGAAAGATGGGCATGCCCATTTTTACGGTGAGATAGGCGGATGTGTAGGCCCCGATCGCCATAAATCCCGCATTCCCCAGAGAAACCTGATCCGTCATAATAATGGCATAGACGCTCAGGGCCATGAGGATATTGATGCCCATGAGGGCGACCACACCTTG
>JABAHP010001464.1_pt2 | contig 12017 bp, 22 predicted proteins | sample 7062081 | NCBI WGS metagenome assembly JABAHP01 (sample SAMN14534357, study PRJNA622989) | marine sediment metagenome | biome: marine biome [ENVO:00000428]; feature: marine pelagic biome [ENVO:01000023]; material: deep marine sediment [ENVO:00002113] | place: India: Gulf of Kutch | collected... | reverse complement strand
AAATTATGAAAAATTATAGACAATATAAAAAAGAATTACAGAAACAAGAAAGAAAAATTTTAATAGGTTGGTTAGGAATATTTTTTATTTTTATAAGTGTTGTATTAGGTATTATTTCTTTCTGGTCTATTAATTTAATTTTTACTTTTATTCAAATCTTTTTTGTTATTCTTTCACTTATTTGTTTCTGTTATTCTTATGAGAGGTAATTTAAAAATGAGAAAAATAGTAGATGAGAAAGAATTTAATAGAATAAATACCTATTGGTGTTCTAAGCATAATTCATTTCATAAAAAATATAGAAATGTTAGAATAGATGGTCGTTTTGAGAAAAGAAAAACTAAATCTTTTGAACTATGTAAAGATTTTGCGTGTGCTTTATCTACTTCGGAATTATTTTCTAAGAGATTTAAAAATTCTTGGAAGTCTTATAATATTAAAGACCATAAACAAACTTATGGAAGTGTGAAACAATGAATAGTATAAATTCTGTTATAAATGAAATAAAATATAGGTTAGAGACATATAAAAAGAAAGTGAAATAATATGGATGTCTATATACATAAAATAGAAAAAATTGTAATTTTAAAGAAGCATATAAGGAAAGAGAATGGCGATTGTCATCATTATTGTTATATGGAACTTCAAGTTGTATCTAAAGATTCAGACGGTAATGAAATAAGAGAAACTATAAATCTTTTTTCTGATAATCAAGAAAAGCTTAATATTCTTGATAAAACAAAATGGATTGAAATGTAAATGAAAATTAAATGTCAAATGTGTGAAGTGGTTTATGAAAATATTGATTCGAAATATAAGGATTGTTATATATGTTCTATTTGTTCTAATATCTTACAGAATTGCGATATTAAAACTATTGAACAATTTGACCTTATTAGGAAATCATATCATAAACCTACTTCTTGATTTTTTTCTTATCTATTCTTATTTCAGTTCGAAATATGAGATAAGACGTTAGAACAATACTAACGTAAAATAAAGTTAAGTAAGAGAATTTAAAAAAGCATTGAAGCTTACTTATAGACTGTTCGGAGTTGATTATATTGCCAATAAAAGATATTGATTATGATAAGGTAAAAGAACGTGCTAAAGTTTTAATTTTAGGATTCGATGACCCAATTAGAGTTAAATTTTTACATAACGGAAAAGTTCAGGATGATTATGAAATCGATGACAATGACGGAAATAAAAAGAAAGTTAATAGATATATTTATGATGTACTTGATTTAGATGATAATGAAAAATCAAAAGAATTAAGTTTTTTAGCTATAACTTTTGTTGATTCTATTGAACCTTATAATCCTATTGAGAATAAATCTTTTCAAATTTCAAAATATCAAATAGAACGTGGAAATAAATTTAAAATTGGATTTAAAATAGTATCATTAGATTAATTTAGGTGTTAGGTATAATGAAATATGTAAAACTATTTAATGAGCTTGTTGATATGGTTCAGAATAGACCAGACATTCATTTACCTACGTTTAAATTAGTCTTAAATACTCTTTTTTCTTTTTTTTCTAAAACTAATCAAGATAAATTTAAACGTGAGATAAGTATATTGAAACAGTTTACAACTATACAACAAACTATAGATGAGAATATATCAATGAATAATATAAAGAAATTAAGTAAAGAATTAAATAGGTTAAAGAAAGATGATTGAATTAAATTTTGATTCCTTAACTCAATTACAAATCTTTTTTTATTTATGTAATAATAAACCTTCTCAGAGAAAAGATATTTCAAAAAACACGGGAATTCCAAGAACTACGGTTTATGATAATTTAGTAAAATTACATAATCGATGTATTAATACAATTCCTTATGTTGCTAAATATACTCAAATAAATACTTGTAATAATATAAGAATAAGAAGTAGACCTTTAACTTTTTGGTTTATTCCACGAGGTATTAAAAGACATTTCTTTACTGTAGAAATACCTAAACTTTTGATTAATGGTGTTTTATTTACAGAACTTTAGGAATAATTAAATATTTTCATTTTTTTCTTATTTTATTGAACATTGTTCATATTATTTTAATTATTTTGTAATTTTGTTTAGTATCAATAATGCTTAAATTTTCATATTCTATAAAGATTATATGGTTAAATTTGAAGGAAAAGATTATGAAAAACTTTCTGAAAGCACTAAAAATCGACACGCACGATTATTAGAAAAAATTCATAAATCTGGTTTTTCTCTTTCTGATTATGAAAAAATGAATGATAATGATTTTTCTCAAAATTTAGGAATTAAGAAAGGTAAAAAAACCAAATATGGATATTCTAATGTTTATTCACATCGTAAACTAATTAGACAAATAAAAGGAACTTCTGAAAGAAAAAAAGGTACTATTGGAAAAAGTATTAAAAAATATGAGAAAGAAGGTTGGAAAGGTAAAGGTTTGTCTAAAATACGTCGTGAGCTTGTAAAATCTACTGGTTATACTTTTTATGAAGTATTTGAACAAGTCGATAAAAAATATAAATTTAAGAATAAAGAAGCTGGTTATGAATATACTCGACAATTATTAAAAATACCTCAAATAGCTATACAAGATTTAAACGATTATGACCAAACAGTTATAGAAGGATATGACACGAGCCCATAAAGAAAATCCAATATTGCCTTTTGACCAATTATGGCGTAAAGGTTATAGATTTCATAAACCGCAAAAAAGAGATTTTGTTAGATTAAATGACGGTACTATTGTTAATAATAATCTTAGGTTTTTAAAGAAATCTTATAAAATAAATGATATATATGGTTTCGACACAGAAACATATAAAGGTAAGTGCCGTCTGTTATGTAGGTCTGACGGTTCAAGTAAGACGTTATTAGAACCTACTTTTTTAGAATGTTTAGATTTTATGTTTTATAATGCTAAAAATTCACATATTTGGCGTTTTTTCTTTAATATTGATTTTGATTATAACGCTATAATAAAAACTCTTAATCTTAATAACTTTTTTGCTAAACTAATGATTTTAATGTTAGATAAAGGAATTGAAGTTCAATATGGTCAATATCGTATAAGTTATATAAAAAATATTATGTTTACTTTAAAAAAAGGAAAAAAGAAAGTAGTTATTACGGATTTGTTTAGAGTTTTTAGAATGTCTTTAAATTCTGCTTCTATAGAATTCCTAAAAAATGAAGTAAAAGAGAACGTTAATGCTAAACTATTAAATGAAAGCTTAGAATATTGGAATGATAATTTAGATGATATTATTTCATATTGTATTCAAGATTGTATGTTATTGAAAAAATTAGGAAAAGTTTTTCTAAAACATTTGAAAAAAGCGGATATTTCAATACCTAAGTATTTATGTAGTCCTGCTTCTTTATCAAAACAACACTTTAGAAAGAAATGTCAATTACCTAAAGTATTTCCACATAATCCTTTAGAAGTTATTCAAATAGCTTATAATTGTTATTTTGGTGGACGTTTTGAAATGTTAAAGAAAGGAACTTTTGAAAAAATGTATAATTATGATGTTAATTCAGAATATCCTTTTTTTATTGCTAAATTACCATCTTTAAAATATGGTTTATGGATGTACTATAATTCTGATAAAGAAAAGATTAAATTACCTAAAAATGAAGTTTTAGGTTATTTTAAGGTAAAATTATTAATTCCAGACGATAATTTAATTTCTACAATTCCAATAAGATATAAAGGAACTATTAGGTTTCCTAATGGCGTTTTTGAAAAATGGTTTACTTGGTATGATTTAGACTTAATGAGAGATTATATTATAGAGATTAAAGAAGCATATATTTATGAAAAATCTAAAAGAGAATATTATCCTTTTAAGGATACTATAGAACAATTATATAAACAAAAAACTAAGTGGAAAGGTAAAAATAGTATTATGTATATGATATTTAAATTAACTATGAATGCTTTATACGGGTGTTTTTTTGAAATACATAAGAATGAACATATTAACGGGAAGGTTGTTAGAAATACTGGAATATTATTTCAACCTATTTATGCTTCTCAAATTACCGCTTTTGGTCGATGGAAAATTCTAAAAGAAGTATGGAATATTAAAGATAAACTTATAGGTTTTCATACTGACTCTATATTGTCGCAAATTCCACTTGAAAAATATCTTGATGTAGGAAATGATTTAGGTCAATGGACTAATGAAACTAATAAACTTGATGATAATATTAAAGGATATATTATTAATACTGGAATGTATCAAATAGGAATTGGTAAAGGAAAGATAATAAAAACTCGTGGCATTCCAAAAAAATATATTGTTGACTGGTTTGATTTTGCTAAAGAAAATAAAGTTTTAAAGGTAAAAGAGTTTGAGATAAAAAGAATGACTAAATTAGGTCAATCTATTAGACAATATAAGGATTTGGATATGATTAATATAATGAAGGATAATAAGAAATCTGTAAATATTAACTCTGATAAAAAAAGACACTGGTTTGAAAAATTCATTAATTTTAAACATACTTTAGATGATAATATTGAATCTTTACCTTATATTTATTGTTTTGGTCAATTATTACCAAATCCTATAGTTGTTAATTCTACATAGTGTTGCTTCTTGGAAGCTATGTAGAAACAACAAATTTATAAACAACTATGAACATTGTTTATACAAAAATAATTTTATTTAAAAGGTTTTTATTATGGAGTCTATGATAAAAAGAGTTATTGGAATAATGGTTACATTAGTTATTATTGGTGCTATTCTTGGTCTTGGTTTAGTGTCTGTTTCTGTAATTGGTGCTCAAACTTGGACTGTTAATAATGTTACCTATACTGTTTCAAATGTAGTTGACCCGACAGTTTTAACATTGTTAACGACTGTAGTTCCTATAATGGTTGTAATTTCTTTAGCTATGTACTTTATTCCTAAACTTTAAAACACATTTTTTTAAAAAAGAGTAATTTTTACTCTTTATTTTTTATTATGACATATACAGATAAAGAAATTGACCAAATGAAAGAAAGGCAATTAAAAGAATCTTTACAAAAAGATATTAATTTATTTAAGCTTCTTGTTTGGTTTATTTGCTTAGTTGTATTTTTATTATTGTTATGGAGTTCAATTCATAGTTATTTAAGGATAATGTTTTAAAATGAAAAATAAAATTAGATTATTTAAAAATATATTTATTGGCTTTTCTTTATTATTTTTATTATTTAGTTCATTTCTTTCATTTTTTCCTATTATTTCTAAATCAGAATTTAATTTAAGATTGTCATCTACAGATTTATATTATGATTTTCAAGATAATTTAAGAATAGAATCTTATACTCCTAATATATCAAGTTATACCAATTTATATAATGATACTGGGTGGCATACTTCTATATTTTCAGATAATTATTCCGCTTCATATGATTTTTTGAATGAGACTGTAGGTACTTCTGGTCTTTCTATTGGATATATTGATAATATTGACGATATAGCTAATTTAGACGCTATTATACTTTCAAATGTTAGTGGTCATAATCATGTTCTAAACTGTTATCATACTTTATCAAATAGAGAACATGAGAACGATTTTCCAGACCAAGTAAGTGGTTTAATTGAGTTATGGTTATATATTCATACAGATGATACAGTTAAATTAAGGTTATGTGAGTCTGATGTAGCTTCTGACCGTTTAGAGTTATCTTTTACTTCTGGCGGAGTTATACAGTATTATGACGGGTCTTGGCATAATATAGGTTCTTGGTCTACTTTAAGATGGTATCATCTTAGAATAGATTTTGATTCTACTGATGACTGGCATTTTTGGTTAAATGGTGTTTCTGTAGATGGCGGGTCTGGTTATGGTTATTATGGTGTTATAGTTGATATGGATTCTTTATTTTTTCAAGCTGGTGCCACAGCTAATTATTCTTTAGACGCTATAGGTTTTGATTGGTTTAATTATAGTGAACGAGGTAATATAATACCTAATGAAATCTCTTTTGTTTCTGATTTACAAACTGAATCTTATAGTTTTAATTTCGCACCAGACGGTAATCCAACTACAGACGGTTCAAGTATATATAATTGTAATTGGACTGAGGTCGACCCGTCAGATTATATTTATAATTATATGGACGGTTCAAACGGATTTATAACTTTTGAAGGTTCTACTAATGAAATTAGTTTTTATAAAACGGGTATTAATATTTCTATTGATTTTAACGTTATAGAATTTAGAGAAATAACTTATGGTTTTAATGACGGGTCTTTTAGAAAAGTAGAAATTCATTCTATAGATAATACAAAAATAATTGAATTAAGATGTTTAGATTCTGGTTCTGCTCGTAAATTACAATTTTATAATGGTTCTGATTATGTAGAAATTGATAATGATTTTCCTAAAGCGAATCCTGATGGACGTTGGACTTTATGGCAATTAATAATAATGGATGATTTAGTTTTTATAAGAATAGTATGTGAAGCGTACGCGCCAGTTTATAGATATTATATGATACCTAAAATAAATATTAATAAAGCGGGAATAAATAAGATTAATTATACTTTACAGATGTCAGATTCAAGTCCCGTTATTAGAAATTATATAGAATATGTAGAAGTTTGGAATAACGGTTATTCTGTTTCTGATGATTATTATTCTGCGAGTTATAAATTATATATTAATGCTACAGACCAATATTTATATAAACATGAACATAATTTCCTTAATTATAATATTTCTGGAATTGGTTCTTTTTCTTTAGTTGATGAGTATATGAATGATGTCTTTTTAATAGATTCATATGGTAATTTTACTGAAAATATAGAAACTGATAATTTTTTACCTTATTCCTTTAATTTAGGTTCTGGAACTATAAATGAAAGAATAAAACAACCTACAGTTATGATTAGTTCAAATGAATCAATAATTCCTACTATAAATTATTTAAAAAGTTTTGGAATTAGTTTAGATTATAACGGAACTTCTGAAATTACACCATATTATACTTATTCGAATAATATTAATCATAGTAATACATATTTTTATCAAAATAATAGATTGAATTATTATCTTGAGTCAGAGAATAGTTCATTGTTAGAATATATACAAGTAGAATTTGATATAACAAATTTAGAAACTGTTAATTATACGTGTGCTATAAGTCATAGAAAATCAACTACTCAAATGTATAGCGAATTTAGAGTTTATTATATTGATTCAAGTTATACTCCTTATGAATCAACTACATCTTATTTAGCGGATAATAAAATATTACCGCAGACTAAAATAATTGATAAATTTACTTTCTTGATTACGGATAATAATGAAACTCACGTCGGTGTTATGTCTGGTTATTTTTCTAATATAGATTTAATATATACTCCAAATATTAGCGTTATTATTACAACAACGTCGTTTTTTGGAATAATTCCAATTATTTTAATGGTTATTGTAGTTCCTTTTATGTTTAGCAAAAAAACCAGATTAGATTTTTTATTTATTCCTTTAGTTATGTTAATGGCAATTATTAGTATGTCAACCAGTTTAATACCTTATTGGTTAGGTACTATAATTATTATATTTTGTATAGCTTATTATTTATTAAAAAGTAAATATAGTGCTTAAAAATGGCGGAATATGATTGGATTTTAGGTCTTGGAGTTGCTTTTTTTATAGCAGGTATTATGACTATAGTAGTTTCATATAAGGATGGTCAACTTCAAGTAAATGGTAAAGTATTTTTCTTTTTTCTTACTATAGGACTTGGAATTTCTGTTTATTCTGGTTTAATTGATTTTTGGTATTTTGTAGTAAGTTTTTTATTTAGTTTAATATTAGTATTTTATGAATTTTATAGTAGAGGTAATTAAAAAATGGCAAAAGCTTTGGTATTTACATTAGTTTGTATGGTCGCTTTAACTTTTTTATCTGTAATTACTGGAAATGATTTAATTTCTGTTTCTGTAGAAGCTTCTTATACTTTTGAATCTTTAAACGGTACTATTTCAGATTTAGATATTACTGGTTCTATGAATTTATCTACTTTACAAGACGCTATTCTATGGATTTCTGTAATTGGTGGCGTTGCGGTAGCTTCTGGAATTGCCATTCTTGGAAGCGGTTTAAATGATAATGCGACTAAATGGCTTGTATATATGGTTTTTTTTGTTTCTTCATGGTCAATTTTAAGCGTGTTATCTTTTCCGTTAATTCTTGAAATTGAAGGATTTGGTTCTATTTTATATATTGGCTTTACTGTAGTTTATGGAATTTCTGCTATAATGTATATTGGAGGCACTACATAAAAATGTATGAATCATATATATTGATTTTTTCTTTAATTGGTTTGATGTTAATTATTTATTTTAAAATATCTGTTATTTATGCTATTAAATTTCCTTTAATTGTTATAATTTATATTTTTTCTTTAATCTTAGTGCCTTATTCATTTGATTATGAATTAATAGGTACACCATTCATTCAAATCTTTTTTATATTATTACAAACAACTATACTATATTTTAGTTCATTAGAATATTATACTATTAAAAATAGTAAAAAGGATAAGTGAGAAAAAAAATGTTTGAAGGTATTGATATAAATGAAATGGTTATGAAAGGTTTAGAGGTATTACAAAAAGAAATTACTGTAAAATGTATTGATGTAAATGATAAACAAAATGAAGTATATGATATGTCAATATATAAATTTCTTTTAATGATTCAATCTTTATCTTTAGAAAAATTTGAAATACATCTTAAACAAATAATAGAGTGAAATAATAAATGTTTGGAAAACAAAAATTTAAAGCAGTATTTTTTATAAAAGAACATGATACTTTTAGAATTCGAAAAAAGAAGCGGTTTAATCCTTTAAAACCAGTAATATATTATAAAGGTAAACCTTATTGTCCAATTATAGCAGAACCAACATATCTAAAAGGTATATTTTCTTATTACTTTTTTGAAATTGACGGTAAACAAATAACTATTCTTTTAGATGGTAAAAAGGAACAAGTAGGAAAACAATTAGAAACTAAAATTAATGATAATGATGTAGAATCTAATGCTAAGGATTTACTTTATTCTAAAGAAGTTATCAAACAAGTTTTTATGTCTTTAGAAAAAAGAAGTACTACTATTAATTGGATTCATTTAGTATTGGCGGGTGCCTTATTCTTTTTAGCTGGTTGGATTTTAGGTTCATATATTCCTATAGGAGTTTTTGGAAGTGGTTAATATGGAAAGTATAGAGAATATAGATGATACATTAAACGACCAAGAAGTATTTGATAAAGAATTAAAAGATTCTGATAACTCATCAATACAACAAATCTTAATTTCTTTAATTTCTGACAAACGTAATCTTACTTTAAAGACTGAAATACATAATCCAAAAGCTTTAGCTTCTTTAAATATGTTAATGCGTTATTTTGAAAGAATAAATTGTCCAATAACCGCTTCTGTTATAAGAAAGTTTATAGAGGTATATTTAGAATATATGGTTAGTTATAATAGGAAATCGAGAAAAGAAATTATAAAAGCTTTATCAAGCTGGATTGAAAAAGAATATTCGCAAAATCAAAATAGACTTTTAATTTCGCAAGAATGAATTTAATTACAATTACGGGAAATTTAGGTTCTGGAAAGACTTTATACGCTTCCAGATTAGCAACAAAATTTAAGCGACCAATTTATTGTAATTATAAGCTTAAATTACCTAATTATAAACCTTTAGAATTATATGATTTAATAAATTTACCTAATAATGTCAATGTTATAATAGATGAGGCATATGCTTGGATTGATTCCCGAACTTCTGGTCGTGCCGTTAATAGATATTGTTCATATATTATTTTACAAGCTCGAAAAACTTTTAATGATTTTATAGTTACAGCTCAAATGTTTAGTACTTTAGATGTTAGATTCAGAGTTATGAGTAATATTATTGTAGAGTGTAAAGCTCTCGGAAAACAAAAATATAAAGGTTATTTTGTTCCAGAAAGATTTAATTATAAAATTATAAATCGTGAAACAAATACGGTTAAATATAAAGACTTATATTTTAAGGACGCTATAAAGTATTTCTCTATTTATGATACTTATGAAGTAATTGATTCTGACGAAAAAGAAGCATTAGAATATTATTTTGTTATAAAAAAGAAAAAATTACTTAAAGAAAAATGTAAGTCTATAATAGAAATTGTAAGACCGAACTTAACAGAAAATTTTACTCATGTTTCATTAAAAGCGGAATTTATAGACCAAGAAATACCTTTACAGTATGAACCTTATGTTTATGATTATATGAAAGGAAAAGCATTATTATAAAAATAAAGTGAAAAATATGAATGTGAAAAGAAAAAGTAAAAAGTTAAGATATAAAATAATGTTTAAAATTATGAGAATTTTAACACCAGACTTATACCGAAAAATAGATTTATATTCTAATATGATTAATTATTTTGCGGTTCTGTTAGGTAAAGAAAAGCAACGGGATATTGATAAAGTTCCAAGACCAGCGATTAAATTTATGAAACAATTTTTTAATGGCAAAAGTTTAATTGGCTGTGAAGTAGGCGTTAAAAGTGGTTATAATTCTGAAAGTATGTTAAAGGAATTAAATATAGAAAAGCTTTACTTAGTTGACGCTTGGACGGAATATGAAGGTTTTAGAGGTATTAAAGGACTCGATAAGTATTATTTACAAGTTTTAGACAAATTTCAAGATAATCCTAAAATAGAAATATTAAAAGGTTATTCTAATAGAATGTGTTATAAAATTCCAGATAATTCTCTACATTATGTTTATATTGACGGTAATCATAGTGAATATTGGATTAAAGCAGATTTGAATAATTATTATCCAAAAATTATAAAAGGCGGATTAATTACTGGACACGACATACCTAATTTGCCAGATGTATATAAAAGTGTTTTAGAGTGGTGTGAATTAAACAATAAAGCGTTTTTTATTGCGCCTCCCGATTTTATTATATTTTGTTGATTGATTATGGAAAAAAGTAAATTTATTGGTCGTAATTTAGGACGATTACAATTAGGTAAAGAATATATTAATTTGATTTCATTTAGTTTAACCGCAACATCTACAATATCCATATATCTTAATTTAAGTTTAGAGTTCTTTATTTTAGCTTTTCTTTTATTATTATCTTTAGGTTGGTGTATTGGATATTTTATTGAAAAGCATAAAATATTAGAAAAACAACGTACGTTTTTACAGAGTCCAAGCATAGAGGTAAATTTAAAAATTTGGTCTGAAATTTGGAATAAAGTATTTTATCCAAGTATTATAGAAATTACAAATAAAAATAATAAAAAGCTTTTAAATTTGATTAATGAGTATTATAGTAATAAAGATAAGTAAATGTATGAAATTAGAATTAATTGATTACGATAAAAAGGAATATAGTTTAAGATTATTATTTAAATTTAATAAACATAATTCAAATTGGTTATTTCTTAATATTAATCCTATTATTGCGGAAAAGCTTAAAAAAATATTAAATGAAATTATACCAAAACCTATTAAAAAATCCGAAATTTTGAATGTTTTTTAAAATGTCAATAAAATATCAGAAAAGAATAAAGAAAGGTAAAGGAAAAGCTAAAAAAGAACAACAAAAAAGATTAGTTAAGACCTTTAATGAAGGTATAAAAAAGGATATGTTTTATATTAATTTAATTAGGTATTTTGGAAATGATAAAAATGAAAAGAAAGATAACTAAAAAAGGTATTATCCAAGCTATTATTTCATCTTTAATTGGTGTTTATAATATCTTTAATTGATTTTATAGTTTGGTTATTGATACTTATAAAATTGTTTAGGTAAATAGTTCCTATATTTATCCATTGTTGATATTTTTTATAATAAAAATTAATATATAATTCTCGATGAGTAATAGGAGTATAGAATTTATAATTATGGAAATCAATTAAAGATAAATCAATCTTATAGTGAGAATTAAGACATATTTTACCTATTCTTTTCCATTGTCTAATAATTCCTTGCTCTATTGA
>JABAHP010007268.1_pt2 | contig 12023 bp, 15 predicted proteins | sample 7062081 | NCBI WGS metagenome assembly JABAHP01 (sample SAMN14534357, study PRJNA622989) | marine sediment metagenome | biome: marine biome [ENVO:00000428]; feature: marine pelagic biome [ENVO:01000023]; material: deep marine sediment [ENVO:00002113] | place: India: Gulf of Kutch | collected... | reverse complement strand
TCAACGCATCCAGTATCTCGTCGATCTTTGTTTTGTCTATATTGCTATAACAATGCTTGCCGCATTTTCCATCACTCATGCTCTTTCTTCCTTTCCTCTGAAAATTTGCTCTGAGCTGATACTCATGGTCGCCACAGATCTATACGGACATCAAGCCATGGCCTGATGAAATAACTTGTCACCCCCTCTCCGTATTTCAGCTTGACACTTCTACGGTTGCTACAGTTGCCCCTTAAAGCTACTTCAAGGTGTATTGTATCCGTCTCCTTTGCTATTTTCAAGTGTTTTTCATGTCTTTTTTTCTCCCCATTGTTGCAGGTCATCGACGGATGGATCTATTTCAACTGAAAGAAGAAAATGAAGATCACTTTTCTTGGAACATGACCTGTTACCTGCTACCATTGAACCATGATCAGAAAAGGCAGGATATATATCGGCACATCGGGATGGCACTATGCTCACTGGGTGGGCCCGTTCTACCCGGATGGAACCCCCTCCTCCCGGTTCCTTGAGCACTATATCACCCGTTTCAGCACCGTGGAAATCAATAACACCTTCTATCGCATGCCGAAGCCGGAGACGTTCAGGGTGTGGGGCGACTCGGTTGCGGATGGTTTTGTCTTCTCTGTCAAGGCCAACCGATTCATCACTCACATGAAAAAACTCAAGGACGCCGCACGCCCGCTTACGGATTTCCTCGACGCCGTTACTGTTCTCGGTGACAGGCTCGGCCCGGTGCTCTTCCAGCTTCCGCCCCGCTGGAGGCCGGACACCGAAAGGCTCGACTCCTTTCTCTCGCTCATTCCCAAAGAGATACGAAGCGCTTTTGAGTTCAGGGACCCCCGGTGGCTAATTGACGAGGTGTTCTCCATTCTCAAAGATCACGGCGCAGCCCTCTGCATTCACGATTACGAAGGCGTGACCGCACCAATGGAGATCACTGCGGACTTCGTATACGTCCGCCTTCACGGCCCTGAAGCAGTTGNNAGTTGCTTATACCGGAGGGTATTCGCCACAGGCGCTTTCGGCATGGGCAAAGCGAATAAAAGAATGGTCGTCCGGGGGAAGTGATGTCTATTGCTATTTCGACAATGACGAAGCGGCCCACGCGGCCCTTGACGCGCAGAAACTGCTCCGATACATTGAGAACAGGAAATAACCATGCCCGTACATAATTCAGATATAGCCGAGATATTCGAACAGACTGCCGACCTGCTTGAGATACAGGGGGAGAACACCTTCCGGGTTCGCGCTTATCGTAACGCGGCACGGACAGCCGGAGGTCTTTCGCAAAAGTTGTCTGACATGGTCAGGTCGGGAGAGGACCTGACCGAACTACAGGGAATAGGCAAAGACCTGGCCGAAAAGATCAGGGAGATCGTCGAGACCGGAAAGCTCACCCAGCTCGAGAAACTCAAAGCCCGGCTTTCGCCGGGCCTTCTGGACCTGCTTCGCATAGAGGGAATGGGGCCCAAAAAGGTCGGCGCTCTCTATAACGAACTGGGCGTCACGGATATCGCGTCCCTTACCAANNAAAGGTCCAGGAGCTCGCCGGATTCGGAAAAAAGACAGCTGACAAAATAAGGGACGGACTTGACCGGATCGCCACGACCGAGGTCCGGTTCCGCATCGACCGGGCCGACGAGGTTGTCTCGTCCCTCGTCGAATACACCTTGAGAAAACAAAGAACGTCAGGAACGTCACCGTTGCGGGCAGCTACCGCAGGCGGAGAGAGACCGTGGGTGACCTTGACGTCCTGGTCACCATGGATAAAGGCAGCCCTATGGAGGTCATGGACCGGTTCGTGGCGTACGAGGATGTGGAACGTATCATTGCCCACGGCAGCAAGAAATCATCGGTAGTGCTTCGCTCCGGCGTCCAGGTGGACATCAGGGTGGTCGACCAGAAAAGCTACGGGGCGGCCCTGCACTATTTCACGGGCTCAAAGGCACACAATGTGGCCGTCCGCTCCATCGCGGTAAAAAAGGACCTGAAGATAAACGAGTACGGCGTATACAAGGGCGAAAAACTCATTGCCGGTAAAACAGAAAAAGAGGTCTATGATACGGTCGGACTCAGCTACATCGAACCGGAACTCAGGGAGAACCGGGGAGAGATAGAGGCCGCACGGAAAAAAGGCGGCCTGCCGAAGCTGGTCCGCATCGACGACATCCGGGGAGAACTCCATGCCCACACCAACCTCACCGACGGCAAGAACACCCTGGACGAGATGGCGCAGGCCGCGATGGACCTGGGGTACGAATACCTCGCCATCACCGAGCACTCAAAGGCCGTCACCGTTGCAAGGGGACTGGACGAGAAGGCCCTTGCAAAACATATAGAGAAGATCAGAAAGACAAGTGACAGGCTCAGGGGTATCACCCTGCTCGCGGGTATCGAAGTGGACATCCTTGAGAACGGTTCACTGGACCTCTCCGATGACATACTCAGGGAACTGGACATCGTGGTCGGCTCGGTCCACTCCAGGTTCAACCTTCCGGAGAAAAAGCAGACTACCCGCATCATCCGCGCCATGGACAACCGTTACCTCACCGTCCTTGGGCACCCAAGCGGCCGGCTCATCAACGAACGCGAACCGTACGCGGTGGATATGGAAAGCGTGCTCCAGGCCGCAGCCGAGCGGGGAGTGCATATGGAACTCAATGCCCATCCCGTGAGGCTCGATCTGAACGACATCTATTGCAAACGGGCAAAGGAGCTTGGACTGAAAGTAGCCATCGCCACCGACGCGCACAGCACAGGAGGTCTCGATCTCATACGTTATGGTCTGGGACAGGCGCGCAGGGGATGGCTGGAAAAGGGAGACGTTCTTAATACAAGGCCATTGAAAACGCTGCTGAAACTGCTGAAAAGAAGTTAGGCTGCGGGTTCCCCTTTTCTGACGGAACAGCAAAACCCGCCCTCTTCCTCCCGGCTTGTGACAAGCTCGTGTCCGGCGTTCCCGACAAAACGGAGAAGAGGCTCCTCGATACCGGGAGCGTCGGACTGAAAATCCACGGTCTCACCCGTTGCCACGCGCTCAAGGGCCTGCCTCAGGCGCACCAGTGCCAGCGCGAGGGCCAGCCCGGTGGCATCCACCTGCCGCTCCATTTACCTGTCTTTCTTTCCTGCGGAATATTTATACAGATGATAGGCGCAGTCCGGACCGACCAGGGGTTTCATGGCGTCGGGCGGGAGTTTTATCTTACCCCTGAGTATGGCGCTCCGGTACTGGTACATGATGCGCATCCGTTCCGCCGAGGGGTCCTTATACCGGTCCTGCTTCATGATTAATATTACCAGAGTCGCCTGCCCCGGCAAAAGGGAAATGTTCCGGTTTGCAATGAAGGGTATGGGGCCTTATAATTTCTGATACATCATTCATACAAGGAGTACTGCATGTTCATAGGCATCATATCCGACACCCACGACGACATGGAACAGATCAGGAAGATGGTCGAGCTCCTCAACGAGCGGGCCGTGGGCCACATCATCCACGCGGGAGACCACTGCTCCCCGTTCACCTTCGAGATCATGGGCGGCCTCAAGGGCCACTACACCGGCATATTCGGCAACAACGACGGCGACCGCATTCTGTTGAAGGAGAAGTCCGGCGGCCGCATCTTCAACCAACCCTGTGAGCTTACGATTAGCGAGAAGGACATCTGCGTAGTCCACGAACCTGAGGCAGTCGATGCCCTGGTCAGAAGCGCCAAGTACGACATCGTTATCTACGGCCACACACACAGGCCGGAGATACGGCGTGACAACGGCACCCTGATAATCAATCCCGGGAAGGTGGCACGTCTGCACAAGGGGAAATCAACACTCGTGGTACTCAACACCTCCTCGATGGAAGCGGAGCTTATAGAGCTTTAGCGGCCTTCTTCTTTTTCTTCCGGCTTTTGGGCTCGTGGTGGATGCGGGTGGCCAGAAGTCCGGCCTCGTCCATGGGGGCGACCGTCAGCTTCCGCCGGTTCCCGCCCTGCTCAATGGTGACCTCGACCTCTGAAAGGCGCTTGGCGTCTGAGTACCGGGCGCACAGCTTTGCTGCGGCCTCGATGTCATCCTCACCCGCCTCTTTTTCGATAAGCGTAAGCGGGCTTCCGTGACCCTCCACCCACATGAGGTAGTCGGTCGGTTCCGCGTATGACTGGATCCGGTCGTTCTCTTTTTCATCACGCCCGACAACTACTTTGAGCCCCGAGGGCAGACGGAAATGCCTTCCGCCCTTGAGCAGATTGAGGTCCTTCATTCCGGGATCGGGGTTATGCTCAAGAAGTTCCCTCAGCCGATAGGAATAAATGGGGTCAGTAAGCAGGCACCCCCCGGCTGGATTGGGGTATTCGGTCAGCCCGAGTTCGCGGGCAAGCGCCATCTGCGGCTTGCGGCCGCGTCCGGCGAAATCGCATAGCTGTTCGCGGTCGACAAGGCCCTGCTGTTCGGCAATGGTGGGTTTCATGAGCTTCGCGCTCAGGGGCCTCAGCACGTAGCCTTCAAGCCCGGCCTCGCGGTCGATGACCGGAAACGTATCGCGCCGCTGGCTCATGGGACGCTGCCCGAGCACCTCGCCGGTGACGATGAAGTCCGCCCCGCTCATCTTCATGAGCTCCTTCGCCTCTTTGAGCATGAGGATGCGGCAGTCTATACAGGGGTTCATGTTCTTTCCGTGGCCGAACTTGGGATTCTTCACGATCTCGGTGAACTTGTCCGCCAGGTGGCAGAGCTTCACCTCGAACCCGAACTTCGCGGCGGCGGACGAGGCGTCGGTGGTGCACGAGGCGGTATCGCTCATGTCGCAGCCAAAGTGCATCAGGAACGTAATGGCCGTAACCTCAATGTTCTGTTTGCGCATCAGCAAAATGGCGAGCTGGCTGTCGAGCCCCCCCGACAGGAGGGCAATGGCCTTTGGCATGGTTACAGCGCCTCCCGCTCTATGGNNGCAATGGCCTTTGGCATATCCTACAGCGCCTCCCGCTCTATGGAAAGGTCGGCCATCCGTATGGATTTCTTTATCTTGTCCTGCGTGGCGGTTGCCGTTCCGACCTCTGCCACCACGATGCCCGCCGCGTGGTTGGAAAGCACGGCGGCCTCCTCAAGCGACGCGCCGGAGGCAACGGCAAGGGCGAACGTGGCAATGACCGTATCGCCCGCGCCCGTTACGTCATAGACCTTGCGGGCAAGCGTGGGAATGTGGATAACCTCTTTCTCGCGGAACAGGCTCATGCCGTGTTCTCCCCTGGTGATAAGCAGCGAGCCCAGCCGCAGCTGACGCATGAGCTTCTTCCCGGCGCGGATAAGGGACTTCGGGTCCTTTATCTCGATGCTGGAGCCCTGCGAGGCCTCCATGAGGTTCGGCGTTATCAGGGACGCCCCTTTATACAGGTGGAAGTGGCCGACCTTGGGATCGATGGCTACGAGCTTTTTCTTTCCGGCGGCCCTGAGCACTTCCTTTATGAGCTGCGCGGTCACCACGCCCTTTTTATAGTCCGAGACGATAACGGCGTCGTGCTCGCCCACCGCCTTGACCGCGCTGACCAGCAGGGCCTTCAGGGCCTTTCCGCTTACGTAATCGTTGCTTTCCTGATCGAACCTGACCACCTGCTGATTGTGCGCGATGACGCGGGTCTTCACGGTCGTCGGGCGCTTGTCCACCACGGACAGGAACTCCACACCCTGCTCTGCCATCATGGAGCCTATCCGCTCCGCGGCCCGGTCGGCGCCGACCACGCCCATGACCGAAGCACTTCCCCCAAGCGAGACGATATTACCCGCTACGTTGGCGGCCCCGCCGGGCATGTAGGAGTTGTCGATAACGTCCACCACGGGCACCGGGGCCTCGGGCGAGATGCGCGAGACCTTGCCCCAGATGAAGCGGTCGAGGATCAGGTCGCCGATGACTAGGACCCGCTTTCCCTTGAACTGTTTCAGTATCGGCAGTAAATTCATGATATTTAAGGATAAAAGACATCCCGGACAAAAAGCAACGAAGCGGCCCCAACAGCGGATCGATCGATGCCAGTTAGATGAACATCTCCGATTATGATAGTATGGACTTAAAGGTAACGAACAACAGTGACGAACGATATCACAAAGAAAATTCTGCTGGTAGAAGATGACCGGGACATACGGAAACTGCTCTCCCTTCACCTGGGTGACGAGGGGTACACGCTCGATGTGGCCGGTGACGGCCAGAGGGGCCTTGAGCTCATCGGGTCAAATACCTATGACCTTCTCATACTCGATATCATGCTGCCCGGACCGGATGGTCTGGAAATCCTCAAGAAAGTACGAAAGAAGGACCGGTACACACCGGTCATGATGCTGACCGCCAAGACCTCCGAGCTTGACCGCGTGGTCGGCCTCGAACTTGGAGCGGACGATTATCTCACCAAGCCGTTCAGTATTCGTGAACTCCTGGCACGCGTCAAGGCGTTATTCAGGCGTGTGGAGGCTCTCAGTACTTCATCGCCAGTGGATTCCGGCTCTGTCATATCGGTCGGAGATATGACCATTGACCTTACAAAGCACATTGTGACCCTTAAAGGCAGTCCTGTTACGCTGACCGCAAGGGAGTTCGATCTCCTGGTTCATTTCATCAGGTATCCCGGTCACGTTCAGAGCAGGGCCCAGCTGCTGAACGCCGTATGGGGATATGGATACTCGGGTTATGAACACACGGTCAACTCCCACATCAACCGCCTGAGGGCCAAGATAGAAGAGGACCCGTCGCGCCCCCGCTACATACTGACCGTCCGTGGGGTCGGCTATAAGTTCACGGAAGAGTTCTGAGATGAAAAATCCATTGTGCAGAAGCCTGTACGGGAAGATAGCAACGGTCCTGTTCTTTCTGCTGGTGGCCGTTGCGGTCATCAATATCATGCTGACCCTGTACACGACGCTGCAACACATGCGTGAGACCACCCAGCGGATTCACCGCGATCTGGCAGAATATCTTGTTTCAAGCAATCTGTTCATCAATGAGGGTATCGCGAACAAGACCGCGCTTATGAAGCAGTTCGAGACCCTGATGCATATCAATCCGAAGATCGAGCTTTATCTGCTGGACCCCAAGGGGAACATACTTGCGTATTCCGCTCCTCCCGGCCACGTCAAAAGGGAGAGGGTTTCTATCGAGCCGATACGGACGTTCCTTGGTTCATCAGGTTCACTGCCGGTCCTCGGCGATGACCCGAGGGACACGTCAGGGAACAAGGTGTTCTCGGCCGCCCCCGTTGCCCCTGACGGAAAACTCGAAGGATACCTGTATATAATCCTTACCGGCGAAGAATACGACTCAGCGGCTTCGATGCTGAAGACCAGCTACATCCTCCGCCTGGGCACATGGGTAACCCTCCTCAGCCTGCTTTTCGTGTTCGCGGCAGGACTCTTTCTTTTCTACCTTCTTACCAGGAGGATATCCAAACTCGCGGACACAATGGAGTCATTCCCGAAGGACGGAATCTCCGGAACCACCGTTCCGGTCCCTGTACATGGAGGCAATGATGAGATAGACAGGCTTGCAATGTCGTTCCAGAAAATGTCGGAACGCATAACAGGCCTTGTTCATAATCTCAAACTTTCCGACCTGAAAAGGCGTGAGCTGATAACCAATGTCTCCCACGATCTCAGAACTCCCCTGGCCTCCATGCAGGGCTATCTGGAAACCCTGCGCCTGAAGAAAGATGAACTGGAGGAACCGGAGAGACAGGAATGCGTGAACATCGCGTTAAAGCACGCAAGCCGCCTGAATTCGCTCATCATAGAACTCTTTGAACTCTCAAAGCTCGATTCTGGAGAGAGAAAGCCGGAACCCGAGCCGTTTAATCTGGGCGACCTTGTTTCGGACATTGTACAGAAAAACGCCCTTATGGCAAACGAACGATTCGTTTACCTCACTGCCGATTACCCCGAAGACCTTCCGCTGGTCGTGGCCGATATCGGACTGATTGAACGGGTGATCCAGAACCTCGTTGACAACGGGCTGCGCCATACTCCTGCTGACGGAACAGTAACCATGCGCCTCAGCACGGAACCGCCGGAGATCAGGGTTGCCGTCGCCGATACCGGGCAGGGAATACCCCCTGAACACCTCTCGAACATCTTTGAACGCGCATACCGTATCCAGAGGGAAACCGGGGAGCCCGGCTCAAGCTCCGGCCTCGGTCTTTCCATCGCCAAACGCATTCTGGAACTGCACGGCCGGGAAATTACCGTAAAAAGCAGCCCCGAAAGCGGCACCGTCTTTTCGTTCACGCTCCCCCGCTACAACGAACCCTACTGATTTATTTATCTTTTTCTACCCTGCTCAACTGTTATCTAATTGTGATAATACCGTGATGAACGCGTGATAGGCGTATGGTCTAATGTGATGTAAGCAGCAATACAGAACATCGCATTTAAAGGAGGATTGGAAATGAAACGTTCATTCATCACAGCAGTCGCCGCGATAGCTGTGGCGATGGTACTTATCGCCGCACCCGCATTCGCGGCGGAGGTGGATGTGGAGATCACGAACCTTACCAGTGGGATATACTTCACCCCGTTCCTGGTAAGCGCTCATGACAGCTCTACCCATATGTTCGAGCACGGGGTCGCGGCATCGGCCAGTCTGGAGATCATGGCGGAGTGCGGGGATATCTCCAGCCTTTCTTCGGACCTGGGCGGAGCGGACGACGACACGGTGGAGAACCCGGCGTCGGGGTTACTGGCCCCGGGTGCCAGCACGACCGCAATGATAAACACCACGTCAACTGGCAACACGCATCTCTCCATCGTAGCCATGCTTTTGCCGACCAATGACGGCTTCGTCGGACTCGACGCACTTGAAATTCCCGCCACTCCCGGAACGTACACCTATTACCTCAATGGCTATGACGCCGGAACAGAGGCCAACACCGAGGTCATCAACACGGCAACATGCGACGAGACCGTCTCCGGTATCCCCGCTGATCCGGGTGGTGATGCAGGCTCTGGTGGTTCGGCGGTATCAGGCGCTGATGACAACACCACGGTCCACGTGCACCGCGGCAATCTCGGAGGCTCGGGCGGGGACCTCGATCCCACCATCCACCGGTGGCTAAATCCCGTAGCCAAAATAGTGCTGACCGTAAAATAAAGGAGTGGCCATGAATAACAGACATAACAGAATATTTCTGCTTTTCATGCTGGTTCTGTCCATGGCCCTGCTTGCGGGCTGCGGAAGCAGCAGCAACGGCAACGGAGGCACTAACCGGGCGACCTACGAGGTGACCGTAACCAATATCACGAACAACCAGCCCCTTTCGCCGCTCGGCATTGTGGTTCATATGGACGGCTATCTGGCATGGAAAGCTGGAACTGCCGCATCGAACGGACTGGAGCAGCTGGCCGAGGGCGGTGACCCCACCGCTTTTCTCATCGAGGCAGAACTTGACGATTCGGTAAGCAGAACGGTTGCCGGAACCGGTATCATCGTCCCCGGAGGGTCCGAGACCGTAAGCATTACCACGAACACCGGTTCCTCACGGATGATCAGCCTTGCCACTATGCTGGTGAACACCAATGACGCGTTCACCGGAATAGAGAGCGCCCCGGTGGGGACCCTGTCAAAGGGAGAGTCCCTGGTGTATCTGGCCCATGCGTATGATGCTGGCACCGAGGCCAACACCGAGACCGCAGCGACCGTGCCCGGCCCCGCAGGAGGCGGCACAGGGTACGATGCCACCCGGGATGATACGGACTTCGTATTCGTTCATGCCGGAGTGGTTACCGCTGATGACGGGCTGGGCTCCTCAACGCTCGATGAATCTCACCGCTTCATCGGACCGGTATCCCGCATAGAGATAACACGGGTCAACTGATCGGCCGTCTTTCCTCATGACGCCCACCCTTCCCCCCCAAGGGGTGGGCGTCTTCCTTTCTCAATGTACCGTTCAGCCCCGTGCTGTCATGCACCAGGCAAGGTAGAGTATTCCCGCCCGATTGGGTTATCATATTTGTTCAGGATTTTTTCAGGTCCGGGGTGTAGCGCAGCCTGGTAGCGCGCCTGCTTTGGGAGCAGGATGTCGGAGGTTCAAATCCTCTCGCCCCGACNNACCGGACAGTCCCGTTATCGTGAGGTGCGGGCGGTAAACATGGTAACCGTGACTGTTGTCCGGATGCTATGCTAACTTCAGCTAAAGGGGTTAAGATCAATGATGAATATTTTGAGAGTAGTTGTAGTCGTTGGAATCTTCATTTTTCTGCCTGTATCGTTAAGTCATGGGGCCAGTGTAAATTTACCGCCGGAGCGCGACCCGGTGGATTTTCGTGGTATTAAATGGGGGACTAATATAGATACACTAAGCGGCTTTACACACATCGGCACTGAAAAAAGCAGTAACGGTTCCGGCGACCTTGATGAATATCGCAGAGACGATGATGTGCTAAGCATTGGCAATGCAAATGTTGAAAAGATTATTTACCAGTTCTGGCAGGGCAAGTTTTATGGTGTGAAAATCATATATAAAGATTGGGACCCGATCTTCCGTGAACTCATAGCAAAATTTGGTAGAAGCTATGCTACAGAAAACGAAATAAAGAGCAGGTATAGAGTCAATACAGTATTGAGAGCCAGGTATGTGTGGTACGGCGAACGTGCTAATGTCGTAGCTCAATATGGTGATCATACGTGTCCATGTATCTGGATTACTTCACTGAAAGTGTCTGAGGAGAGGGAAAAAACTTCCCGGTCAGAATAACCACCTGGAGCCTGAAGAAACAGTAACCTTTCAGGAGTTTCTTATGTTCATCACACGGGCACAATAAGCATTGATCAATGTGCCTGCCAGAAAGGATATCTTTAAGATACCCTGCCCCTGCAAGTTGACGGTTTCCTGACCTGGCGATTAAACTATTCTTTTCGGGTGCGGCTGGATCGTTCAGATCCCTCAGCCCCGTCCAGCGGTTTACCCGTGGTCGCGCCAGTAGCTCAGGTGGATAGAGCAACTGCCTTCTAAGCAGTGGGTCGGGGGTTCGAGTCCTCCCTGGCGCGCCATTTTTCCCTGCAGAAAAACCCTATTCGGGCGGAGCGCCTTCCTCAACTACAACATCCACTGGCACCCGTTCGGGCTCTTTAATGAAGAACAGGAACAGCGCGGACACCGCCATCACCCCCGCGGCCAGATAGAACAGGAACTCAAGCCCGTAGAACTTCGCCAGATAGCCGCTCATGGCAAGCCCCCCGGCGGAGGCAAGGCTGACCGCCGCGTCGAAGCGGCCGATGATGCTTCCGCGCGTCTCCTGCACGGTCAAGTCGCCCAGAAGCGAGGCCTTCATGGTCCCGGCAACCCCGTTGGTTATCCCCAGGACTCCCTGAAGGATATACAGGTGGGCGGTTTTCGATATCAGTGTGAACAGTATCAGCACCATCACATCGATATAGGCAGTTACTATCAGGAAGGGTTTGCGGCCCAGTTTGTCCGAAAAGTGGCCCGCAATATAGGTGCTTATCGACTGCAGGAGCACCATGATGGCAAAGGCGATACCCAGCTTCTCCATGCCTCCGCTGAGCTTTTCGAGGTAGACCACATAGAACGGGCCGATAAAGCCGAAGACAATGCCCCACAGGGAGCTGACCGAGGCGAAGACGATAAGGCTTCTGCGGTTCGATATGCTCATTCGTCCTCACTGCCGTAGAGGTATTTCATGTCCTGCTTTATCATGGCCTCAAGCGTGCTTTCATAATACTCCTTCCGGCAGTCGATACGCTCTATCTTTCCGTCCTTCAGAAGGGTCATATAGCGGCATCCGCCGAAACACATGGGCAGATAAACGCAGTCGAGACATTCATCGCACTTCCAGACATCAAGATTGTAAGACCGGGAATAATCAGCAATCCCCTCTTCAAGCGTGCCGATGCGGTACTCCTGCTTCCCGAGCATTCCGGGGCACTTGTACAGCGAACCGTCATAGTTTACGACAAGCATGTTTCTGAGTTCCACGGCGCAGTTAAAGAAACCCATCTCCGGGGTGCGGTATCCCCGGCGCATGATCTCCTCGCG
>JABAHP010000326.1_pt1 | contig 12040 bp, 12 predicted proteins | sample 7062081 | NCBI WGS metagenome assembly JABAHP01 (sample SAMN14534357, study PRJNA622989) | marine sediment metagenome | biome: marine biome [ENVO:00000428]; feature: marine pelagic biome [ENVO:01000023]; material: deep marine sediment [ENVO:00002113] | place: India: Gulf of Kutch | collected... | reverse complement strand
CTTTTGATCCGGGGACAGGCGCGCGGCACCTGGTTTTTTGAGGCGACATTTCCGGTAGTAATTTTGGATCAGGAGGGGAATGAGATGGCCGTGGGTTATGCCTCGACCAGCGACGAGTGGATGACCGAGGAGTTTGTTTATTTTGATTCAGTAATTGATTTTGATGCAATAGACCAGACAAAAGGCGTTTTAATACTAAAAAAAGCCAATCCTTCGGGACTGCCTGAATATGACGAAGAACTCAGAATACAGATAAATTTTCAGTCAGCCGACGGCGCGCCGATTGTGACCAATTTTCTTGAATGCGAGCGGGCCGGTTATCCGGTTATGGAAAGTTATCCGCGCCAGTGTCAAACGCCGGAGGGCCAGACCTATGTTGAACAGATTGAGGAAGAGTTGTCCGACTGTCGGCCAACCGGGTGTTCCAGCCAGGTCTGCGCGGACGAGGACGTGATTACGACTTGTGAATACCGCCCGGAATATGCCTGTTATGCCATTGCGGTTTGCGAGCGTCAGTTAAACGAGGAGTGCGGCTGGACCATGACTCAAGAATTAGCTAATTGTCTATCAAAATATGAAGAAGAAGAATAAATTTAAAATCAAACCTAATTATTTTGTCATTCCGATAATCACGATTTTGGTTTCCCTGGTCGGCGGGTATTTTACCGACCTGGGCATGGATTGGTATAAGATGCTGGCGACGCCGGCCTGGACACCGCCTGGCGCAGTTATCGGTATTGTCTGGACCATTATTTATATTTTAACAACGATTTCCGCCTTGATTGCCTGGAATGGATTTAAGCGTGATAAAGTATTTCAGTGGATAATTGCACTTTTTGTAATTAACGCGGTTTTAAACGCTTTTTGGAGCTTTCTCTGGTTCACCAGCCAGCTGATGTGGGCGGCAATTATTGAAATGATTATTCTCGAGGCAACCGTGGTTGCCTTGATGGTGTTGATATGGCCAAGGTCGCGCTGGGCCTCGATATTGCTCTGGCCGTACGCTGTATGGGTGATTTTTGCCACTTTTCTTGCCACAACGGTTTGGCAGATGAATATTTAGCCATGTTGATAATTGGCTTGTGTGCGTTGTTATAAGGTTTATAATATAAAAGAAAGGTCGTTACCTTTGAATTTTAGCTAAAATTACTAACAAAGGAGGCTATGAAATTAAACGCATTAGACTGGATTGCCATTATTTTGGTAATTGTTGGCGGCTTAAACTGGGGCCTGGTCGGCATTTTTGACTTTGACCTAGTCGCGGCAATATTCGGTGATATGTCAGCGATTTCCAGGGTGGTTTACACTTTGGTTGGCGTTTCCGCTATTTGGATGATTTACACCGCTTCAAAGATGGCAAAAAAATAAAAACGGGCAAAAGCCCATTTTTTGTTTATAGAGCAGGCAAATTCGCCTGCTTTATTTTATAATACTGCGGCAGTGGTCGCCAATACTCATGCCGGCAAAGAGCACGGCTACGGAGAAAATCAGGATTGCCCAGTCCTGGGTCGCGGCGCTTTCCGGGTTTATTAACAGGATCACCAGACCCACGACCTGTAAAAACATTTTGTACTTGCCATATTTGTTGGCGCCAATTTTAAATTTAAGTTTCATACTTTTGCCGATCGGCGCGAGCACGCCGGCAAGAAACATAATAATAACTTCCAGGGCGATGATGGTTGCCAAGAGAAACATGGGCAGGTTTTGGTAAGCAACCAGGACCAGTACGCTCATAAAAAGTATTTTGTCAGCCAGGGGATCAAGCATGGCGCCAAAAACCGTGGTTGTTTTCCGGTGACGTGCCAGGGGCCCGTCAAAAAGATCAAGCAAAAAGGCGAATAAAAATGTGAGCAGGGCCCAAGTGTACTGGTCAACAATAATCAGGTAAATAATCAGGGGCAGTAAAACAAATCTTGCCATGGTCAAACTGTTAGCGGTAATAAATTCAGGAAAATATTTTACAATTTTTCTGAGATAGTTTTCTTTGATTTCGAGAAAGTCGTCAAGGGTTTTCATAATTACGGCACAATAATTTTAAGAGCGCGGGGCACCACTTCGACTACGGCCTGATCAAGCTCAACGCAGTCGCCGTCAAATTGAGCCTTGATTGTCCGGGCCTGCTTTGGAAAAATTTTAAATTTTTTCCCCGTGGTAGTGAACACAATATTTTGCGGCGGGTTCTTGGCCAGAACCAGGAAGATGGCCGAAATCCACCAGCCGAGAAAAGTTTTGTTGGTGGTGATAAATGAATCCAGAATGCCGTCCTGAAAGTCATATCTTTTCTTGGGCGTAAAGCCCATGAATTTAATGGCATTGAAAATAAAGAAATTATTTCCCTGGATATTAAACCGTTTGTCATCAACCTCAAATTCAAAATCCCACAAACGGATGCGGCGAAAAGCAAATTCTTTTAAGTACGCCCAAAAGCCGAGCTTTCTTTTCTCTTTGATTGTGGTCCGGCCGACCACTTCAGCCATGTGGCCAAAAGAAAATGACAGAATAAAATATTGGTCATTATTAACTTGGCCTACATCAATGGTGGTGGTCTGATTTTTGGCCAGGGCTTTGATTGCTTTTTTAAAATTTATCGGTATACCAATTGCTTCGGCAAACATGTTACCCGTGCCCATTGGAATGACGCCGAGCGGAGGGTTGGCATTATTTTTAAGAATCCAGTTGGCTGCCAATCGGATTGTGCCGTCACCGCCCGCGGCCACCACCAAATCATATTCTTTTTGTTGTGGCGATTCTTTTTTATAAAAATAATCTTGCACGCTCAGTATTTCAGAATCAAAATTTATAGCTTTGAGCGCCTGCTTTACCACGGGTTTGGTTTGGTATTTTTTAGCAATGCCGGATTTTGGGTTGTAGAAAACCAATGCTTTTTTCATATAGGGTTACATCGGAAAAAATATTACCACCAGACTTTTTTAATTTTTAACGCATAGCCGATTATGTTGGTCAGAGGATGGAGGACCAGGGTAAGGATTGCTGCCGCGCCAATAACAATCCATGTCGGATGGACCAGCCAGTAAGTAAATAAAATAAAACCAATCACAAAGTCCAGCTGGTCGGCGACTGGCCATGATTTGCCCGAGCCAATGCCGATTCTTCTTTTGAAAAAACTTTTTATAAGATCGCCGAGCATAGCGCCCAGGCCGGCTAAAAGCCCGAACCACAAGAAATTGACCTCATAAAAATTTACCACGGAAATTTGCTGGATCGGTTCATAGCGATAGAGCAAACTTTGGATCGCGCTCATGCAAACAGCAATGATCGTGCCCATGATAATGCCGCGCCAAGTCTTGCCTTTACCGAAAATGGGCTGGCCTTGCCACGTTTTACCTAAATCAACTGGAATATTAATAAATTCAAATATTTTAGGCTTTGCCACGAGTACTGGTGTCATATTGGCAAGGTAGGCTGGTAAGCAAAAATAGACGGTTTTTAGTATAAGTGCTAATATCATTTTAAGGGTATTTATCAGGACTATTGTACTAAAATTTGGCTAAAATTACAAAAATGTTATACTCTTGACAAATTAGGCAATTTTTGCTAAGGTCAACTATCGGAAAAGTTCTTTAAAACAACGCCTGAAGCCTTGGCTTCAGAATAAAAATAGGAGGGACGCCATGTCTAAAAGAAGATACGCAGATCTAGTTGATGTCACTGGCGTTCCTGAGGAAGTCAGGGTCGGTGATATTATCAAGATTGAAGTGATGGCTGCTTTTCAGAACGACTTCATCAAGGGTGCGGATGTGTTTTTGAATATCAAGCCAGTCGAACCCGATGCTGGTGCGGCGTATATTCTGGAAGCGCCTGACATCTCCGGGATTTCTATTCCGGATGAGCACATGGGCGGTGAATTACCCCGCGAGACAGCTGAGTTCATTGATGATGTTCTGACCATGCACTCCAGTGAAAAGACCAATGACAAGGGTGAGGCATTTTTCCGGATCAGGTTTGCCGAGCCCGGAGACGTGCTGATCACGGTGTCGTGGTATGACGCCAATCTCGAAGAGCTGTGCACTGAGGAATACGGGGTGCAGATCTTTAAGAGCGGCGCGCCTTTGGTCTACAAGGAGCAGTCCATTATCGAAGAGGTCGAAGAGACCGACACTGAGGAAGGCCGCCGGCTTGACGAGCTCAAGCTGGAAGAACTTTCCGAAGTAGCAATTTCTTCGGAAGAGCCTGACTCAGAGCCGGACCATGACCTTACGCTCGATGAGGAAGTCCCCGACGACTACGAGGAGTCGGACGAGCCTCTGCCCGCGCCGCCCGAGGAACCAGGCGAAGATTCGCTTGATTTTTCGAGCGAAGTGCTAATCGACGAAGCGACGGGGGAGAGCGACGAGGAGGTGCTCATGCCGTCTGAAGATGATCGGCCAGTGACCAAACTGGAAGCTGAGATCAAGACACCGGAACTTACGGTTGGTGGTGAAGGCGAAGTTGAGATCAAGGTGAAGTCCACCTGGGGTGGACAGCCGGCCAAGTCAGTGACAGTAGAATCTGTCAGTGACAAGCTGGAGCTGAGTTTGCCCCATCGGATTACGGCCACTCCCCGGATCGTTGAGGGATTGACTGATGAAAAAGGTGTCTATACCTGTTTTGTCAAGCATGTCGGCCGGATCTCGGAAAAGCTGGCCCTGGTGGTCAGTTGGGGCGACGTGGGTGAGCAACATCGGAGCGAAGAGGTTGAACTCTTCATCTCCCCAAGGAACCTGACCTGCGATATTGCGGCTCCGAAAAAGGTTGAGGTTGGTGGCGAATTCAAGGTTTGCGTGCAAGTCCATCAGAGGGGAAGTGCTGTGGCCGGCGTGCCGGTGCGGGTCAGGACTGAGGATGACGATCTGATGGTTATGCGTCTGGATCGTCACACGCAGGAACCGCTTGACTCAGAGCATGCGGATACTGACAAGGACGGCCGGATTGATTTTCTGGTCAAGCACGTTGGTAAGGATCCGGCTACTAGCTATTACACGGTAGAGTGGAGTAGCGACGGAGTCCCCAACATGCAGGACAAGAAGGTGAAAGCCTTTCGAAAGGAGGAAAAGCCAATGGAGGGAGATAAGGAAGAAGAGAAGAAGGACGAGAAGACGGACGAGAAGAAGGATTCCGAGAAGCCGGCCAAGAAGTCGCGCACCTGGCTCTTGTGGGCCGGGGTTGGCTTGATTCTACTCGTAGCCGCCTTCGGAGTCACTTTCCTGGTCGCGAGTCAGTCCGGTAACAAGTCCAAGAAGGGCAAGCCGGCGCCGCCGGCCATGGCTAGCCTGGACGAACCCGAGGCCAAGTCAGACGATGTGCCGCTTTCCGCCACCACCGAGGGTGAGGAAGAGAGCGAGCCGGTCGAGGTAGCCACCACGGCCGACGACATGGCTTTCTCAGTCGAGGAAGCCGAAGCGAGCGAGACAGAGGAAGGTTCGGAAGAGCCGCCTCCGGAAGACCCGGAAGCAACCGACATGGTTATTCCACTCGATGCCCACACGGTTCAGTGGGATGCTAATGATCGCAAGATCCGCATCGTGAGCAAGGAGCTCAACCTCGAGTTCACCGAGGCCAAGCAGAGCAAGCTCAAGCTCAAGAAGGCTCAGGACAAGCTGGGTAATCTCGAGGACAAGCTCGGCGAGGCCAAGCAGACCAACACCAGCCTGACCATGGAGAACGGCGATCTCGAGGACCAGATCAATAACCTCAAGAAGGAGATCGGCAAGCTCGAGTCAGGCGTGCCCAACCTGGACCTGATCAGGGTGGACAAGATCGAGTGTTCCGGCGAGGTCGACAAGAAGACCAAGAAGGGCAAGGTCGTCGCCATCGAGATTCCCGAGTGCGACGTGTACCTTTCCATCGTCTCCAAGAAGAAGTGAGGCGCTTACCGCTGTATCTAATACAGCGGTCTTTTTTTTGCGCGGGTATGGAAACCCGCGCTTATACATAAGCGTAGGCGGGGCATAGGTGCAGGTTTCCATACCTGCGCCGCCCACGCCGGCTCTTTACGCTTGCCGCACCACCCTGCCGCCAATAATTGAAATATGACAGGATTAATGCTATATTGTGTGTAATATGGAGAGATGGCCGAGTGGCTTAAGGCGCACGCTTGGAAAGCGTGTGTGTCAGCAATGGTACCGCGGGTTCGAATCCCGCTCTCTCCGCCAGAAATATTCAAATATTTCTTATGGACCCGGCAGTAAAAAAATATATTGACAAACAAAAGTCTCCACAAAAAAAGATTATTCGGAAATTAAGGCGGATAGTTTTAAAAGCTTATCCCAAGATCAAGGAAGAGATGTATGTGGGTGTGCCGTGGTACGGGGGTATGTTTTATTTGGTTGCTCTAAAAGATCACGTGAATATGGGTTTTGCTATCAAGGGGATGAAAAATAAAGAAATGGATTTATTCGAGGGGAGGGGAAAAATGATGCGTCATTTAAAATTTTTCACTTTAAAAGACATTGACGAAAAAACCATTGTAAGGTTAATGAGAATAGTGAAAAGATACTATAAGGGCAGTTGTCATGCCAGTCATTGATTATGAAACCATATATTATTAAAATCTTTATCTTTACTGCATTGCTTTTGGTGACGCCACTTTTTGCCAACGCGCATCAGCCCAGAATAATAACCGGCAGTGAAACAGTGAATATTGAGAATCCGGAAATTTCACAGGCTTTTTACGGCGTTATGACCGGTGAACCGGCTAATTTTCAGATTGTTTCAGAGGAGCCCTTTAGATTATATGCGGGTGTTTTAGTGCCGGATATTGAAGAAATTGATAAGGATGTTTCAGCGGAGATTATTTCGTTGGAGGATCCAAAGATTAAGATATTGCTAGATGGCTCCACACACGAGTGGGAAAGATTTCATGAAGAATTTGCCAATGACTGGTATTTTAACGGTCCGGAAATGGAAGAAACCGAGGTGCCGGCCGGCACGTATAATATCCGTGTCTTCAGTAATGACAATCAGGGCAAGTATGTCTTAGTGGTTGGTAAAATCGAATCATTTCCTTTGGATGAGATAATCAATACGATAATCACGTTGCCGGAATTAAAAAAGGATTTTTTTAATAAATCCCCCCTGACCGCATATTTTAATTTGGTCGGTTTGTTCATGTTGATCATCTTTGTTGTTGGGTTGATAATTATTGCGCTTCTTTATTTTCTAATTAAAAAATTATATTTTAAGAAATAATTAATAAGACAAAGGTTATGTTATCCAACATTCCAACAGACTTAGATAAGTTGAATAAAGAAGATATCGACCGCGAGATTTTGCGGGTCGGTATCATCGCCGAGCTAGATGCCGTAAATCTTTATGAGCAGATGGCGGCCAAAGCTCAGGATGAAGGAATTAAAAAAATTCTTCTTGATATTGCCAAAGAAGAAAAAACTCATGTGGGCGAATTCCAGCATCTGCTTTTGCAAAGAGATGATGAGCAGGTAAAGGAGCTGGAAGAGGGGAAGAGGGAAGTTGAAGAAGAGCTAGCTGAATAATATGGCAGAAATTTATACGTTGCCTGATCTTCCCTACGGTTATAAAGATCTTGAGCCGCATATTTCCGAGGAACAGCTCAAGATCCATCATAAAAAGCATCATAGAGGCTATGTAAAAGGCGCTAACGCAACTTTTGCCAAGCTGGAAGAAGCCAGGCAAAGGGGCACGGAAATTGACATCAAGTCAACGCTTAAAGAATTGTCATTTCATATTGGCGGCTACATCTTGCATGATATTTTTTGGCATAACGTGTCGCCAAGCGGTGGGGGAGAGCCGTCGGGCGCGTTGGCTGATAAAATTATGCAGGACTTTGGAAATTTTGAGAATTTTAAAAATGAATTTACCAAAGCCGCAACATCAGTTGAAGGTTCGGGCTGGGCAGTGCTCGGTTTTTGCAAAAAGGTTGATAAGCTCGCCGTTATGCAGATTGAAAAGCACAATGATAATGTTTTTCCGCTTTGGAAGATATTAATGTGCGTTGACGTCTGGGAGCACGCTTATTATCTTGATTATAAGAATGAACGGGGTAAATTTATTGAAGCATTTTGGAATCTGGTGAACTGGTCATACGTTGGTGAGCGGTTTGATAAATACAGTGCCTAAACTTGGCAACCGGACTAAAATGGATTAAAATGGGAGGGCTGATTAATTTCAGCCTTCTTTAATATATGAAGCCAACCGATCAAATAAAATCAAAACTTGATATCGTAGATTTAGTAAGTGAATATCTTCAGCTCAAACCAGCCGGATCTGGTAGTTTTAAGGCGTGCTGCCCGTTTCATCAGGAAAAGACGCCTTCTTTTTTTGTGTCCAAATCAAAGCAGATCTGGCACTGTTTTGGCTGTGGTGCCGGTGGCGACCAGTTTGAGTTTGTGCAAAAAATGGAAGGTATGGAATTTCCGGAAGCTTTGGAGCTCTTGGCTGGCAAAGCCGGGGTTGAGATCCCAAGGTTTGACCGAGAGCAGTCGAGCATTAGACAGAAACTGATTGAAATTAATAATCTGGCAGCCAAGTTTTATCACAAAGTTTTGCTGGAGTCCCAGGCCGCTGAAATAGCACGACAGTATATTGAAAAAAGAAAGTTAACCCCGGACGTGGTTGATGAGTTTATTTTAGGCTATGCGCCGGATAAATGGGAAGTACTTTTAGAATTTTTAAAAAAGAAAGGGTATACAGAAGAAGAAATTAATCAGGCCGGTCTAACTGTTAGTAAAGAGCGCGGCACGGGTTATTATGACCGCTTTCGTAATCGCTTAATGTTTCCGATTCAGAATCTGCAGGGCAAGGTAGTTGGTTTTACGGCCCGGCTCTTGGATCCGGAAGCCAAGGAAGCTAAGTACGTAAACACGCCGCAAACAAAAATTTATAACAAGAGTGAAATTTTGTACGGCCTGGATAAAGCCAAACGCTCGATTCAGGAAGCTGATCTGGCCGTGGTGGTGGAGGGCAACATGGATGTGATTACTTCCCACAAGGCCGGAGTGCGCAATGTGATTGCTTCTTCGGGCACCGCCCTCACCAATGAACAGGTATCTTTTATTAAAAGGTATACACAAAACATTGCATTTGCTTTTGATGCCGATGCCGCCGGCCAGGTGGCAGCAAAGCGAGGTATTGATATGGCAATGACCCACGGCCTGAACGTAAGTATGATAATTTTAAAAGACGCCAAAGACCCGGACGATTTAATTAATAAAGATGCCGAGCTTTGGAAAAGAGCAATTGCGGATCGAGTGGACGTGATGACGTATTATTTTGATCAGGCAAAAGAAAAATATAATCTGCAGGATGCACAGGGCAAAAAAGAAGCGGCTAAATTTTTACTTGCCGAAATTCCAAAGTTAACAGACAAAGTTGAACAAACGCACTGGCTGCAGGAGCTGGCAAAGTTGATTGACGTGAATGAGCAGGTTTTGCGTGAATCAATGCCTCAGCCAAAGGGTGGGGTGAAATCGTCCCAGCCCAAGCCCGTTCTAGATAAGCAGCCAAGCGGGCCAACGCAGGAGGTGCAGGCCTGGTCCAAACTAATATCAATACTGATTAACCGGCCGGAATTGATTGAATCAGTCAAACAAAGCTTTCATCCCGAGTATATTAAAGATGAAAGTTATCAACAGCTTTACAAAAGTTTAATTCTGTTTTATAATGAGGCGCGTCAATCCCAAGCAGCTGATGAGGCAAATTCCGCAAAAATTTACGCAGATTTAGTGCAATTCTTATCAGAACAGGGGATTGATGAAAACGGAGTTGAACTTTTCCATGTTTTGGCCCTGGCCGGCGAGCGAGACTGGCGTGATATGGAAACCGGACACCTTAAACAAGAACTTTTAAAAATTTCTAACTTTTCCGAATCATTATTTAAAAAGTCTGAAAAAGCAAAACTGACCAAAGAGATGAGGGAAGCCGAAGCCCGGGGCGATAAAGCACGGGTTGAGGAGATTATGAAAAAGTTTCAACAATTTGAATAAAATTTTTTAAACATTATTCTTCAAGTCTATCTGTGCGCCACATGTGGGCACGGACGGTCAACAATTTAAATGCCTCCGAGAAAAAGAACGACAACGAAGACAAAGAAAACAACTGCTAGAAAAACTAGCAGCACCAAAGTCAAAAAGGCCGCCAAGAAGGCCAAAAAGAAAGCTCCAAAAAAAGCGGGAGCAAAAAAGGCAAAAAAGCCTACAACTCGTGCCAAGGCAAAACCAAAGGCCAAGGCTAAAAAGGCAGTCAAAAAGCCAGCCAAAAAGAAGGTTGCAAAAAAGGCTGTCAAAAAGGTTACCAAAGCAAAGAAAAAGGTAAAGCGGGCGCCGCGTGCTCCAAAGGCGGAAATGCCAAGTGAGGAAAAGCTCGACGACCTCCTTAACAAGGGCCAGGGTCGTGGTTTTATTACTGAAACTGAGATGCTTTATGTGTTTCCCGAGGTTGAGGATTACTTAAGAGGGTATGAAGACTTTTTAGATCGTCTGGACGCGCACGGAATCCAGGTTTTAGAAATGAAAGAAGGAATGCTGGGCAAGGACGCGGAAAGAAAAGAAGCCTTGGCAAAAATTAGGATTAGTGAAGAAGAGCGTCGAGTTGATATTCCTGACCTTTCCCAGGATTCAATTCAGATGTATTTGCGTGAGATTGGTAAGATTCCGCTTTTAACAGCTGAAGAAGAAGTGGCTTTGGCCAAACGAAAAGAAAGAGGAGATAAAGAAGCTGAGAAAAAATTAATTGAAGCCAACCTGCGTCTGGTGGTTTCAATTGCAAAGAAGTTTGTCGGTAAGAGTTTGTCGCTTTTAGACCTTATTCAGGAAGGCAACATTGGTTTGTTCCGCGCTGTGAAAAAGTTTGAATACAGAAAGGGTTATAAATTTTCAACTTATGCTACCTGGTGGATTCGTCAGGCAATTACCCGTGCTTTGGCTGATCAATCGCGCACCATCAGAATTCCGGTGCACATGGTTGAGACAATTAATCGGTTTCAGCAGGTTGAGCGCCAATTGATTCAGGATCTGGGCCGCGAACCATTACCTGAGGAAATTTCCGCTGAAATGGGTGAAGACCTGGACCGCGTTCGCCATATTATGAAAATTTCCCAGGACACTGTCTCACTTGAAACCTCGGTAGGTGAAGATGAAGAAGATTCAACTTTGGAAGACTTTATCGAAGATGTTAAAAACGTTACCCCGGATCGGTCAGCCGCACTTCAGTTGTTGCGCGATTATGTTAAAGACGTTATTAAAGATCTTTCACCAAGAGAACAGAAGATTTTAGAAATGCGTTTTGGTCTGGAAGACGGTGTGGCTCACACTTTGGAAGAGGTTGGTCGAGAGTTTGACGTAACGCGTGAGCGTATTCGCCAGATTGAGGCTAAAGCCCTGGAGAAGATAAAGGGCAGTATCGGTATTGAGAAGTTACGTGATTATTAAAAAATGGCCCCATACGCAGGGCCATTTTTTGTTTGACACACGCTTTAATATTTGGTGAAATAACATAAATTGATCTTTACATAGAAGGGAGGGAGAGATGAGAAGTTTTAAGATGCTGACTTATGAGAACATTTCTTGCTGGTATGAGCTGTCCTGGGATGCTGAGCACGTGGGCATAATATTTAGACTGCACAAGGAATTCATTGCCAAAACCAAGCCGATTCCGGAGGATGCTCCGATTATCGAGGTCTTTCAGGGAGGCTTTGAAACATGCAATGCCTTTTATACGGGCTTTGATCGTGACTTTGGCTTTGATGGCGTTTTTTTGTATCTAGGTGAAAAAGATGATTTTGTTGAGTTTTTCGTAAAGATTCCAGCAGTAAAATTGTCATTAAATGAGACATGTGAAAGATGCGATGGCGATAAGGTTGATCCAAGCCTTGGTGATGAATGCATGCATTGTGACGGTTTGGGTCTGGAGAGGGAGTTTCACTGGGGTGAGGCATATAAGATTTCTGCAAGCTTTACGGTTCTTACAATGTTTATCGCTCATCCGGATATGGAAACTTCGTCGCATCTGCCTCAGCTCATGACAGTCCAGACAGTTACGCAGCAGGGCTTGCATGGCGGTACTCTTG
>JABAHP010007259.1_pt2 | contig 12046 bp, 15 predicted proteins | sample 7062081 | NCBI WGS metagenome assembly JABAHP01 (sample SAMN14534357, study PRJNA622989) | marine sediment metagenome | biome: marine biome [ENVO:00000428]; feature: marine pelagic biome [ENVO:01000023]; material: deep marine sediment [ENVO:00002113] | place: India: Gulf of Kutch | collected... | reverse complement strand
ATAATAGCTATGAAGCAAAACCACAAAAATGAACTCTTAAGGAGATGTCCGCAAATAGAAGATAAGATACAGGTTTGGAACGTCGACGATCCCATCTATCTTCCCTATGGATCTGACAAGGAAGTTTTTGAGGAAATAAAACGGAAAATATTGGAACTGGCAGAATCCATCAAAAGATGAAAAATGCGACTAGACATACATGTTTTTCAGTTTCTGCTGCTTCGTTGCCGTAAACAACAAATACTCGAGACTTACGGGACTGCATGATATCTCAGTTCCACATCTCTCACATCTGACCGTCATTATTATCTGCGTTCTCTTCTCCATCGCATGGCTTAGTCCAAATACGGTTGGAGCTGCATAGGATACCTCAATCATCCGTGTTTCTCCCAACTCAAACTTTCCAGACTTCAGGTAGTCGAGATAGGTTATTTTCTGTGCAAATCCGCAAGCTTTGCACACTACTTGATGTGGAGTGGCGAGCAAAGGATTACCATCAAAAACTCCTCTCCTTGCCCTGTTCACCACCTCCTCTTTAATGTCTCGCCGGAAAACGCTTGAACTTGACTTCTTTTTCATTTCACATAATCTTTAATTCTTCATGTAAATATTCATTTTTCGGTCTGGGACCATGAATAGAATTATGGTAGGCACCTCAGGCCACAGCTATTTTTGGAAAAAAGAGAGCCAGTTTGGAAAGGGAAATAATCTTGGAAAACTGGGCTAGTAGAATGTAAGAAAAGACAAAGGAACTTTGATCTCCCAGAAACAGATAAATAGTAATTAAGCGGGCTGTTCTATACCGAACTAGTCAGTGATCGCGATGAAAACACCCAAAGAAATCACCACATACTGCCCAAAATGCAATAACCATCAACCTCACACAGTTTCCCTATACAAGGCTGGAAAAAGAAGGGCTTTAGCTAAGGGTGAAAGACACCATGAGCTACGCGAAAAGAAGGGATACGGTGGACAAAAATTTTCCCGCCAACGAAAGTTTGCCAAAACAACTAAAAAACAAACGTTGAAGCTCAAATGCAAAACATGCGGATACACACGACATAAGAAGGGAATACGCCTTAAGAAACTGGTTATCGAGTAGAGGAGGAAAGAAAATGAGTGAATGGGAAGAAGTTATACCGAAACCCAGAAGCAAGTTCCTTCGAGTAAAATGCCCTGACTGTGGAAACGAACAACTCGTTTTCAGCCATGCCACAACCATTGTTCACTGCAACGTTTGTGGAGCGATACTCGCAGAACCCTCCGGCGGAAAAGCAACAGTCAAGGGCGAAATCACCGCTATACTTGATTAAACAATAAGTGGGGAGAAAATGGAGTTCAAGAAACGTGAGTGGCCTGATGTAGGCGACTTGGTGATTGCTACAGTTGTGGAAATAACAAACTATGGTGCCTACGTTAGATTAGATGAATATGACAAGGAAGGTTTGCTGCATATATCTGAAGTTGCCTCCCGCTGGGTGAGAAATATTCGTGTTTTTGTGCGTGAAGGACAAAAAGTCGTATTGAAAGTTTTAAGGGTCAATACGGAAAAGGGGCACGTTGACCTCTCGCTAAGAAGGGTTACAAAACGTGAGAAAAAAGAAAAAAATCTGTCTTGGAAAAAAGATAGAAAAGCAGACACCCTGCTGCGAAGCGCCTCTGAACAGTTAAACATCTCATTTGAAGAAATTTATGAAAAAGCAGGGGCCTTAATTGAAAAGGAGTTTGGAGAGCTGCATGAGGGGCTAGAGAAAACAGCAAAAGAAGGAGCTGGCGTTCTATTAAAGCTAGGGGTCCCCGAAGACATTGCGGTCACCCTAGAGGAAATCGCAAAGGAAAGAATCACTATACCATTAGTGAAAGTAAAGGGGATCCTAGAGCTTCAATGCACGAAACCGAACGGAGCGGTTCTCATCAAGGAAACCTTGTTGAAAGCTCAAAAAACTGGAGAATCTCAAGGAACAAATGTTCGCATCTACGTAGTTGCACCGCCGAAATATCGCGTTGAAGTTTCAGCTGAGGATTACAAAAGCGCGGAAAACGCCTTGGAGAAAGTTACAAAAACAGCTCTAAAAAGCGTAGCAAAAATCGGCGGAAAAGGTGCCTTCGAAAGGGAAAAATGATGGTTTGGCTGCTTAGAAAATGTGAAAAATGCAAAAAATATACGCTGAACCAAGAGATATGCCCCTATTGTGGAGGTAACTTACGCATACCGCATCCAGCTAAATTCTCGCCTGAAGATAGGTATGCAAAATACAGACGAGCAATGAGAGGTTTAGTTTAGAATGAAAACAACAACCATTAAGGAATTAACGAAAACCGAGCTGAAAAATCCAATTTTGATAGAAGGGCTTCCCGGATTGGGAATGGTCGGAAGGATAGCCGCACGATATCTTGCCAAGCAATTAAAAGCCAAAAGACTCGCGAGTTTGTATTCCCCCCACTTCCCTTACTACGTTCTCGTAAACAAAAAGGGAAGTGTTAGGCTCCTCCGCGGAGAATTTTTCTTCTGGAAAAATGAGGCTGGAGAAAACGACTTTATTTTCTTTACAGGGGATAGTCAAGCGCAAACAATTGAGGGGCAGTATGAAGTAGCTGGCTGTATACTCGATTTTGCTGAAAAAAATAACGTGAAAACCGTCGTAACCATTGGTGGATACCGAAAAGAAGTGGAAAAAACACCAAGAGTAGTTGCGGTCTCAACCAGTCCCCGTCTCTTGAATGAAGCCGTGAAAGCTAAGGCACTACCTAGCTCTGCAGGAAACCCTATCGTTGGTACAGCTGGCTTACTCTTGGGCTTGGCAAAATTTAGAAAAATAGATGCGATTTGCCTTCTAGGAGAGACTCGCGGCTACCTGCCTGACCCGAGAGCAGCGAAAAGCGTTGTCGAGGTTCTGCAAAGAATGTTGAAAATCAAAGTTGATCTAAGTGAAATGGATAAGGAGATCGAGAAATCCAAAGAAATAGTGGAGAGGATGCAGGAGATCGAGAAGAGAAGAGAAAAGTACGCGCAGAAGATGCGNNCCGCACAAGAAACATCGCGGAAGAGAAAATAAACTTAGTGAAATACGTGTTGAAAAACGTCCTTTTTTGAAGGCATTTACTGAACCGTTAAGTTACGTTTTTCTTCGAATTTTATCTCTTATTTCGGTTTTACGATCTTTGGGACGTATATGTTAGGGCTACCGCACGTGGGGCAATATCTGGGCTCCACTTTGTTTTCGTCGGTCCATTTGTATCCACATTTCAAGCATATCCATTCTGGCAAGACCTCTCACCTGAACTAATTTCAGATTTTGGTGTTTGTCTTTTGAAACACTTAAATGTTTTCTGAAGCTACCGTTTATCCCCAATACCAAGGCATCGGTTGGATTAAAGACCCATTTCAGCGTGGCATAGCTTAATTTTTAGCGCCTTCGGTGAGTCTTGTAAATAGACTTAACCTCAACGTTTGTCGGTATGAAAGATAGTTTTTTGCCACATTTAGGGCATTTGCCATCGTAACTCTGAATGATCTCGTCAGGGGGCTTCAACTCTACCCCTTCATAGAGGACAGCACCACATTTTTGACAAATTGTCCGTTGAGGCACGCTCTCACAGCCGTTGTAGAACGAGGATACAACCGTTGCAAACTATTTATAGATTCCGACCTATGACTAGCTAGCTACAATTTTGGCTGTTTTGGTTAAACTTGCTTCTCCCTATGTGTTTTCAACTCTGGAAGAGGGGGAAACTCGGACTCCCAAACATGGCACACAAACTCTCTCACATACCTGTTTCCTTGTTCCGATCCTAATCCGCTGAGATTTTCCTGGAGGTTTACAAGTTGTGACAACGCTAGCCTCAGCGCCATGGAAAAGGCTTCATTAAGTTCTGTCCAATTCTTCGCAGTGTAGGAGAGCCATCGGTCGCCTTTCCTTCGATATCTTGGTACAGCAGCGACTGGATCAGTAAACCCAGGCGAGGCAAACACGAGGTCCATTTCAATGGGCGGCTCTGGTGTTTCCGGTACCTTGAACTGCGATAAGTTTTTCAAGGAGTAGGTTGCGACTTCTTCAATCATGCGCCTCGTTTTCTTCGGTGGAAGGCATTCAGCCGAAGTTCTGCTTAGGGCGGTTTTTACGGTTACGCCTTTAATTTCCGGGAAAAAAGATTTAGCTTCTCTCACTACAGCAGCGTCTCCAGTCACCATGATGGTTGGAAATCCCGTGTAGGCGCCTTTCCAAACACACCACGCTGTTTCTCCAATGTATTGACCGTTCAAACCTAGTGCTAGTCCAAGGATTGAGCTGGAAGTGTGGCTGAGGAAACCATCCTTCGTTCCTGCCATTGCATGAAAACCCACCAAAACTTGTGCGTCGCAAGATTTGATGAAATTATCTCGTTCACGTTTCTTACGGAGAACCGTGGCGCCTGCCTCAATTTTTTCGTCGATAATGTTCAAAGGATTGCCCCAACGGTGTCCATCTACTACTCCAATTTCTGTTGCTCCTGCCGCTTTCAATCCGCGAATAGCCGCGTTGACGTCTTCTGTGATGAGGGTTCTGGCCTTTTCGAAAGGTTTACCAAATTCCTTAATGACCTGACGAAAGGTGTGCACTCCGGATATTCCTTCGAAATCGGAAATAATTACTACCCTCAAAGGTCGCTACTCCAAGTATCCAAGCGCCTCTATTTGTGAAATAATTTAATCGTAAGTCGTAAATCATTTATAGCTTCCGTGCGTGTCTGAAAAGAAAGGGAAAGGATGCGTTAATGGGAAAATACACCTTGATCATTACCGAAAAACCGGATGCTGCCAAACGAATAGCACAGGCGCTTGACAGTAAGGAGAAGCCTAAAAAAGTTGAGGAGAATGGAGTGCCCTATTTCATTGCTCATCGAGACCGAGAACTCGTCGTTGTTCCAGCCCTCGGGCACCTCTACACGGTGATTCATGAAAGGGGAAAAAGAAACTATTATCCTGTTTTTAACTTCAAGTGGGCGCCACGACACTTGGCGGAAAGAGGAGCAAAACAAATTCGCACATGGATTGAAACGATTTCAANNACAAAGAAGGCGTAGCAAAGAGGATGAAGTTTTCCACACTCATGAAAAGCGAGTTAGAAAAAGCCTACGAAGAACCTCTTCCTCAACTCAATTTTGCCCTTATAGAAGCTGGAAGGACCAGGCATGAAGTGGACTGGCTCTACGGCGTAAATCTTTCACGGGCATTAACTTTGGCGGCTCGTCGCTGGAGCGGAAGATATTCCACTTTAAGCACGGGAAGAGTGCAAGGACCCACTTTAAGATTTTTGATCGGAAGAGAAAAGGAAATCCGCAGCTTTGTACCTACTCCATACTGGGAGATAAAAGCTGAGGTTGAAATCAAGAAATCTACGTGTGAAGTGGAGTATGAAAGAAAAAGAATTGAGAAAAAGGCGGAAGCTGATGCTGTTGTAAAGGCTTGCACGGATAAGATAGGAGAAGTCAAGGAAGTTGACATGAGAAAGTTTCGTCAGAAGCCTCCAGTACCCTTCGACATAGGCGCACTGCAAACCGAGGCATACAGCCTATTTGGGTACACTCCTAGACGAACCTTAGGCATCGCTCAGCGCCTATATCTTGACGCTTTGATTTCATATCCCAGAACAAGCAGCCAAAAACTGCCCCCGATAATCAACTACAAAAAAATACTCACCGCTTTGAGTAGGAAACCCGCCTACAAAAAACTAGCCTCAAAACTTTTGGAAAAAGAAGAGTTGAAACCAAGAGAAGGCGCTAAAGAAGACCCCGCACATCCCGCCGTATATCCAACGGGGAAACTGCCAGAACGAACTTTAGGCGAACCCGAGAAAAAAGTGTGGGACCTAGTTGTTAAAAGGTTCATGGCTGTTTTCGGAGAGAACGCGATCAAACAAAGCGTAAAAGTTCGTTTAGAGGTAAATAGTCACAACTTCTTTCTAAGGGGAAGAAGAATCCTGAAAGAAGGGTGGATGCAATTCTACAGACCATACGTCAGAGCCGAAGAAGTGCTGTTGCCTCCGATTAAAGAAGGTGAAACAATTCGGTTAAAGCGAGTTATATGCGACGACAAGTTTACTAATCCACCGCCACGCTACAACCCAAGCAGTCTCCTCAAGAAAATGGAAGAGCTTGGAATCGGAACAAAGGCTACAAGAGCAGACATCATCGAAACTCTTTACAATCGAAGATACACCACAGACGAAAGAATAGTGGTAACCGAGCTAGGATTCGACATCATCGACACCCTCAGCAAATATGCACCAAGAGTCGTCTCAGTAAAACTCACTCAAGAACTCGAGAAAAAAATGGAACAAATTCAGAGCAACAACGAAAAGAGGGAAAACGTACTCTTGGAAGCCGTTGAACAACTGAAGCCGCAACTGGAACAGTTTAAGGAAAAAGAAGGACCAATAGGTGAAGCCTTGAGTAACGCCATAAAAAGAGCGCGGATGCAAGAACGAGTTATAGGTAAGTGTCCGAATTGCGGTACGGGTACCCTAATGATTTTGTATTCACGAAAAACTAGGAAGCGCTTCATCGGCTGCACCAATTACTTCAAAGGCATCTGCAAAACATCGTTTCCTCTTCCCCAACGGGGAACCATCAAACCCTTGGGAAAAAATTGTAGCTCCTGCGGATGGCCACTTGTGCGAGTGCAAATTAGAGGTCGAAGACCGTGGAGGCTGTGCTTCAATCCCGATTGTCCCTTAAAGGAAGAAAGGAGGAAACGTAATGAAATGCAGAATTTGCAATAGGGAAGCCGTGGAGAAATACTGCGAACTCCACGAAAAAGCCTATGGAAGCATTGTCCAAAAGTATGATGATTGGAAAAGGGCGATAGACATTTCATGGAAGGAATACTTAAATGAGATTCTGAAGAATCCATATACAGGCTCTTGGGCGAAAGAAGTAGCAGAGAAACTACTGAAAGACGGAGATAGATAAACCTTGGCAAGGGGACTCAGAAGAAGAATTTCATCTCTTGCTTTTTCTATGCAGAAAGCCTACTGGAAAATGGTGACCGCTAAGCCTTCCATATTTGCTACTGCCGTTCTAGTGGTCGCTGCGTCTCTTTTCCTGCTTGGAGGTGGAATCTACGACCTCCTAGAAAAGCCGCTTTTGTTAATTGTTGCTGCGGGCGGAAGAATCGTCACCTATTATCCTTATGCCCTAAATGAACAATTTCTTGTAGAAAGCATGATTGTTATGGTTATCTATGCCCTCGGGGTTGTGGGTTTCCTTTTAGCGTATCAAAGCACAAAGTATGCTTATAGGTCCCGTCAAGCGTATAGGTTGCTTTTGGTGGGCTGTGTTCTGGTTGTCATCGCATATATTTTCATCGAACGTTCTCTGTTAGCTAGGTGGGTTTAGCCTTCCATAGAAATTGAAGCATGTATTAAACCTGTGTTTCGTTATTCGCCTCTGCTTTTCCTTTTTATGCCCAAAAGACCTGCTAACAGGTTTGTTAAGAAATGTATGAGCGGCGTTATGACAAGGATTATCAATATCGTGAGCAAGGAAGGCGGCGAAACTATAAGGGAAAAGAGGAATGCTCCGGCAACAAAATCAAGCTGGTCCCCTATGGGAAGCGAGCTCCCGGGGGGAAGGTCTAGTCGTCGCTTGATGAAGGATTCAACTAAATCGCCTACTAACGCCCCTAGCGAGATCATAAATCCAAGCAACACATTATATTGAAACTGAGTGTCATATTGAGAAAGAACATTTTGAAAGAGAAGGGTTTGAAGGAAACCAACTAACGTTCCCACAAGAAGACCGGAGAAAAAACCTCGAAGGGTTTTGTGTGATCCAAGTATCGGTTTTCCGTCCAAAAAAATCTTGCCAAAATCGACGGGACGACCTCCACCGAAAATCACAGGAACAGCATTAGCGCAATAAGCCGGAAATATAAACCACAGCGCATAGCCGACGTCAATTATTGTTACCAACATGTTCTTTCACCATTCATTCATGGTTAGAAGAAAATAAAACCTAACGTCTGTAATCGCAAATACCTGTTCTTTCTATCTTGACGTAACAACTCGCAGAACGCTTGCGTTCCGGATGTTTTTCAAGGAGGACGTTTATAACACGTTTCTGGCCTGTTAGCTCTAGATTGAGCACAACGTCTGACCAGAACTTCAGAACCCGCGTAGCCACTGGTTCTATGCTGACATGTTTTCCAAGAAAAACGCTTCTTACTTGGCTGGTGATGAGGGCTGCCACCTTATGAGTTTTGGCGATTTGAGTCAACAACGCGACCTGCCTATTCAATTCTCGATTTAAGGCAAACGTTTCCTTTGGGCCTTCAAGTTCAACGCGATATAGTGACGTAATGGTGTCGACAACCATCAGCCCGAATTTTCTGGTTACGTATTCCTCAAGATGATCTATTACTCTGATTTGCTCTTGAAAGGTGGTTGGGTTCATCAAGATTATGAAAGGAGAGATCTTCTCATAATCATGGTAGGCTATCTGCGACAGTCGCTTTGAAGAAAAATTGCCATCTGAGTCTATGAAAAGAGACCTATAACCCATTCTTGCGCAATTAACGGCACATTGGACAGCAAGGGAGGTTTTACCAGTTTCCGCCTCTCCATAAACAAGGGAGACACCATCGGCAGGCAACCCTCCTCCTAGCAATTTGTCAAGCGAACCACAACCCGTCGGAACTAGACGCTGCAAGATTCTTCACACAAGAAGCGAATATAAACCCAAAAATTATAAGCATTGTCTCTGCTGCCTGTTTGAGGACCATTAATTCACAACATATTTAAGAAGCCGAGAAAGAACAGAGAGAGGCATGTAGGGTCACAGTTATGCATACACTCACCTTTTTATCTTTAACCAATTGTTTCTCTTGCGTAAAGTGTAAAAGGGCAGCCCTATGAAAGCAAAAATCGCGCTTGCAACAGTATCCGGAAGAGCCTATTATAAACTGGTAAATGAACTCAAAAGAAAAGGTCTCCCCTTCTTGAGTCTGAAGCCTTGGGACCCTATTCCTTTAAACATTAAAGTGGTCATAACCACCAAGGAGGAACGTCATTTAGTAACGCATCCTAACGTTCTCATTTTCGAGTATGAATCAAACCCCACATTGGTTATTGACGAGGCGATTCTGGGTGTTCAGGGAAAGCGAAGCTACGAAAAAGTTGTTGTCGGAGTGGACCCGGGTAAAACCTACGGAGTAGCAGTTTTGGGTGACGACAACGTTCTGGAAACCCTTAATTGTTCAAGTTTGAAGGAAGCGGTAAACGTCATTCTAGATGATTCAAAGAGGTTTCCAGCTACCGTTAGTGTGGTGAAGGTAGGGGATGGTGCTCCTGCTTATACTAAAGGACTGCTACATTCGTTGGATGAAGCTTTAGCACAGGAAACCGTTATAGAAATAGTGAGTGAAGCCGGAACCAGTCGTTTCATGAATGAAACTGCCCATCGGAGAGGACTAAGAGATGCGATGTCCGCCATAGAAATCGCGGGAAGAAAGGGACAAGTCTTTTCCAGGAGGAAAACGCAATGAAACACATCGTTAAAAAAGGGAAAACCTTGCTAGTTGACGGCCCTGCGTCAGTGAGCCTTCTTTCAGGGCGGATCAGTGTTTTAGGCGCACCGTTCAGGATCGGAGACAAAATCATAGTAAGAGATGGAAAACGCGTACCTTTTGGGGTGAGGAAAAAGGCTACATTTGACCTGATGCTAGGTGAAGGGGCTTCTTTTAAAGAAATTGACGGAGGCACTGTTCCTCCTTCATGGGAAAACGCCGCGAAGGAGGTGTTATCCTTGAAAAAGCCGGTAACTGTCATGGTCATGGGTGGAGTGGACTCGGGTAAGACCAGCTTTTGTACTTTTCTTGCAAATGAGGCGCTGAGAAAGAAATGGAAGACCGGCGTTATCGATGCTGATTTGGGGCAGTCTGATGTAGGGCCGCCTTCAACTATAGGGTTCAATTTCGTTTCTGAGCCCGTGAAGGATCTCTTTGAGATTAAGGCAGAAAACGCGTGTTTTGTGGGGTTGACGAGTCCAAGCGGAGCGGTAAACAAGGTTATAAAGGGCATAACCGAGCTGAAAAATGGGGTAATGGAGGCAGATGTGGATTTTCTTATCGTAAACACCGACGGATGGGTCGACGGCGAAGACGCTGCCAAATATAAGATTGAGTTATGGAAAACAATTTCTCCCAGCGTGGTTGTAGGAATACGGCAAGAGGACGAGTTGACGCCCATACTAACAGCGTTGAAGGAGGCTAAGGTTCTTTCGATAGATTCACCACGGTTGGTACAGCGAAGAAATCGGGAGAAAAGGAAGATTTTACGCGAGCTAAGTTACAAAAAGTATTTGAAACAAGCCAAGGTGCACCCGTTTGCACTAAACTGGGTTAAAGTTGAAGGCTCTCTCCTAGGCGCTGGCAGTCCCCTAGCTCCAGGACGTATGGAAAAGATAAGGAGTTTGTTGGGAGCAAGACCCATCTACTCCGAAGAAACGCTCACCACAATTTTCATTGTCCTAAGGAAAAATCGGTCGGTCAGTGAGGAACAAATAAAAGAGATTGAAGAGAGTTTCGGAAAACGGGCGAAGGTGATAAGGGAGGGCGAAGAAGAAGGTTTGCTTGTCGGGCTACAAGATGAGCTAGGTAAATTTCTGGGGATCGGCATTTTGTGTGGAGTTGACTATAAAAGGAGGGTTATGAAGGTTTACACTCCGGTAAACGAGAACGTTTCAACCATTCGTTTCGGTCAAATAAAACTGGACGAAAACTGTAGAGAGATCGGCTTAAGCACTGTTTATGCAGAATACGTTGTGTGAGAATTTGTTTGGCACGCCTTACGCATGAAATCTGTTTTGAAGTAACTTTAATCCTCTATGCGTTTAGATGGACACAGAGTGTTGACTGGACAAAGTCTGCACAATGGTTTCCTAGCCTTACAATATTTTCTGCCAAGCGAAATAAGCAACAAATGAACAGGAAGATAATCTTCGGGGGAATAGAGAGTTTCAAGTGCCCGCCGAACTCCTTCATAATCAGCCTTCGGTGGAGTCAGTCCCAGCCTTTTCGAAACACGATTCACATGGGTATCTACGGGAATCGTTGGTCTTCCAGCGCAAAAGAGGAGAACAACATCAGCGGTTTTAGGTCCCACCCCCGGAATGTTCAGAAGAATCCTCCGCGCCTTCTCTAAGGGAAGCGAGTAGATGAAATCTAAGGAGCCGTTGAACTGATCCAAGATCACACGAGAAATAGCTTTGATAACTCTCGACTTATTCCTATACAGCCCTCCTACCCTTATGGCATTTTCAATCTCCTCAACACTTGCTTCGGCCAAAGCTTGTGGAGTTACGGAAAATCTTCCCGAGAGGTTTTCGAAGGCTCTAACCGTGTTTTTGTCTGCCGTGGCTTGAGAAAGCACCGTTATGATCAATGTTCTAAACGCGTCCCTGTTTGAACGGGTCCATCGTGGAATAGAGAAGTTGCGTTTAAGTATTTGGAGAATTTCTTTTGCTGTGTCCTTCGTCACCGAGACAGTTTCCTCCTCCGTCTAGCTTGAAAACACTAAATAGTGGGTGGACAACGCTATAAATAAGCGTGGCAGGGTTGCCCATGTCTCGAGCAAGAATTGTCCAAGAAAAAATAGTCGAAAGAGATACGCCCTTCCTGGCTATCCATCTTGAGACAAAAAACGCGAGTTTGATTCTTCTGAGCGAAGGGGAAGATCAATTGGGGACGCTGGCTGTGGCCATACCGCAAGCTCAAAAAATGGTTGGTCCGCCCTTATCCTCTGTTTTGCTCGGCGACCGAAACATGATCATCGCTCGCATTCTAGCCGAGCGTCTCGCCGGGAGAATGAAGAAGATGGCGCTAGTATCTGTTTTCAGCAAAACTATCAGTGAAAAGGAAGCAGGGGCCATCTTTTTGAAGCTCGTCGAAAAGACCCTAAGAGCAAAGGATGGTAAGAAATGAGTCTTCGAAATTCTCTTGAAGAAATGCAAAAGAAAGTAGCTTTTCATTTGAAGGAAGAGGTGTCACCTCGATTCGAAGCTTCATCTA
>JABAHP010015950.1_pt1 | contig 12052 bp, 9 predicted proteins | sample 7062081 | NCBI WGS metagenome assembly JABAHP01 (sample SAMN14534357, study PRJNA622989) | marine sediment metagenome | biome: marine biome [ENVO:00000428]; feature: marine pelagic biome [ENVO:01000023]; material: deep marine sediment [ENVO:00002113] | place: India: Gulf of Kutch | collected... | reverse complement strand
GTCTCCATCATGCCGGGGGGCATGATCTTCTCCTCCGGCTCGAGGCCGATCGACTCCTTGGGAACGCCGCCCACCTTGCAGTTGACCGAGATCACCTCGAAGCCCTTTGCGGAGAATATGTCCGTCACCATGCGCGCCTCCTGCCTGAGGCCCACGCAGAAGGCCATGCCGATCTTGCGGTAGTTGCACTTGCCCGCGAACTGGATGGTCTCCTCGAGCCGCGGAAACTTGTTGCGGATGCCGTCGGCCGTGAGCTCGTAGCACTCCGCCTCCTGGATCGAGGCCAGACGGGCGAACTCCCGCACGTCGGCGCGCTCGTATTCCGACGCCACGCCGTCCATCACCTCGGGCAGGCGGCGCATGGGGCAGTAATGCGGCGCTTCCTCGAGGGGGGGCATGGCGTCCTCCACTCCCATCGTCGGAGCGCAGGTCGTGCCGGGACACTTGACGCAGGCGCTGCTGGAGCGCTTCTTCGAATCACCCATGGGTACCTACCTTTCTGACACGTCCCCGCTCGGCTCCTTCGGCCGCCGATCGCGCACGTGCTTTGCCTTGCCTTGAGAACGTTCGATCTGGCCCTCGTCCACGATGCGCACCCGGGCGGCGAGGCCGACGTAGGACTTGATGTCGTGCTCCAGCGCCTCGGAGATGCTGATCCGCTCGGATTCGCTCGCGCCGGCGTGGGCGGGGTTCAGCTCCACCAGCACGTCGAAGCGGTCGAGGTGGTCCTCCCGGTAGATGTCGAGCACGTAGTGCGGAGAGAGCCGCGGCCGGTCCAGCACCAGCTCCTCGATCTGGGTCGGGAAGACGTTCACGCCCCGGATGATCAGCATGTCGTCGCTGCGCGCCGCGACGCGCGCCATGCGCCGCATGCAGCCGACATCGGGCGGGAGCAGGCACGTCAGGTCGCGCGTGCGGTAGCGGATCACCGGCATCGCCTCCTTGGTGAGCGAGGTCAACACCAGCTCGCCCTCGTCGCCCTCCTCGAGTACCGCGCCGCTTTCGGGATCGATGACCTCGGGGTAGAAGTGGTCCTCCCAGATGGTCAGTGCCCCCTTGGACTCCGCGAACTCCTGTGAGACACCCGGTCCGATCACCTCGGAGAGGCCGTAGAGGTCGAGCGCCTCGATGCCGAAGCGCCCCTCGATCTCCTTGCGCATCGGCTCGCTCCAGGGCTCGGCCCCGAAGATCCCGATGCGCAGCGAGCTGTCTCGGGGGTCGAGGCCCTGGCGTTCGAACTCGTCGGCGATGGTCAGCGCGTACGAGGGCGTGGCCATGATGCCGTCGGGCTCGAGATCGCAGATCAGCCGCACCTGCCGGGCGGTCTGGCCCACCGACACGGGGATGACGGTGCAGCCGAGGCGTTCGGCCCCGCAGTGGGCGCCGAGGCCGCCGGTGAAGAGCCCGTAGCCGAACGCCACGTGAAGCACATCCCCCGGCCGCACGCCGGCCACGTGAAGGGACCGGGCGACGAGCTCCGCCCAGGTCTCGAGGTCGCGCCGCGTGTAGCCGACGACGGTCGGCTTGCCGGTCGTGCCGCTCGACGCGTGGAGCCTGGCCAGGCTCTCCCGCGGCTCGGCGAACAGGGCGAAGGGATAGTGGTCGCGCAGATCCTGCTTGGTGGTGAAGGGGAAGCGCGCCAGGTCCGCCAGCGAGCGCAGATCCTGCGGGCGCACGCCCGCCGCGTCGAACTTCGCGCGGTAGGCCGGGACCTTCGTGTAGGCGCGCTCGAGCGTTTGCTGCAGGCGTTCCAGCTGAAGCCGTTCGAGCTCCGGTCGCGTACGGGTGCGGGCCAGCTCCAGGTCGCACGGAGGGAGGACGGGTTGCGTCATCTCTTCATCCTCTGCTCGCTCCGCTTCGGCGCCGCGCTCGCTTCGGAATCCGCCGATTCCCCGAGCCCTGGCACGATCTCTCCTTCCACCCGGTAGGAGCGGCCGCGGAAGCAGGCGATCGACCTTCCGTGCTGGTTCACGACCCGGACGTCGTAGATGCCGGTGCGTCCGGAGGTCGCGCGCTCCTCTGCGATCGCCGTCAGCCGGTCCCCGAGGTGGGCCGGGCTGACGTAATCGATGGAGGCCCCTGCGGCTACGGTCGTCCGGTTGTAGCTGTTGCACGAGTAGGCGAAGGCGCAGTCCGCCAGCGAGAAGATCATGCCGCCGTGACAGATGCCGTGGCTGTTCACCATGTCGTCGCGCACGGTCATGCTCATGCGCGAGCGGCCCGGCGCGATCTCGTCGAGGACGACGCCCAGCGCGCGCGCCGCGTCGTCCAGCTCGTACATGCGGGCAGCGCAGGCCTCGGCGGTCTGCTGTGCGGATCGCGCTCCCTTCATCGTCTTCTTCCTCCTTTCCGGATCTCGGCCGGGCCTGCGGCTGGGGTCCCCTCGGCGAGGCTGCGGCCGGCCCGCGCCGCCTCGAGGTTCAGCTCGACGAAGCGGGGAGGGCTCGTGCTCCGGATCGCCCGGTCCAGCGCCGCGTCGCCGCAAAGCTCTCCCAGGCGCGTCAGGGCGCCCAGGCCCACCAGGTTGGTGACGCGCGCATCGCCCAGCGCGGTCGCGGTTTCCTGGAGCGCCAGGGAGCGCACGGAGAACTCGCCGTCCGGGGCACGCGCGACTCGCTCCCGGTCCACGACCACCAACCCGCCTCGCTTCACCAGGCCGGTGGTCGGCGCCAGCGCCACGTCGTCGAGGATCAGCGCGCAATCGAGCGCCGTGACCAGCGGGAAGTCGACGGCGCCCTCGCTGCCCACCAGGTCGGTCCGGCTCATGCCGCCGCGCGAGGTCGGCTCGAAGCTCTGCGACTGCGCCACCCACAGGCCCTCGAGCACGAGCGCCTCGGCCAGGATGCCCCCGGCCACCAGCAGACCCTGGCCGCCGCTTCCGCACAGCCGGATCTCGATCTCGCGCCCCGCCACCTCAGTCGCCGCCCGTGCCGGAGGTGCGGCGCCGCCAGGCGTCCAGGTATTCGGGGCTCTCGCCGCGCGCCAGCACTCCGGTCTTCCAGGCGCCGGGCCGGAAGGGTCGCTCGACGCTGCCCCCGTACGACTCCGGCCGGATCTCGGCCTTCTGGCGCAGGATCATCTCGGGTGAGCTCCCCATGTCGTTCTTGCGCCCGTAGATCTCCGTGCAGTCCGAGATCACCTCGATGAACGAGAAGCCGTGGTGCGCGATCCCCTCCTTGATCAGGTTCTTGAGCGCCGGCGCCTGCATGGTGGTCTCGCGCCCGACCAGGCCGGCCCCGGCCGCCGCCGCGAGCGCGCAGGCGTCGAAGGAGGGCTCGTGGTTGCCGAGCGGCGTCGTGGTGGTGAAGCGATCCTCGCTCGTCGTCGGCGAGACCTGTCCCCCGGTCATGCCGTACACCTCGTTGTTCAGCATGAGACAGGTCAGGTCGAGGTTGCGCCGGCAGGCGTGGATCAGGTGGTTGCCCCCGATGGCGAGGCAGTCGCCGTCGCCGGTCACGACGATCACCTCGAGATCGGGCCTCGCGAGCTTGAGACCGGTGGCGAAGGTGATGGGACGCCCGTGCGTCACGTGAACCGTGTTGGCGTCGATGTAGGCCGCGATCCGCCCCGAGCAGCCGATTCCGGAGATGACCGTCAGGCGGTCCTTGGGAATGCCGAGCTCGTGGACCGCCCGGAGCAGCGCTCTGAAGCGCGATTCCGTGGCCGCAACCCGGACACATGAAGTGCGGCATCAGCTGCTCGCGCAGCCAGTCGCGGATCTCGAATTCGCTGCCGGATGCGTCAGACACGGCTCGCGAGTTCCCTGATGCGCTTGAGGATCTCCGCCGGCTCGATCGGCTGCCCGTCGATGCGCCCCAGCCGCTCGACGCCGCCGGCCGGCGCGCAGTGCCGCTCCACCTCGAGGCAGAGCTGCCCCGCGTTCATCTCCGGCACCAGCACGGCGCGGGCGCGCCCGGCGACCTCGCGAAACGCCCGCTCCGGAAACGGCCACATGGTGACCGGACGGAACAGCCCCGCGCGAATGCCCTCCTGACGCGCCTCTGCGACGGCGCGCCGCGCGGAGCGCGCCGTGATCCCGTACGCCACGACCAGCACGTCGGCGTCCTCGCAGCCGACCGTCTCGAAGGACTCGATCAGATCGCGATGTCGGTCGAGCTTCTGCAACAGGCGACGCATCACCCGGTCGACGGTCGCGGGATCCTGGGTCGGGAATCCGTCCTCGGCGTGGGTCAGGCCGGTCATGTGGCTCCGGTAGCCGTCGCCCGGGCGCGCCATCTCGGGCACAGCGTCGTCCCCTGCGGCGTAAGGCTGGTACGCTTCACGGGGGCCGCTCGCCCACCTGCGCTCGACGGGCTCGAGCGTGTCGGGGTCGGGCAGCTCGACGGTCTCGATCAGGTGGCCCACCACCTCGTCGTACAGCACCACGACGGGCACGCGGCAGCGTTCCGAGAGGTTGAAGGCGCGCACGGTCTCGCTCCAGACCTCGGCCACCGACGCGGGGGCGAGCACGATCACCGGGTAATCCCCGTGTGTGCCCCAGCGCGCCTGCATGACGTCGCTCTGCGACGGGCGTGTGGGCATGCCGGTGGTCGGGCCGCCGCGCATCACGTCCACGATCACGCAGGGGATCTCGGTCCCGGCCGCGTAACCCAGGTGCTCCTGCAGCAGCGAGAAGCCGGGCCCGCTGGTGGCGGTCATCGCCTTCAGGCCGCCCAGCGAGGCGCCGAGCACCGCGCCCAGCGAGGCGATCTCGTCCTCCATCTGGATGAAGATGCCGTCCACCCTCGGCAGCTCGAGGGCCATGCGCTCGGCCACCTCGGAGGACGGCGTGATCGGGTAGCCGGCGTAGAAGCGACAGCCGGCTGCGATCGCGCCGAGCGCGCAGGCGTGGTTCCCCTGCAGGTTCTGCGGTGCACGCGCGCTGCCGAGGGCGCCCATCTAGAAGGCCGCCTGCGCGGAGACGGAGCCGGTCCGCACGCGGATCGCGAAGTCGGGGCACAGCCACTCGCAGACGCGGCAGCCGCTACAGGCCTGCGGATCGACGATCACGACCACCCGCCGCGCGTCGAGTGCCAGGCAGCGCTCGGGACAGACCTGCACGCAGATGTCGCAGCCCTTGCACCAGGCCGCGATGATCTCGAGCCGTGCTCCCGCACCGGTCGCGGGGGTCCGCGTCGCTTCGGCGGCCTCCTGCGCCTCGCTTCTGGGCAGCGGCACCGCTGCGGCGCGGCCGGGCTCCTCGACGTTCTGCGACCAGTTCCTTCCGTGCTCGAAGGCGGCCCGGTTCACCTCGATCGTACGCGGCGGCACGCTGGCGTCGATCACCGAGCGCCACTCCTCGGCGGGGAAGTCGAGCACGGTCGAGAGCACCCCGAGCAGCAGCGTGTTGGCCGCGCGCGGATTGCCCAGCTCGTCGGCCACGCCCTGGGCATCCAGGGCGATGCTGCGCGCGGCCCGTCCGCGCAGCGCCTCCGCGCCGTGATCCGGGTAGCTGGTGCGGGCCCCGGGCCGCCGGTCCCGGCACGCGAAGGGCGGCACGATGCGCCGCGTGTCGGCCAGGAAGGTGCCCCGCTCCGGGCACAGGTAGGGCAGCCAGCGCAGGCCCTCCGCCCACTCCAGCGCCACCAGGACGTCCGCCTCGCCTCGGGGGATCGTCGGCGACCAGACGCGCTCGCCGAAGCGCACGTGGCTGAAGACGGCGCCGCCGCGCTGGGCCATCCCGTGCACCTCGCTCTGCTTGACCTCCAGGCCCCGCCGCGCGCAGACCTCCGCCAGCACCCTGGAGATCATCAGCACGCCCTGGCCCCCGACACCGACGATGAGCACGTTGGTCGGGCGGGCGACGGCGTCCGGCATCCGCGCGCTGCGTTCGTCGCGAAGCGGGGGGCGGGGGAGTGTGCTCACGGATACCTCAGACCGCTGTCGGTCGGATGCAGTCGGTCGGACAGAGCTGCACGCACAGGCTGCAGCCGATGCAGGTGGACGGATCGATCCGGACGCGGTGACGCCCCTCGAACAGGCTCTCGCCCCAGACGATCGCGGGGCAGCCGAGGTTCATGCAGGCCTGGCAGGCGGTGCAGCCCTCGGCGACGACCTCGAACGGCGGACCCTTGAGCTTGACCGGGTCGAGCACACAGGGTCGGTCCGAGATCACGACCGCCACCCCCTCGAAGCGGGTCGCCTCGCGCACCGTCTGGTAGACCGTCGCCAGCTCGTAGGAGTCCACCTTTCGGATCCACTGGACGCCCAGCGAGCGGATCAGCTGTTCCAGGTCGATGCGGTGGGTCTCCTCGCTTCGCAGCGTGCGTCCGGTTCCGGGGTGGTCCTGTCCTCCCGTCATGGCGATGGTGTGGTTGTCGAGCAGCAGCACCGAGATGTCGGCGCGGTTGTAGACCGCGTCGATCAGCGACGGAATGCCGGCGTGGAGGAACGTCGAGTCGCCTATGGTGGCGACGATCGGGCGGCTCTCGCCGCCCGACTTCGACAGGCCCACCGCGTTGCCGATACTGCAGCCCATGGCCACGGTCGTGTCTATCGCCCGCAGCGGCTCGAGCGCCGCGAGCGTGTAGCAGCCGATGTCTCCGACGACGCGGGCGCCGACGGCGCGCAGCGCCATGAAGGCGCTCACGTGCGGGCAGCCCGGGCACAGCACCGGCGGGCGCGCCAGGGTCTCGATCTCGGCCGGCCGAGCCTCGACCGACCCCAGCGTCCGGCCTTCCGGCAGCAGGCCGGCCTCTACGAGCCCGGCGCGAACGATCTCGGAGGAGAACTCGCCGACGCGCGGGAAGTAGCGTTTGCCCTCGACGGGGACGCCCAGGGAGCGCACCTCCGACTCGACGAACGGCTCCAGCTCTTCGACGACCAGGACCCGCTGGACGGACTCGCAGAAGCGACGCACCAGCTCCCCCGGCAGGGGGTGCGACACACCGAGCTTCAGCACGCTGGCGCCGGGAGCGACCTCCTTCACGTAGGTGTAGGACGGCCCGAGCGTGATCACGCCGAAGTCCGCGCTGCCCGGCTCCCAGCGGATCAGCTCCGAGGTCTCGAGCCAGGCCCGCAGCCTGGCCTCGCGTTCGATGAGCAGCGGATGGCGCAGCCGCGCGTACGCGGGGAGCATGACGTTCCGGCTCGGGTCGTCTAGGAAGCCGCGCGGGGCGTGCTCCTCGCGCTCCCCGACGCGCACCATGCTCCGCGTGTGCGAGAGGCGCGTGGTGCTGCGCACGATCACGGGCGTGTCGAAGCGCTCGCTCAGGTCGAAGGCGAGGCGCGTGAAGTCGAGCGCCTCCTGCGCGTCGGAGGGCTCCAGCACCGGAACCGTTGCCAGCTTGCCGAAGAGGCGCGTGTCCTGCTCGTTCTGCGAGCTGTAGATGCCCGGGTCGTCGCAGACCGCCAGCACCAGCCCGCCGTTCACGCCGATGTAGGTCGCCGACATCAGCGAGTCGGCCGCGACGTTCAGGCCCACGTGCTTCATGGCCGCGAGCGCGCGCACCCCGGCGAAGGAGGCGCCGATGGCCACGTCGCAGGCCACCTTCTCGTTCGTCGACCACTGTGCGTGCACGTCCTCGGCCGGATACTCGGCGAGGCTCTCCAGAATCTCGGTGCTCGGTGTCCCCGGGTAGGCGGCTGCGACGCGCACGCCTGCCTCCCAGGCGCCGCGTGCGATCGCCTCGTTCCCCATCATCGCGCGCAGCGGCGCATTCGCGGGTCCGCGCGCCGCGGGATCGGGCGCCGACACTAGCCAGCCCTCCTCGACCGCTCCTCTGCGAGGCCGTCGAAGCGCTGCTTGGACGAGCGCGACGCCGGCGGCAGCCGTCCGCTCGAGGTCTCGCAGGTGGCCAGCAGGTGCGCCGCGGCGCGCGCCTCGAAGCGTCGATACAGGCGCGCACACAGCCCGCGCGCCGATCGTCCCTCCCAGTGCTCGGGCAGGAGCTCCTCGGGCAGCTGCGGATCGCGCAGCAGGATGCGGCGGTACTCGTGAATGGCGAGGGTGCGGAGCCCGAAGCAGGTCTCGGGATCGGGCAGCGGGAGCCGCTCCGCCGGCCCGTCCAGCGCGCCGAAGCGGTCGAGGAAGTCGCGGTACTCGAGAGCCAGATCGTCCAGCCGCCAGGCCGAGCGCGTCAGCTCGCGGAGCGCCCGCCGGCTGGCGAGCGGCTCCCCGCCGACAGCGGCACCCTCGAGGAGGATCGCCCTCCCGGTCAGCGCCAGGTCATCGAGCACACGCCGCGGCGACTCGACGTCCGCCGTGGGGTGGAGCAGCAGCGTCGGTGAGATCTCGCCGAAGCCGTGCCAGCGCAGCTCGCGGCGGGCCGCGTCGCGCTCGGATGTGGAGATGTCCGCCTGACCGAGCAGCACCAGGCACCAGGTTCCGTCCCAGGGAGGCGCCGCCGCGGCGTAGATGCGCCGGTCGGCCTCCTCGAAGCGCAGGCGGCTCGCGGGTGTCGGCGCGTAGTCGCTGCGCCGCCCCACGCTGTGGTTGCTGAGCCAGCCCTCGACGGTCAGCCGCTGGACCGCCGTCCGCACGCCCCGCTCGTTGATTCCGAAGGGGGCCAGCAGGCGGATCAGGCTGCCCACCCAGATGGTCCCGCCGTGGGGCAGGATCGAGTCCCCGAACACCGTGACCACCAGGGACTTGGCGCGGGGAGGGCGGGTCTCGAGCAGATGCTCCAGGTGCCTGGCCGCTTCTCCGGCTCTGCGCATGGGCGATATGATACAGATTGGGGCGATTTCTGGGCAGGGGCGGTATCACGTCCTCGCGGCGGGCCGAGGAGTCCGCGTCTTCGTTCCGACCGCCTGCCGCTCATCGAGGCCCGTCGGTCACGAGCAGCGAAGAGCGCTGCGAGGTTCCCGGGAGGCGCTCATCGGATGTAGCCCAGNNGTTCCCGGGAGGCGCTCATCGGATGTAGCCCAGCGCCTTGAGGTGCTCTTGGGTGTCGGGATCGAGCCTCTGGATCTCGTGGTCTCCCGCGGTCCAATTCCTCCAGGCGTCGATGTTGCTGGATTGCAGGTCGTGCATGAGCTCGCGGAATCGATGTTTCACCACCAGGTCGGGCAAGAAAGAGGTTGCCCATTCCATCTCTTCGGAATCCTCGAGAAAGTCGAAGACCCTCAGCTGTAGCGATTGCGGAATTCTCGAGCGCAAGAAGGTCGGCACTCCCTCCCAGCGAAGGGCGGTCGAGTTCAAGAGATGCCAGCGGTCGAAGAACAGGGAGCCGCAGTCACAGGGCTTCCCTGCGACCATCGTCATCGGCTCCTCCGAGACCGAGATCCGATTCTCCCAATAGTCGAGATCCCGACCCTCGATGAGATCGACGAGCGAGTCACCCTGGAAGACGAGCGTGCTGCCATCCACCTGGGCGAGTTCGAGAACGGTGGGCATGACATCCATCAGCTGGACCGTGGGACGGATCTTCTTGGCCTCCCGGAGCTTCGACGGGTGCATGAGGAGCAGGGGAACGTGGGTAACCTGCCGATACCCCGGCGGGCGGTGTTCCCAGCGATCGTGCTCCCCGAGGTGCTCTCCGTGGTCCGACACGAAGACCAGGAGTGAGTTCTCTCGCAGACCGAGGGACTCGAGCCGCTCCACGAAGTCTCCGAGCACGGAATCGTTGTGCTGGATCTCCCCGTCATAGAGCAGCCGGCGCCCCTCGATCGTGGGATGCTCGATGTGAGGAGGATCGTGCGCGGTCGTGTACTTCACCCATCTCCCGCCGGGCGCGCGGTTCCGATACCAACGATCGAAGGGAGCCGGCGGATCGTACGGCCCGTGGGGATCGCAGATGTGGATGTAGACGAAGAAGTTGCGCTGCTGGTTTCGCTCGAGCCACGTCATCAGGCGATCCCCGATGATCTCCTCCGTGGCAGCTCCGAGGATCTCCGGGCCGAGGATCGTGCCGAAGCCCTGGTGCAAGCCGGCGTAGGGGCCGGCGTTGCCGTTCTGGGTGAACGAGGCGGTCGTGAACCCCTGGTTGCGCAGGATCTCCGCCAGGGTCAGGTAGCTTTCGCTCAACGCGTCGGCCCAGTTCAAGACCCCCGTGGCGGATGGGAGCAGGGAAGTCATCAGGGAGGGGACGGAGGGACGCGTCTTCGTGGCCTGCGACACGGTGTTGAGAAACAGGACGCCCCCTTGCGCCAGCCGATCCTTCATCGGTGAGGTCTGTCGGTGATGGCCGTAGGAGGAGAGGTGGTCGGCTCGTAGCGTGTCTTCGAGGATCATTACGACATTGAACCTCTCGACCGGAGGAGACGAGACGCGGGGGTTGCTCCAGAAAGCGACGTTTGGGCTCGGGCCTCTGGCCAGCAGGGAGAGCCGGACGTCTCTTCCCGCCCAGGCGGACAGATCGAGTCGGACGTCCTGCCAGTGACCGGCGCGCTCGAGCTTCTTCTCGAACAGCCGGCTGGGCTCGCCGTCTGCCGCGATCGAGACGGCGAGGGCGATCGGAGCCCCGTCTTTCAGAATGCCGATCCCGAAATCCAGGGTCGGGGAGTTGGCCGGGATTCGGAGCGTGTACTCCAGGGATTGCGTGGGGAGCATGTACAAGACTCGCCGTGTTTCCCCTCCCAGAGTTTCATACGCCACGCCCCGGGTGTGCCGCTGGTACTTTGCCATCTTCGAGATCAGGCGGATGAAGTCGATTTCGACCCGATCGCCGTCGACATCCGAAGGGCGGACCAGGAGCCGCATGAGGTTCTCGCCCGATTTCACTCCCCGCTGGAGCACGTTCTTGGCGTTGATGGCGTAGGTGTGGAACTTCCCGTCGGGCACGAGATCGATGGAGATCTTGTTGTCCCACAATTCGGAGGGGCGTTCCCCCGGATTCCAGCCGAGGGTCATCTCCCGGCCTCTCGCGGCACGAGCCCGGATCTGGATCTCTCCGATGTCGTCCTTCGGTACCGCGATCTCCGACGCGTGCGTGAGATGGTCTGGTGAACGGTGGAGAACCTCGAGCGAGCCGTTCTCGATGCGGACGGTCGAGCTCGACAACGCGGAGCGAAGGCCCGCTGCCTCCGGATCCGCGAACTCGAAGCCCAGCAGGACGCCATCGTCGCCTTGCGCCGGCGTGTGAACCATGTCGAGCCCGGTGACCGCATCGTCCAGATGGTCGTCCAGCCGAAAGACCTCGCCGTTGAGGGGGTTGGGCGGCAGGCTGTTCAGGACCTCGTCCTGGTAGGAGGGACGGGCACGGCTCGAGATCTCTCGCGCCCGGTCGAGCAGCATCGTCCGACTCCGGTCGAAGCGGGCGCCCCCCATGCGGTAGTAATTGACGACATGGATCATTGAGACCGCCGCAGCGATCACGGCCGCCGGGATCAGTATGGTTCTAATGCAGCGTGTCCGGCGTCGCTCCGAAGAGCGCTCGAGGTCACGTCTCGGCACGGCTCTACAAATACTGCCGCGGCCCGGAAAAAGCCAACCCGGTCGGGCGGTTCGGCGTTGCGGGGGACGTCCCCGGCAACATTTGACAAAGTCCCCGGCAACGTCCCCGGACCGGGCAGGCTCTACATGGCGTCGATGATCGCGTTCAAGGTGGCGCTGGGGCGCATCTCCTTTTCCGCGAGTGCCGTATCGGGGAGGTAGTAGCCGCCGAGATCGACGGGCCTACCCTGGGCCGCGAGGAGCTCTTCGGTGATCTTGGCCTCGTTCTCTTCGAGCTCTTTCGCAACCTTGGCGAAACGAGCCTGCATCTCCGCGTCCTTGTCCTGCGCGGCCAGCGCCTGCGCCCAGTACAGCGCGAGGTAGAAGGTGCTTCCCCGGTTGTCGATCTCGTTCACCTTCCGGGAAGGAAGCCTGCCGTTCTCCAGGTACTTGGCGATCGCCTGATCGAGCGTCTCGGCCAGGACCGCCGCCTTCTCGTTCCCGGTGTTCTCGGCGATCAGCTCGAGGGACGGCACGAGCGCGCAGTACTCGCCGAGCGAGTCCCACCTCGTGTGGCCCTCCTTCAGGAGCTGCTGGACGTGCTTGGGCGCCGAACCGCCGGCGCCCGTCTCGAACAGCCCGCCGCCGTCGAGGAGCCGCACGATCGACAGCATCCTGGCGCTGGTGCCCAGCTCGAGGATCGGGAACAGGTCGGTGAGGTAATCACGAAGAACGTTG
>JABAHP010010251.1_pt2 | contig 12054 bp, 11 predicted proteins | sample 7062081 | NCBI WGS metagenome assembly JABAHP01 (sample SAMN14534357, study PRJNA622989) | marine sediment metagenome | biome: marine biome [ENVO:00000428]; feature: marine pelagic biome [ENVO:01000023]; material: deep marine sediment [ENVO:00002113] | place: India: Gulf of Kutch | collected... | reverse complement strand
TCTGAAGAATTTTTTCGAGGTATCTATGAAAAGATGAAGCCAGGAGCCAGGCTAACGACATACTCCTGCGCTGGCATTGTGAGGCGTGCACTGAAGTCAGCGGGCTTTACTGTAATAGACGGCCCCAGTGTTGGAAGATGGAGCCCGTCGACTGTTGCGATAAAACCGCTCTAATCGCCTATTTTATCTATATCCTTTAAGTTGACGCCGCCGCCAAAGAACTTCTTGTCGACGAAGAATCCCCCACCGCTGATGTCATCTTCTGGAGAAAGAGTCTGTTCCTCCTCCCGTCGGCTTTCATACATACTGACCGATCCTGCAGTTGCTATCTTGCCTTGTTTTATGGTGATGATCTTGTCTGCAAGGCGTTCGGCCTGTCCGCGGTCATGGGTGGTCATAACAATGGTTGGGGCATCATTGCGGTCCTTCAGCTGAAGAATAAGCCGTTCTATTATTGCAGTGTTTTCGTCGTCCACGCTGGCGGTTGGCTCATCAAGGAGCAGAACCTGGGGTTCAAGGGCCAATGCGCGCGCGAGCGCAAGGCGCTGCGATTCCCCACTTGAGAGGCCGAGGGCATTCTGTTTTCGTTTTTCATAAAGTCCGACCGCTTCCAGAGCCTCTCGTGCGCGACGTTTGCGCTCGATCCAGCTGACCCTGCGGACCCGGAGGCCAAACATTACATTTGACCATGTGCTGGCGTCAAAGATTCCACCCTTTGGGAGAACGAGAGTGATCTTTCTCATCAGGTTGATATCAGGGGTCTGGGCTTTGTCCTTGGTGTAGAAGTAAGCAACGCGCCCGCTGGTGGGCGTGTCCAGATATGCGCAGATCCTCAACAGTGATGATTTCCCACAGCCGTTAGGGCCAATGATTGCGGTTACTCCCTTGCCAAATCCATAAGTACAGCCTTTCAGAAGCTGATGCTTCCCGTAGCTTTTTGTGATATCTTTTATCCCAAGTTTAAGATTCATGTTTTGCCCTTCTTTGAACGAAATAAAGTGCAATGTTTATGGCAACAGATATGCCCAGGAGGATGAGACCCAGGGCCATGGCAAGGCTGAAGTCCCCCTTGTCGGTTTCCATTGCGATAGTTGTCGTCATTACACGGGTAGCCCCGGCAATATTACCACCAACAATGAGCACCGCACCAACTTCCGCCATGACACGACCAAAAGCGGCTATGACGGCAGAGAGGATTCCGTATCTGGCCTCGTGAATGACTGCGCCTCTGACCTGTCGGGGATTACCTCCAAGAGTTGTTGCAGCCAGAAGAATTCTTTTGTCTATGCTGACTACAGCCGACTGACTCAAAGCAGCAACAATGGGAACGGCAAGGATGAACTGGGCGGTCACCATGGCCGAGGGTGTATACAGAATCCCCATGAAACCCAGCGGGCCGCTCCTTGAAAGCAAAATATACAGGAAAAGGCCGACGACTACCGGGGGCAGGCCCATAAAGGCATTCACAATCGCAATTGCCAATCCTCTGAGAGGAAATCGCCTGAGCCCAAGCGCGGCTCCGAGCGGAAGCCCTACCATTGTGGCCAGGGCAAGAGCGAATCCAGACACCTTAAGCGTGAGGAATATAATTTCCAGAAGCTCACGTGTCGGATGAGTTAAAAGGTAGAGAGCGTTGTAAAGAGCATCAAGAAATGTGTCCATAATTATCGTGTAGCCAGCAGCACTTGATGCCGGTCTGGAAGCACTACCTCCTTCTCAAGCAAGCTCGTATTCGCTGGCCCTTGCTTCTCCCCTGAGCAGAGGCCAGAAGCCAATCAGTTATTTCCTGCGGCATTCGGGTGAAACAGTATTTCTCCATTTACCCGATACGAACCTATTGCCTCCTGTCCTCCCGCTGAAACTAGCCACCTGATGAACTTCATTGTCTCATCATATTTTACATGAGAATGCAGTTTTTTGCTAACGGCCATGACGCCGTATTGATTAAAGAGGGCGTTGTCTCCTTCGAGAAGCACTACCAGATCAAGCTCATCTTTTTTTGATAGCCAGGTGCCGCGGTCCGTTATGGTATAAGCGCGTTTTTCATTTGCGATACGCTGGGTCTTGGACATGCCCTGCCCAACTTCCATGTACCAGGGTCGTTGTGGGACAAGGCCGACTGACTCCCACAGAGAAAGCTCTTTTTTATGTGTTCCCGAGTTATCGCCCCGTGAGATGAAGGGACCTCCAGTTTCAAAGATCATCTGTAAAGCGCCCTTAGCGGAGTCTGCCGAGCGGATGCCTGCCGGGTCTTCCGAAGGGCCGATTATCACGAAGTCGTTATACATGACATCATGCCTGTCGGTAAAATAGCCCTCTTCAACTAGCTTCAGCTCAAGGGATTTAGCATGTACAAAGACTACATCGGCATCACCACGTTTTCCGGACTCGAGTGCGGCCCCCGTGCCCTGGGCAACTACATTGACCTTTATGCCGGTTTCACGTTCGAATATAGGAAGGATGTGGTCGAAAAGGCCGGAATTCTGGGTTGATGTAGTCGAAGCGCAGATAATGGTTTCGGCCAAGACCGGGGTGGCCAAGATAGTCAATAGAAAACATATAGCAAGCAAGTTTTTCATGCTCTCTCCTTGTAAATATATATTTTAGTCTCCTGGGTTCCCTGATCTGATTCCTTCTGTTTTCAGCCTTTGTTATTTATGGATGCAATAAATACCCTCTGCAGAACACTCGGTGTCACGCACATCAAAGTGAGCTACTCCTCCGATATTCCCTTCTCTGCATATCGAGTGAAAATATGATATATGATAAGGAAGCGAATTGCAATACTTTCAGAACTATAAAGAATTAAATATGTATTTAAACGAAAGTCCCAGTAGCAGAATTCCCAAAGCAAGCTTAATGGGCCTTTGTGGTATCCGTATCTGAACACGTCCACCTATGTACATTCCGATAAGTCCCCCAAGGCCAAACAGTAATCCCAGCAACCAGTCCGGTGAGGTATGAAGAGGGGATGGCAGCACGGAATAGAAAAATACTCCAGCGATTGAAGCAATAAAAGTGCTCAGAAGCGTAGCTCCGGCAATGGTGTACACCGGAAGACCGAGAACGGTCACGCAAAAGGGTGCAACCAGGGCCCCACCGCCAATACCGTAGGTACCTCCGACAATCCCCACACAAAAGGAAAGGAGACCCAAGGGCATTGTTCTGAAAGAGTAAGTCTTTCCCTGGAAAGTGAAGGTTATCTTCCAGGGACCATATGATTCCATATGAATCAGGTCATCCTTGCTGTTGATGATATTTTCTGCAGGGGCAGCTAGTGCCTTTTTCTTGTTGAGAATATCCAGAAAAAGCCGGGTGCCCATGTAAAGAAGAACGAGGCCTACGAAGATCTTGAACTTTTCCGGATCCGGGAGGTACCATACCCGCAAATAATACCCGATGGAAAGGCCGGGAAGGGTTCCGACTGTAATGACTGCAGCAAGAGCCCAGTTCATTCGTTTTTCTTTTATGTATGCGGCAACCCCTCCGGGAATTCCTACGATATTGTAGACAAAATTCGTTGCGCTTACTGATGGGGCAACGTAGCCGAAAATGCTCATCTGGAACGGCAGAATAAGAAAAGCACCGGAAAGTCCACCGAGCGAGCTAACGAAGCCTATAACCATTGCCACCAGTGGGGGGATAAGAAGGCTGGTTCTGACACCTGAGACAGGAAATATGATCTCCAGAAAGTCCATAGGCATTATTATATTTCATCAGACAGAATAAATAATAATTCACTCCAGACGAGATTAAAACGTTCTGGTTAGAGAGTCCCCATTTTTATCTATCTGTTTTTCTTCTGCCAGGGCTAATTCCTTTCCCTTTTCTTTTTCTTAAACGTCTATTAACGAATTTTCCGTCCTTCTTCTTTCTACGTTCTCCACCTTTGGGAATATCAGTATCCCTGATCTCGTAAATTCCCAACAGTCGCTCTTTTCCCTTAACTTTTATGGCGTCTCGAAATAACATTTCCATGTGGCCAAATTTACCATCGTCAATAAGCGGCTTGATCTTTGCAGCAGTGAATTCAGTTCAGCAGAATGGTCGCGTTAAGCTGTCTGGTCAGCGCCTCCACTCTGGCCCCAGAGTTGACATGGCCGCCGATAATGGTGTAATCCATTTTCTTGTCCTTAGCCCCAATATTACCGACCAGAACCTCGCCTGTATTTATGCCTATGCCAAAATTAATTAGCGGCTTGTTCTCCTTCTCCCATTTTTGTGTAGAGAAAGCCATTGAAAGGGCGCAGCGAATGTCACGCTCAGCATGGTCTTCCTGCGGTACTGGTGCGTTCCAGAATGCCATTATTTTGTCGCCTACTATCTTGTCGAATGTCCCCTCCCAGCTGAGGACCTTCTCTCAATTGAACACACGGAATGGCGGTTCTTCATCAAGGTTCTGTTCGGTTTCTGTTGGGAGTATTATTTCACTGTCATATGGTGGCTCAGTGCCGGCCCTGAAATATTCCACATAAAAGTTTTCAGGAAGATCTTCGACAATGTCGTCAAGCTCCTCGGAAATGGTGTTTACAATGAGCCCTGTCTCCAGATCCACAATGAAAGTCTCAATGCCTTCAGGCGGCTCGAAGGGTGCTTCCTGATACCTCGAAAGTGCCTCTTTCATGAAGTCCACCCATATCGGACCTGCAGCACGGGCCCCCGTCTCTTTCTCCCCCAGTGGGCTCATGTCATCATGCCCTACCCATACCCCGGTAAGCAGCCCCGGGCTGTAGCCGACGAACCATGCGTCCCTGTACTCGTTTGTTGTCCCGGTTTTTGCTGCGATATCACTTCTTCCAAGCACTACTGCCTGCTGAGCCGTGCCGTATATGGCAGTGTCTCTCAGCATGGAAGTAACCAGAAATGCGGTCTCAGGAAGGAANNTTCCAGTACATTTCCCTCTGGCCCGACAATCCGTTTTACAGCAATGGGATTTACCAGAATTCCGTTGTTCGCAAAAGGGGTATAGGCGATCGCAAGTTCCAGGGGGGTTACGCTAAGCGAGCCAAGAGCCAGTGTAAGATCATGGGGAAGGTCTCCTTTAATGCCCAAGGCCTTGGCATACATAAGTGTATTATCGATACCTATTTCGTCCAAGAGCTGAATGGTAACAACATTGCGAGAGTATACCAGTGCTTCGCGCAGTGTAGTAGGGCCATAGAATTCACCACTATAGTTACGGGGAGTCCATTCCTCGTCGTTCTCATCAATATAGGTGATAGGGGCATCGTTGATAATATCTGCTGGGGTATAATCTAGTTCAAGTGCCGTGGCGTATACGATCGGCTTGAATGCGGAGCCAGGCTGTCTTGTGGCATAAAGTCCTCTATTGTACTGGCTTTTGCTATAGTCGTAACCCCCAACAAGGGCTCGGATATATCCGGTCGCGGGTTCCAGGCTGACCAGGGCTCCCTCCACCAGTGGTTCCTGCTCCAGGGAGAGCGAAACGTTATTACCGGTAACAGAAAGCACTCTGACAAGTATTACATCGCCTGCTTTGAGAACCTTATCAAGCCGGAAGTTTTGCAGATAACGTGTCTTGCCGGTAGTGGGATCAATAATACGCCGTGCCCATGAGGCATTCTTTTTCAGCAGCGTCCCCTTCCGACCCTCCACATGCAGTATGGCACTTGAGGCTCCCACGGAATAAACGACCGCCTCCAGAACTCTGCCTGGCAATAGTTCCCTCAGGAATGTTTTCTCTTTAGGAGGAGCTTCACTTTTNNGCCTGAGCGGGCCACGCCATCCTCTTCGCTTGTCCACGGCCCTCAGTCCTTTTTGCACTGCGATGCTTGCTAAACGCTGGCTATCCGGAAAAAGAGTGGTGTAAATCTTTAATCCTGTTTTATAGATCTGTTCATGACTGTATTTGTTTTCAAGATAACTTGTTACATAGTCCAGAAAGTACCATTTTGCGTCAGTGGTTTTCTGCTCGAGGTTAAGGATGATAGGTTCTTGAAGAGCGTTCTGTGCCTGCGCAGTCGTTACGAATTCTTCTTCCACCATACGCTCCAGGACCTCAGCCTGACGGTTCTTTGCATTTCGCTCACTCTGGAAGGGTGAATACAGCTGAGGGGCACGTATAAGACCTGCAATAAGTGCAGCTTCGGCTAGACTCAATTGTGAGACGGTTTTGTCAAAATAAACTTCCGCAGCTCTCTCCACGCCATAGGCGCCGTGACCGAAATATATTTCGTTAAGGTATATTTCCAGAATCTCTTCCTTGGATAGAGCATGCTCTAATTTAATTGCAATGTAGGCTTCCCGGAGCTTTCGTCGCAAGGTACGCTCAGGGGTGAGAAATGCGACTTTCGCAAGCTGTTGGGTTATGGTGCTTCCGCCCTGTTTGATACCACCATGTTCAATGTTTGCGGCCAGAGCCCTTAGAATTGCGAGAACATCGACTCCTCCATGGCTGAAAAACCTGGAGTCCTCCACGGCGATTACTGCACTAATGAGGTCACTGGGCATTTCGTTGAGTGGTCGGTAAATGCCTTTTTGAGCATTAATTCGTGCCAGCAGAGAACCATCGTCAGCATAGATGTCTGTGCCCACAGGGAAGCGATTCCTCTGGTACAGCACTCCTTCAACTGACGGTGTCCCACGTTCTAATCCAAAGTATCCTGCGAGAGTGATTCCTGCAAGCAGAAGAATAATGGCAATAAGTACCAGCCGCCAAAGCTTCACATTGACCTTTTTGCTTTCTGCCTTCACTCTCCTTCCCGTAAAACCTTATTTAGTCTATATTTCAACAAAATAATTATCCCATGCATCGGTGATGGAATCCTTTGTGAGTTCCGGGGGATGGTTGTAGTAGTGCGCATTATCAACGATGTGATCGATCAGGTCTCTGGGGTGGCAGGCATTGAGCTTTACCCCGCGCTCTTTGTAAAAATTGTTTATGAGATGCATAAAAGCATCCTCGTTGAATGCAATACCGTTGGAAGAGCAAACCCTCGTAAATATTATTTTGTATTCTTCCTCACTTGGGTGGTCTATCTTTATTTTGTATCTGATCCTCCTGAGGAATGCATCATCCACCAGGTCCTTCGGATCGAGGTTGGTTGAAAATATTACGAGCTGGTCAAAAGGAATCTCAAACTTCATTCCCGTATTGAGTGTGAGGAAGTCTGTTCTCCTCTCCAGTGGAACGATCCAGCGGTTCAGGAGGTTCTGGGGATCCATCTGCTGTCTGCCGAAGTCATCAACAATGAAGAGTCCGTTATTTGCTTTCATCTGAAGCGGAGCCTCGTAGAAATTTGTGATAGGGTTATAATCCAGATCGAGCATCTTCAGAGTGAGTTCTCCGCCTGTCATAATGACAGGCCTTTTAACCTGCAACCACCGTTGATCAACTGTTTCGTCAGGAGTTTCCTGCAGAACTGGAACATGGTTCACGGAATCGAAGACGCTGATGATCTGTCCTCCGATTATTACAGAGTACGGCATATAAACGGTTTCGGGCAAAACCCTACCCATTGTCTCAGCAATGGTAGTCTTGCCGTTTCCAGGGGGGCCATAGAGGAATGTGGCCTTGCCCGAACTGATTGCCGGCCCTATGCGCCTCAGAAGACTTCTGTCAATTACGATATGCTCAAAGGCATTAACTACTTCATCTTCCCCGACGACGATGTGTTTAATGGTCTGCGCCTTTACCATACTGATGTAATAATCAAGAGGAACCGGGGCGGGCCCGGAATAACGGCATATATCAAGCAGTTCGGTTGCCCGGGTTTTCCCAACTCCCGTAATGGTAAAGCTGTAGGTCACCTTTGCGTATCCTGCAGCGCCTTTGACCTCAACACATTTCTCACGGCGCAGGGCTTCAATAGCCTCATCTACTATAGAAAGCGGCAGCTTTACTCTGTTTGCTATTTCGGAAAGCGAAAAACTTCCCAGGAAAAGAATATGTTTAAGAAGCAGTTCTGATATGAAATCAAGCTCAAGACCTGTGTCTTCAAGCGTTGCCGGGACACGGGGCCGAGGCAGGAATATCCTTTTCAGATCCTCTTCACTCACAAACCCAAGGGTTACCAGGTTCTTTCCCAGCCGGCCTCCCTGCTTTTGCTGTCTTTCGACCGCTTGTGAGAGTTGCTCTTCAGTAATAAGCTTTTCTCTTAGCAGTTTATCTCCGAGAAGTTCCTGCATAGAATCCCTCCATCAACAAAGTGGTTTTCGGAATATCCAGAGCCCTAATAATTCTTTTTCTCCTTCCAGACGAGTCCGGTATCCGAGTTGAACTTTGTAATGTGGTCCGGTCCCTCTATAATGCCCGTAAAACTTTCATCTTCATCCCAGAAAAGAATCTCAGGGATGAGAAATCTTAGTGATACAGAGCCGTGTCCTTTTGCCTCTCTATTTTTTTTCAAAGTACTTTCCCCAGATTCTTTTCCACCATAAAACAGGAACGCCATATCAAGCATGACGGGCCTTGTTTTCATATTGGTTATTCTCAAAGTATAGGCCCCTTTGTCTGCCTGTTCAACAGATATATGTATCTTGTTCCCTGATGGCCTGTCCAGCTTAATGCTTATGTTCTCCGCTTCTGTATGAATTCCACCTTTCTCCATCGGATGAGGGTCCATGAAGAGCTGAGTTGTAAGCTCATCTAGCGAATCATCACCGGATATCTCTATCTCAATATCATTTCTGATAGGCAGAGGTATGACAAGTTCTCCTGCTGAAGCAAGAATATTTTCCGTGCGTTCCTGGTCGTCGACGGAAACTAGCATGTTATCCATCCTGAGCTGGTAGTCTTCCCTTGAAGGAGTCCTGTTCCTGCCTTCGGTGATAACTTCAGAGATAATAGGGTCTTGTGAGGTATGAGAGGAGGAATATATTTCAGCCACGATTGAATCCTCCAGCGTGTCTGCAGATGTCTGCTCATTAGCGACAATGTATTCATCATTCAAGCCTTCAGGAGCTATAGCATGTATCCTTTGCTGTGAAAGTTCCCGAACCTCGTAAACAGAGGCCTCGAACACTTCTTCTTTTTCATCCGACAAAATGGCGAAAGCTAGGATACCGAGCATGTCGAGCTCCGGCATGGAACGGGGCTGTACAAGTGCTGCCAGAAAGGGTTCTATCATTGCTCCTTTATTTCCATTATTAGACAGCTCAGGGACAAAGACGAGTCTCGTAGCATTTGCTCTAAATTGTTTATGTGCATTTTGATGACGGGAAAAACTAGGGATACTCTCATTTGTGAGGATTTCTTCGCTTGCTTGAATCCGTTCTGCCTGATTGGCACCCCCCATAGTAAGGCGGCTTACAAAATCCTGCCACATGAGCGGTTTTAGCCATGAGGAAATTGTATGTTGACTCTTTTGTCTGGGTCTTTGATAATTTTCCTTAACCGGAAAAGATATCTGCTCAGTTTCCCTGAGGGTGGAAGTCCTGGTTGTGGAGATTGAGGGATTAATACCATGGATGGAGGATGCATGGATGGCCTGTTGTGCAGCGCAAACTTCCATCGTCCCGAGAGGAATGACGGCTTGAAGAGACATAAAATCCAGTGAGTCCGGGGACGGTACAGAAGGTTTCAAGGGTGAAGCCCCCCTGTCGATGAAATCATCTTTTATTTTTTCAAGAGCAGATGATATAACATCGGACACGATAAGTCGCGAATTTCTGCTGATGGAGTCCTGCCGTTTTTCCCGGAACGAGATGTCATTGAATGACTTTCTGGTGGTTATATCTTGATTGTTTTCCTGGGGTCTTGCATGAGAGCTCTTGAATAACCCGCTTTCCTGAACATTACTGCTCAGCCTTTCCTTTTCAGCCTCTCTAGTGATTGGGTTGAATTGTCTGGGCAGGAACTCTTCGCTCTCATTATCTTCTTCGCCTGACGATGGGAGGGAGACGATATCGACAGCTGACGGCGCTCCTTCGTTTTCCAGGAGTTCTATGTCGTCGAAAGTCTTGGGAATAATCGTGTCTGCCTTTTCTTCATCCGAAACTAAGGGAATATCGGAAGGAGATGACTCTTTTGAAGGAAGCGATTCCGGTTCAGTTGGCGTGAGCGGGATACTGTCGGTAAGAGCAGAAACGCTTTCGCCTGTAGTATAGAGGTTAGTATCCATTTCTGTTTGTAAATATGGATTGGCGGTTGGGCTGTCGGTGCTGTGTTTGGCATTATCATTTACACTGTTTCCTTCCGGAGCTTTCTGTTCCATTACTGCAAGCGTTGTCTCCTTTACACTAGTATGCTTTGGGGCGGGAGCGCCCATTCCCGTTAATGAAGTTCCTTTCCCCTTATTTTGAGTCCTGCTCAACATCATATCCGGCAACGATACGGGCTCAGGTGATAATTCCGTAAGGTTCTTTGACGGCAGGCTCTCTATCTGTTCTTCCTGTGAGGGAAATACTTCACTTGTTTGTGGATCAACCGTTGCTGATTTAGACGGGGATGGCTCTTTTGGCGTTGCTGCCATGTTGGAATAGTGCTCGTTCTGATTTGCCATATCATGCATGGAGCTGTGAAGGCTACGCTCATGCGTAGAAGCGGCATTTTCAGTTGGCGCTGAATTTCTGCCTTTCTCAATATCAATTTCTGGAGAGCTTTTTGCTATATCCTTTACATGACTTTCAGGTGAAGCGGTTTCCTCCATTCTCTCTTCTAAGCTGGACGGTGGCATATCTTCAGCCTGATTGCTCAAGGGAATTGTATTATCTGCTATATCTTTTGGAAATGAACCAACTTGTTGATCGACCTGTTTGTGAATATAATTAACTTTTGACAACTCAGGTTGGAAAAGGGGAAAGATCTCGTCAGACATTCCTCTGGTGGCCGTTTCATCTCCAGAGTATGGAGTGATGGGCTCAGATGGAGAGGAGATGATTGCTTCATCAGGTATTCTTGCTTCCTGATAAGCCATATCCATAGTTTCTTCGGCTATTAAATCGATGGGCTTGCTGCCTTCTTCTTCCTGGGCTGATGTGATGGATGATATTTCGTCTCCTTCATCCAGGAAGGACTCATTCCTCTTCTCTGCTTCCTGATAAGGAAAAAGCTCACTCATCTTTTCAGCAGAGGGATTTTCCTCAAGGAGGGTATCACTGAAAGGGTCACCCTGGTCTGAAGCGGATATCCCGATCGATGGCGTTTCACTTAAAAGGTTTTGTTTCTGGTCGCTTGTTTGGTCTTTCTTCCGGAGTTCCTCTGTGCTCATCAGTGCTGACAGGTCCGGGGTGCTCTTGTCTTCAGGGCTATGTGCCTGAATAATATTATCGGATTGATCTGATGAGGCCAGGTACACGGCCAGGCTATCGGGGATCAAGGCGCTGCTGTTGGCAAGGGGAATTGACAAGAAGAAATAAAGTATAAGACAATGGCTGAAAAATGAAAAAACCAGCTCAGGGGCAATCGTTATCCCCCTGCGTTCTTCGGAATCGAGTTCTTTTGGTTCGGTTTGCATGTCCCCCTTAACCTGATCAGGCAGCCACTGGAGAGCAGTGGTACAGATGGGCCTCGGTCAGCAGCGGTTACGTTTCAGTAAAAGAAATAGTATCGCCTATCTCCGTACTTGACAGGCTTATTGTTCCCGCCGGCAGCTCCACTACACTTTTAGCTTTCGGTACCCAAAAGGTGAAGCTGTTGGGAGGGATATTCTCCTTTATGGCTACCACCGTGTTATCGTGATTCACATAGACGATATCTATGGGGAATCGCATCCCACAGGTATGTATCCAGTTGCAGGGTTTTATCCATAATCCTTCTCCCTGCTGGAGAATATCCCTTCCCAGAAGACCTTTTATCCGTTTCGGAACCGTATCGGCTACCGAGACGTTGGTTCCGAGGAACTTCAGACTTCTCAGATTCTGTGCTCTCATTTCTTCGGAGCCTGCTACTCTGCCTTTTTAACCCCTAACCTTGTGTAGATAAGGGCCAGCTCGACGGCTATGACCAGAAGTACTACAGTGTCAGCGTTCATAAAATGCCTCCTTTCATAGGTTGTTTTCCTTTACATATCGGCGAACACTTTTGTCAGCCGTATCAACGCGGGTAAAAGCATTACCACAAAGAGCGCCGGCATAATAAGAAATATAAGGGGG
>JABAHP010004961.1_pt2 | contig 12055 bp, 8 predicted proteins | sample 7062081 | NCBI WGS metagenome assembly JABAHP01 (sample SAMN14534357, study PRJNA622989) | marine sediment metagenome | biome: marine biome [ENVO:00000428]; feature: marine pelagic biome [ENVO:01000023]; material: deep marine sediment [ENVO:00002113] | place: India: Gulf of Kutch | collected... | reverse complement strand
TTTCGGCGACAACCCCCTTTCATCCATCGTGATAGTCGAGCCCTCCCACGGAGACGTGGTCGAGGGTCTGGTGGTGGCAGAGGCGCTGGTCTCGGGGGACGTGGTGTCGGTGGTCGAGTGGTACGTGGACGGAACGCTGGTGGGAAGGGACTCGACGTTACCCTACCAGCTGGCACTGGACACCACTACCTTGACCGAGGACTCCACCGTCACCCTCACGGCCACCGCCTACATGCGCCTCACGCTCCCCATGTCGGACTCGGTGAACATCACGATCAACAACGTTCCCATCGCAGGCTCCTTCATCAACGTGAGCACGACCCGGTCGGCCTACGTACCGGACGACGCGGTGTCGGTGAGTGTGGACCTTATCGCCCCACCCTCATTCGACGCGATGATGATGGAGCTGAATTGGACCGATGCCTCGGGGACGGTTGTACGGTTGTCCACGATGGGCTATCCAGCCTACTCCCGCTATGGGCTCACCTTCCGGCTGCCATCCGACGTGGCGGTGGGCAACGTGACGGTTCAGGTCACCGCAATGGCGTACCTGGGCGGCTCCCACGTCTGGACCTCCGTCAACACGACGGAGTTCGCTGTGGAAGGTCTCAGCCTGGGAGAGAGGATGGAGCTCCTGCTGGCGGACCTGACCCAGCTCTCCCAGGACATCGCGGGCCTGAACGCAACCAACCAGGCCCAGCTCGCCGCGGCGCTGAGCGACATGCTGGACGGCCTGGACGGCCTGGACGCTCACATATCCGCGCGTATGGACGGGCTGGAGGGCTCCATCGCCGACAACACCACCGCGCTCCTGGAGTATATAGACCTCCAGACGGAGCAGGTCGCCCTCCTCATGGAGGACCTCAACGCATCCATGGCGGCCCAGCTGGCCGCCATCAACGCCTCCCTTTCCGAGTTCCGGTCCGAGGCGGGCATGGGCATGGCCGCCATAGCGGACTACCTGATGGAGATGGAGGCCAACGGCTCTGCCCATCACGGTGAGGTCCTGGACGGCCTCGACGAGACCATGGCCCTCATAGAAGGCCTCAACGAGACGACCCTGGACGAGCTGAGGACCCGCCTCATCGCCCTCTCCGAGGACCTGGGTGCGCTCAACGACTCGGAGGCGGCCCGACACCAGAACACGGTGGACGTCATGCTGATGGAGCTGGACGGCCTTAGCACTCAGGTGACGGATGGCTTCAACGCCACCGATTCCCAGCTGGCCGCCCTGTCCAAGCTGGATGACATATTGGAGCAGCTGAACGCCATCTCCGACGACGTGGCCGACGTCAAGGAATCGGCGGGCGGGAGCACGTCCACCTGGATAATGCTGGCGATCCTGGCCTTCGTCATCATCACCATCATCATGCTGTTCCTGCTCATGGGCCGCATCCGGGACCTCAGCTACTCCCAGCCACCACCCCCGAGGGAACCGGAGCGGGAGCCTACCGTCGCTCCCGCCACGAAGCCAGCGGAGGCGAAGGAGGAGGCCTTCGAGCTCATGCTCGAGGAGCCGGAGATGTACCCGGAAACCCCTGGGCTGACCATCATCACGCCACCCGAACCGGAGCCGCCCGCGGAATCGCCAGCAGAGCCGCCCGCGGAACCGCCAGCAGAGCCGCCCGCGGAGCCCCCCGCGGAGCCACCGGTCGAGGTACAACCCGAACCGATCCCCGAGGAGCCTCCTGAGGTGCCCCCACCACCAACCTATCCAGAAGTAGAAGAGCCCCCCAGTGAGGAACCGGTTATTGAGGAGGTACCCCCGCCAGCGGAGGAGATTCTAGAGGAGGTACCCCCTGAAATGGTCGCGCCACCTCCGTCGGAGGTGCCCCCTCCTCCTGAGGTCCCCCCTCCCCCAGAGGTTCCGCCACCAGAGCCAATGGAGGCTCCCGTGCAGGTGCCCACCGATGAGATCTCCGAGGACTTCGAGCTGGAACCGATGTACGAGCAGGATGAACCCCCTAGGCCGGAGCCCGAGGTGCCCGAACCCGAGGAGGCTACCATTGAAGTCGTTCCAGAGGCACCAGCGGAAGAGCCACCCGAGGAGGGATGGCCACCTGAGGACGAGGAGCCGCCCGAGGAGGAACCTCCTGAGGAGGAGGAGCGCCCGGGCCGCAAGGGCAAGTCCGCCCAGGACTGGGTCGTGGACGAGATAATGGAGGAGATCTAGGGCCATCCTCCCATGACCTTGGTTCCCCAGGTGAGCAGGATGACGGACACGGAGGAGGCGGACCGGGGTGACGAGGACAAGGGAGTCCCCTGCTGCGTCCTCGATGCCGCGCGATGGGTGACCAAGGTACGGGTGGGCGACAACCTGGTCGGGATCATGGAGTACGCCAAGATCATGGACGAGGTCCACTCGATGGGACCGATGGACGACGAGGAGAGGAGGGTCCACCTCCTCAAGCGGACGCGGACCTACAACTACTTGCCCGACCAGGCCGAGGACGCGTACGCCGACGCCATGCTGGAGGAGTACAAGAAGCTCTACGGTGACCTGAAGGGCTGATGGGAAGGCCCTGTCCCCCATGCCATAACATTGATTAACGCCAATCACCCTCCCATCAGCGGTTCCTATGGAGATGCCCGTCTGCCCCCACTGCGGGAAGGTGACCGAGGGCGAGGTCCAGGACAAGGAGATCTACCTGGTCGTCGTCTGCGAGGAGTGCTACACCATCTTGGGAGTGCTGCCCAAGTACTTCCAGAAGTGCACCTGGAAGCACACCCCCAAGTTCGGTGAGCTGGAGGAGGAGGAACCGCCCGCCGAGATCGGCATGGGGGGCAGGGAGAGGAGAAAGCCCCAGCGTTCCAACGGCAAGTGGGACTGAGGCTCCCTCAGGTGTGAAAGGTCAAACGTCGGACAGCCCGCGCCTTGTCCGGGCTCACTCCGCCTCGGAGATGGCATGGGGGACCACCTCCTCGATGCCTGGCGCCGCCTCGGCGAGGCCTGGGAGGCACGAGTGATAGAACAGGGCCAGGAGCTCCTCGGTGGTGGCAGTCGCCGTCACCAGGACCCGGCATCCTCCCAACTTCGGGTCGGGCGTGACGTCCACCATGAGGCCGGCACGTTTCCCTCGGGCGCCCTCGGCCCGCACCCAAGCTCGCCCCATTGGACCCCTGGGGCCCTCCTCCCTTTGCACGCTCAGCTCCCCAGGGGCGTCGGAGAGGGCCTCCTCCAGGTGGTCCAGCATCTCGTTGGGGCTCACCGGCTGGCGTATCCTCGCCTCGACGGCAGCCCCGCCCGAGAGACCGGCCCTCCATCGGTCGATGCCCCCCTTCGGGGGGGACATGGCAGGAAGGACCAGCTCCACCGGCCTGCTGGACACCTGGACCCTGCCACGGGTGTCCCCGGTGTCGTCCTCCCACTCCACGGTGACGTCCAAGGCGACGACCTGCTGGCCCAGCTGGGGCCTTGCACGGAAGACGACCTTCCTAGACCGTTTGGGCCGTAGAAGGGGTACGGAGTGCACGTCCCGGTCGACGGGGGTGGAGGGTGGCACCGTCCGGGGCACTAGCCGCATGGACCATAGACTGTGGGAGCCAGGATTTATGACCTTGACCTCGAAGGTGACGAACGTGGCGGAGAAGCCCGCTCGTATCGCCACCTCCGGCCGTTCGGACCCCACCCGACCACCTACCCGCCCTCAGGCTCGGGGATCCGCTCGGTCGACCCGGTGGCCGACAGCAGCGCCTGCAGGGCTTCGTGGTAGTCCTCGGGCTCAGCCTCCAGCAGGTCCTTTGCCTTGTCCTGGAGGAACTGGGCGAAGTCGATGTCCGTCCGGTCGTACTGCCACTTCTTGGACGCCTCCTTCCCCAGGGCCAGGAGGAAGGCGTAGGCCACGGGCTTGATCCGCTTCTCCGAGCCCCTCTCCTTCTCCACCACCTTCAGCGCGCCATCGGTCCCCTCGGTCCTGTAGGCCCTGGCCACCCTGTCGGCGAAGCGGGCCACCATTGGTAGCTTGCCGTACTGGGGCAGCCGGTTGATTATCGTCCGCTTCCTGTGGTCCACGAGTGCCCTCTTGAGCACCAGCGACGGACTGCTCTGCACGTCAGGGTGTTCGAGGTACCTCTCCATCAGCTCCTCGTCATCCTCCACCACAGCACCCAGCATCTCCTCGCCGTGGTCGTCCCAGAGCTCCGCCAGCACCTTCGCCGGCGTGGCCCGTTCAAGGATCAGGGGATGGTCCAGCTGGGGAAGCACCGCCTCCAGGGCCAGCCTCTCCTCGTCGCTGGGATCGAGGGCGGCGACGAAGGCGGTGGCGTCGTCGCAGTACGTATGGTCCTCAAGGATGAAGTGGGGTCCCCTGTGGTCCCTGAGCCTTTCGTCGATGACCTTCAGGTGACGGTCGACGACACCTCCATCGTCCAACTTCCCCTTTATGTAATCATCCAGGTCGTCCTTTTCGAGAGGAAGGTTCGATAGCTTGTCCCAGAGGCCGCACTCCTCGGAGCCCTCCAGCCGGTGGAGGACGCGCACGTCGAAATCCTGTTCCACCCTGGGCACGGCCATGTGGGAGGTGATGGACCCCAGGGTCGAGTCATGGGAGCTCTTGGCGCACCGCCTGCATATGCCGATGGTCTGCTTGCCCGAGGCCCAGGCGATCCGCAGATAGGTCCCGGTGACGGGGTCCCCCGCCCGCAGGGCCTCATGATCCACGTGGGGGCAGGCCCAGAGCCCGTCGCCCACCCGGGAGATGTTGGCCCTGGGCTGCTGCATGGCGTACTCCACATAATCCGAGGGGGGCCGGGGCTCCTTGCAAGAGCAGTACAGCTGGTCCTTGGTGGAGTAGAAGTGGTAGTAGGGGCGCTTGACCGCCAGGTCCAGGAACAGGAGTAGCCTGTAGATGGGATGGTCGTACCACTGCATGCCCACCAGCTTCTCCTTGGCCACCTTCCCCCTCACGGCGTAGAACACCTCGCCCTGGGGTAGCTTCAAGCTGGCCAGGTACGGGGCCTTCCCAGCGGCACCGAGCATGAGGGTGCCAGCATAGGCCCGGACGATGGGGTCCCCGCGGCTCGCCAGCTTCTCGAGCCTCTTCTCGTCCCCGGCGTACTTCGAGACGCCCTGCATCTTCTTCAGCACCTTCGCGAAGGGGTCCTTCCCGCAGGGGGAGATGATGGTGGGAAGCACCCTGGACGGGTCCTTCGCCAATTTCTCCGCCCGGTGGATGAGCTCCCGCTCCATGGTCTTGGCGGGGGTGCGGACCGACGACTTCCTTCCCTTCCTTCGAGCCATCGTCCGCAACATGCATCCCTGCTAGATAAGCATTATCAGGAAGACCGGACCCCTGGACCAGGACGGGTCCGGGGACACAACCGACAAGGTTTAAGTATCCAGGGCAGCATAGAAGGACCGAAACTTCCCTCGGGAGAATGGACGTAGGGTCGATAGACGTGTCCAGGTACGAATCATCCATGCTCGACCGGATTCTCAAGGTTGGTCTCGGGTCCCTCGTAGGCTCAGTCGCACTGCTGGCGATCTTCCTTCTGATCGCACCCGCCGCGGGGGCCGAGGACGTGACATGGGGAGACCGGACGGTCTCCGGGGCCGAGGCCTATGCCGACACGAACATCACCCTGGACGGCAACCTGACGATCCTGTCAGGAGGTAACCTCGAGCTGAACAACACGACCCTGGTGGTGAACGCCACCTCGGCCAGCCAGTTCAGGATCGTCGTCGAGGAGGGGGGTTCGCTGGAGATGAGCAACTTCTCCATCTCCTCCGCCGGCGGGACCTACCGGGTCGAGGTGAGGGGGTGGATCGCCCTCGACAACGGCACCGTCGAGGGCCTGGAGGCGGAGCACCACGTGCCCACGGTCGAGCGGGGCCTGGTGGTGTTCGACGAAGGTTTCGTCGACCTGCGGAACGTGGACGTCGTCAACCCGGCGGGCTACGCCCTCTACATGAACGACACCGCCGTGGTCTCCGTCACCGGCGGTCGCCTGTACGGGTCGTCCACCGCCGTGCGCGTCAACGGCGACGGGACCCTGTTCCTGTGGGAGACGGAGGTGGGTTGCGACCAGGGGACCGACCTGGTCATACTCATGGGCTCATCGGTGATGTACGCCGACCACACCCGCTTCGACAGCGACGACGTGTACAGCAGCTCCATACACGACGTGGCGGTCTTCATCCTGGGCGACGAGGCAGGTGCCGTCATGTGGAACTGCACCATCGCCACCACGGAGCTGGCGGTGATGAACGGGGGGTTCCTGGAGGTGTCCGCCTCGACGTATGTGCCCGACCGGCAGCGTCCCATCCCCGACCTGAACGCCAGGGACGCGAACGTGATAATCGAGTCCATCGACATGATGGAGGTGCAGATATCGGGCTGCAACTTGGAGCTGTGGGAGGCCAGCTACTCAGGGGGCTCGGTCAGCAACTCCAGCGTGCTGGAGACCTACGGTCCCGTCCCTCCCCTGGGCACGCTGTCCGAGGACACCACGCTCCATCACCATTACTGGGTGGACATCCAGCTCCTGAACGCGACCGGGGAGCCCGAGGAGGGTATGGACGTCTCCGTCGTCGACAACGAGGGGACCTTGGTGCTCAACGAGGCCAGGTCCGACGACCAGGGTATGGTGTACAACGTGGCTATCAGGTCGTGGACCCTCAAAGGCGACCTGCTCACGTACGAACCCTCCCACCGGGTGGAGTTCGCGGGTCCCTCGTACCAGATCTCCAACATCCAGGTGTACGGGAACACCACGGTGACGCTCTGGGACCGGGTCGGGAGCTACGACTTAGTTGTCAACACCGACAGCGTCACGCCCTCCATCCCCGCCCCGGAGGAGAACCGGACCTTCGACCTCGTCGTAGAGGGCAGCGTGCTCGTGCCCTACCCGTGGACGGCGGGGGAGACTGAGATCGTGCTGTACGTGGACGGGGAGCTGGAGCAGCAGAGGACCGTCGACCCGGCCAGCAGGGACGACGTGGTCTTCATGGACCTGGACCTGGAGGCGGGGACCCACTCCTTCCGTGTCATCTTGGACCCCGACAACGAGCTGGACGAGATGAACGAGGGGGGCAACAACGAGGTACGCTTCTTCCTGGACGTCTCCCCCGAGGGTGGCACGGGGGAGCTGGTCGACCTGGTCGTGGAGATCATCCGAACGGGGGACACCGCTGGCAACTCGGGTGAGGAGCTGATCCCCGGCATCATCTACGTGGACTACGAGGTCACCGCCTACAACTCCAAGGTCATCATGCGGAACGTGCCCGTCGCCATCTACGTGGACGAGAGCATGGACGACGTGGTGAGGGTCGACCTGGTGCAGGCCGAGGGGGAGGTCTTCGTGTTCAAGGGGCAGTTCAGGCTGAACCTTGCCAGGGGCGAGTACTTGGTCAAGGTCGTGGTCGACCCCTTCAACGAGATCGACGAGGAAAGGGAGTACAACAACGAGCACCAGGTCACGCTCACCCTCACCGAGGACCCGGACAACGGGGAGTTCTTCAACGATACGTGCTGCATCTCCCTCTTCATCTTCGGCCTTATCACCCTGGTGGGACTCTTGGGTGCCTGGGCACAGCGAAGGCAGAGGATGGCTGCCGAGCAGGCGGGCATGGGCGGTTACGCAGACGGTACGCCGACGCAGCCCAGCATGGCGGGGAGCCAGGCCTACGGCACCCAGGGCCAGTACCCCTCCCAGGTCACCTCGGTCGCCAAGGAGCCCGTGAGCCTCGACCAGAGGTGGAGGGTCGAGCAGTCGGGTGGTGCGTACACCGCCGATGGATGGGAGGAGGGCGTGGCAGAGCGCATCACCGGTCCCAGCAAGAAGCCTCCACCCTCAAGGGAGCGTTACAAGGCCACGGACCTCTCCTGCCCCCGGTGCAGGGGGCGGGACATTATGGGCTTCTCCGACGGCTCGGCGAAGTGCCAGTCATGCAAGAAGATATTCTATCCGGGTCGAAGGTACTGACCCTCGGGCCCCTCCCTTTATATAATAATCGGCCAGGAAGATTTAAAAGGGGGTTTTCCCGTTCTCATAGGGCCGGTGGAGGTTAGCAGGGTTGCTTGAACAGACCCAGAGGAAGGACCAGGACGAGCCCGCGCCGATATGGGTCGTTGAGACGGGGGACGCCATCACTGGAATGGAGATCGCCACCAACGGCTCCGCGGTGGTCGTGTCCACCGAGAACAACCGCGTGGCCCTCGTCGGGAACGACGGCGAGGTGAAGTGGAACAGGGAGTTCGACCGCCAGGTGGTCGGAGTCGACCTCAGCTCCCTTGGCAACACCGCGGTGGTGGGCCTTCGCACCGGAGAGATCTACTGCCTGGACGAGGACGGGGACGAGCTATGGAGCTACAACATCCACTCCCGCCTGGAGGACATCCAGATCTCCAAGTCCGGCAGGTACATCGTAGTGGGCTCGCGGGACACCTACACCTACTTCTTCGACTCCACCGGACTGCTGCTCTGGAGGAGCAAGGCCGACGGTCGCATCCGCCAGGTGGCCACCTCCACATCGGCCAACTACGTCGTCTCCGGAAGCTCGAACAAGGACATATTCCTGCACGACAACTACAGCTCCAACATGAGGGGTGCCGTCACGTGGCGCCATGAGCTGGGAGGGGACATAACCAGCCTCGCCATCAGCTCCGACGGCCACTTCATCGCCGTGGGCGCCACCGACAACATGTTCTACTACTTCGACAAGCTGGGAAAGCTCCACTGGAAGCACCACGTGGAGAACCAGATAAACTCCATCGCCCTGGCGCCCCGGGGAGACTACGTGGCCATCGGCGTGGAGGGAGGGACGTACCCGGGCCAGGTCTGCCTCTACAACCAGAAGCAGGGCCTGATCTGGCGCTACCTCACCGGATCGGGAGGGGTCCGGGACGTGGACATTACCACCAACGGCCGCTACGTGGTGGCCGGCACGGGCGACGGCATGGTCTCCCTGTTCCACCAGAACGAGAAGCTCATCTGGAAGAAGAAGCTGGAGTCCCCGGTGGCAAAGGTCCGGGTCTCCGCCAGGGGCAGGCTCCTGGTGGCCGCCACCGACGAGGGCCACCTGCACATGTTCAACACCACCGACTTCCTCCTTAAGAGGCAATCGGCCCACACGGGCCTGGACGAGCAGGCGGAGATCGTGTTCACCAAGCCCCAGCGGGTGGTCCGTAAGCGACCGGTGGGCGTGATGGAGGCCGTCGAGACACCTGGACCCGTGACGATGGGCCGGCAGACGATGGTCCACCAGCAGCCGAGGGGGGGAGCCGCCCCGGCGGTCGCCGAGAAGCCCTCCCAGAAGCACATCACGAAGGCCGCCCTGATCATCATCAACGCCATGGTGCTCGTCTTCATCGGCTTCCTCTCCTTCGTCCCCCTGGGCGAGTCGGACGAGCACTTGATCGAGCCTGCGGTGGGCGTGTTCCTGATGATCGTCCTGATGCTCATCATGATAGCATCTTGGGTCACAAGGGAATGAGACACCGCGCTGCACATTGAAATCTCGACTAGCGTCAGCCCCGCCTGTAGCCCGGGGGCGCGAATGGTCCCTGCTGATGACCCTCCAGCTCCAGCTGGGTCTGCCAGCGGACCCTGCACCCGCACTCCTGTACCCCCTCCAGCTCCCTCGCGTCCCCTGATAGGCGGTGGAACTCGATGGCGGTGAGCACCTCCTTGTCGCACTGGCCACAGTTGTGGGCGCCCCTCACCTTGCCCCCTGCTGTGGGGGCAGAGACTATCCGGGCGCCCTCCGGGAGGTCCCGGCCAGCCCGCTCCAGCACCCTCAGGACGGACCAGAGCCACGGCGGCTCGTACTCACCCCTGTAATGCAGGAAGTCCACCATCGTGGCGCCGTGGATGTTCACGGGGTTGACGGACACCACGTCCGCCCCGGCGTGCGCCGCGACCAGGGCGGCCTCATATGAATCCTCGATGGCCTCCGCCTCGGTGAGGAAGGGCGGCTTCAAAAGGACGTAGGCCCTCAGCCGGGCACCCGCGTCCTTGACGTGGCCCGCCGCCCTTCGGAACCCCTCCAGGGTCATCCCCTTGTGGACCGATTCCGAGAGCACGGCGTCGCAGGCGGACTCCAGTCCTATGGCCACCTCCCTCCTGGGGACGTCGCGCAGAGCCTCAACGCGATGGCGGGTCACGTGCTCGGCCCTGGACTCCACCGTCAGCATGTCCGCGTCGCCGAAGGTCTCGACGATGACCTCCAGGACCGCGGGCGGGACCTCCTCGGGATCCAGCATGCTACCTGAGGTGTACAGCTTCACCCAGCGGGCCTCCCCCCTCCGTGAGGCCACGTGCTCCACCTGGGCCAGGAGCTCCTCGTCCTCGGGCGGTCGGAGGGGCGTGTCCCCCGCGTAGCCGCACATGGTGCAGCCGCCCCGCTCCCTGTCATGGGAGCAGCCCCGGGTCTCGAGGATCCCCACCAGCGTCTCCACCGTCTCCCCGTCCAGGAGCTCCTCCTCGCGCCAGGTGGTCACCTCCCGCTTGGGGTCCTGGGGCCGGTGCCCCCTCATTCCCCATCTTTCCTCCTGACGCGCCGCGAGCCATCGCTGGAGGGAGCTCATGACGGCCCACCCCCGGAGGCCTTGTGGCGAACCGCCACCGCAACCCCCCTGCGGGCGGCGAGCATCTCCGCCGAGGCCATGCGGGCAACTCCGACTCCGGTGACCTCCTCGTTCCTGAGCACCGCCACCTCCTCCCCTGGTCTGATGCCGGGGTCGGCGTCGAGGACCCCCACGGCGAACAGGTCGCCCCTGAGGTCGAAGTCGTCGATCCAGACCCTGTTCCTGGCCTCTTCGGCGATGACCTCGGCCCCCTGGAGGGTGAGGGATATGCGACCGCGGGCGGGGACGACCATGCCCCTCTGGCCCGCCTCCTTGTCGACGATGCGGTACGCCGGGGGACGCCCCTCAACCACGGCGCCGTGCATCAGGGCTCCGGCCGCGCCCCCTCCGAACTGGACGCGGGCGATGGACTCCACGTCCTCTGCCTTCCTCGCCCTGGCCTCGACTCGCTCGTCAGTCAGGGCGGCCTCCGCCACCGAGGCCGACATCCGGCTCAGTGCCGTCCTGTCCAGGGCCCCCTCCCCCTCCCGCCTGGTGGAGGTGACGTCCGGGTCCTCCAGCAGGAAACCGAGGCCCTCGCCCATGTGGCTTATCACCGCGTCGTAGCAGCCCTTGCTGCGGATGTGCTCGACCATCACCTGCATCCGCTCCACCTCGTCGGGGAACCAGTCCCCTGACACCGGGATGTCGTAGTGGGCGGCGGGGTACATCCTCTCCAGCTCCAGGGGTACCGCCCCCAGGGGGGATGTGAGGACGACCTGGTGCACGGTCCACCTGTTCCGGACACCCTCCAGCGCGTCGGAGAACCGCCGGTGGGAACGGCTCTTGCTGTACGGCTTGCGGGCGGAGCAGGGAAGGAGGAGCAGCACCCTCGCCGAGGGCGGGGGCGAGTAGCGCTCCAGGATGGCATCCACCCAGGTGGTGACCTCCACCCGGTGGAGGGATTCTCGTGACAGGGCGAGGAGGGGCTGGTCCCTGTGAACGGGGCAGAAGCTGGACAGGAGATCCCTGTGGTGGCGGTCCAGCCTCCTGAGGGCCGCGACCTGCCAAGGCTCCGACCTGGCCCTGGCCTCCACCAGCTCCCTGAGCGCCCCGTGGGCGATGGCCTCCCGGACCAGGNNCCTCATCAGCCCCAGGTTGCGGTCCTCCACCTGGTCGGGTCCCATGTCGCCCGGCCCGTGCAGGTGGCCCAGCTCCGGTCGGAGGAGCCTGCCCCGTGCAGCCTCCAGGCGACCCATCACGTCGTCCAACACGTCGGTTCCCATGTACGTCAGGAGGGCCGTGTTGCGCGGGGTCGCCACCCCCGGGAGGTACAGGAGCCTCGATGGCCCGGCCCGCCGCCGTGCGGCGACCACCGCGTCCACGAAGCGGTCCGGGTGCCGGACCATGCTGGCGGCGGACGCGAGGACTGTCCACTCCACGTAATCACCCGGGCCATCCTCTCCTGCGAGCCTGGAGCTGGCTCCGTGCACCACCTCGATGGCACCATCCTGGACGCTGGTGACCAGGGGCACGTCGTCCAGCTGGTC
>JABAHP010008116.1_pt6 | contig 12056 bp, 7 predicted proteins | sample 7062081 | NCBI WGS metagenome assembly JABAHP01 (sample SAMN14534357, study PRJNA622989) | marine sediment metagenome | biome: marine biome [ENVO:00000428]; feature: marine pelagic biome [ENVO:01000023]; material: deep marine sediment [ENVO:00002113] | place: India: Gulf of Kutch | collected... | reverse complement strand
GGGGAAGGGAGGGAGGAGTTCGAGGCCGGGGAGCAGCGGCTCATCATCACCTATGACTACGAATCGTTCTGTCCGGCGGAGAGGATTCAGCGGGTGATCTATCGAGATGGCGAGACCGCCCATGAGAGTTCCCAATTATGGGCTGGCGCCAGCAGCGGAAGCGAGGAGTTGGAATACTATCGGCAGGATGGCCTGCCGCTGCGGAAGGGGGCGTACCGAGTGGTGGTGAGTGTGGGTGACACGGAACCACAGGAGGTTGGCTTCACGATCACCGGGGCGCAAGAGCCGGCCTTTGGCGACGTCAAGGTAGCACTGGGTGTGGAGCCAGACATGCGGGCCTTCGGTACCGTCGCTGATTTCCCCTACGGCTTTTACGACCTCCGGGCGGTCTATGGGGTCTTCGACTACGTGGGGATGACCGATGGGCTGGAATGGTCGGTCGTCTGGACGCGGGGCGGGGTAGAGGTGAGGCGGGAGACCGACTTCTGGGATGCGGCGGCCGGGGGAAGCGATGGCACCCGTTGGGTTGTCTATCATGAGCCAGCGGCCCGAGTGCTGCGCAGCGGCCGATATAGTGTGACGCTTTACATCACCGATACACTGCGGACGACCACGGACTTCAGGATTTGGGTGTCCGCGACGCCGACGCCCGCGCCGCCGCCGTAGACGTGTGTTGATGGCCCCAAGGTACGTGAAGCTGTGAGAAGGCGAGCCCGGGCTTTTCTTTTCCTGATCCCGCTGTTGATCCTGTCGCTGGCGTCCTGCGGCCCCGGCGAGCCGACCCGCACCGGTACAGGGGAGGTCACACAGGTGGCCCGCGTCGTGGATGGTGACACGGTTGAACTGGCCGATGGGCGGCGGGTGCGCTACATCGGGGTCAATACGCCGGAGATCGATCAGCCCTACGCCACCGACGCCAAAGCGTTCAACGCTGCGCTGGTCGCAGGGCGCGAGGTATGGTTGGAGACCGACGCGCAGGTGAGCGATTCGTACGGCCGCCTGTTGGCCTACGTCTGGGTGGACGACACGTTCGTGAACCTGGAACTGGTGCGCCAGGGATACGCCTATGCCTACACTGTGCCGCCCAACGTGCGCCACGCGGACGCCTTCGCCCGGGCGGGGCAGGAGGCACGGCAGGCAGGGCGCGGCCTGTGGGAGCCAGCCGATGTGCCCGTGCGCATCACGGCTCTGCAATACGACGCCCCTGGCAGGGATGACCTGGCCCCCAACGGCGAATGGATCGAATTGACCAATCAGGGGGATGGGCCGGTGGATCTTAGCGGGTACACGCTGCGGGATGAGGGACCACACTTGTACACCTTTGGCGCGGTTGTGCTGTCGCCAGGGGCGACGGTGCGCATCCACAGCGGGCGCGGCTCCGACACGGCGACTGAGCTGTACTGGGGGCTGGCGGGCGATGCGGTGTGGAATAACGACGGAGATGGGGCCTACCTGCGCGACTCCGCCGGCGCGTTCGTAGACGCCTATTCCTACACTCCTTGACAGCCACTGGCGGTGTGTTATCATAGCTGTGGCGCCCAAGTCGGCCAGGCGGTCGCGCCCTGGAGACAGGGTGAGGAAAGTCCGGGCTCCACAGGGCAGGGTGCTGGGTAACACCCAGGCGGGGCAACCCGACGGAAAGTGCCACAGAAAAGTAGACAGCCGGGGCAATCGCCCCGGTGATGGTGAAAAGGTGGTGTAAGAGACCACCGGCGCGCGTGGTGACACGGGCGGCCAGGCAACCCCCACCGGGAGCAAGGCCAAGCAGGGGCTAGACCCGCTGCGGCGGGCACGGGGCGGCTCGTCCCGTCCGAGCCCTGGGTAGGCCGCTAGAGGCGGTGGGCAACCGCCGTCGCAGATAGATGATCGCCCACGACAGAACCCGGCTTATCGGCCAGCTTGGGTGCCAAGCTGAGTGAACCTGCCTGGATGGGTAGAGCAAGACAGCGGCGACGCTGAGGGATTGCGTCGCCGCTGTTGGCATGTCCGGCCTGTTGAACTAAACGCCGTTGTCAGGTGTATATTATAGGGATGCAGCCCTCGCGTAGCATCTTGCCTACAGTGGCCTCTCAGCACGCGTTTGAAGCAACAATACCGCCGACGGAAGCGGCAATCGCAGTATAGGTCGCGCCAGCGGCGGCGTCGGGAACACGGTGGGAATTCTGAAGAACTAGGAGGTAGAGTGATGTCTTTCAAAAGGATTTCGACGCCAGTCGTGTTGTCCATCGCCATCCTGGCTGTGACCCAGTGCACCGGCGGGCACGCTCCGCAGACGCCGATGAATACGCCTACACGCCCGCCCGTTGCCACGCCCACCCACACACCGCTGCCCACAGTCACTCCAGCGCCGTCGAGTACTGTCCCCGCGCAGACTGCACCCTCCTTGTTTGACGTCGCGTGGGACGACCGCACCATCTTCCGTGAAGGGCTGATCGACGCGGAGCGCGCGGTACTGAACCACGTGTCGGGCGCGACCGTGTATCACATTGACCTACAGATTCCTGGTGATCTCACGCTTCTACAGGGCCGTGAGGAAGTGCACTACACAAATCGGGAGAGCGAGCCGCTGGACGAGGTATACTTCCGCCTCTTCCCCAACGTGGCCGGCGGTGCGGCGAGCGTGTCTGCGGTCGAGGTAGACGGCCGGGCTGTGGAATCAGTCTACGAGTTGGAGGATAGCGCTGTGCGGGTGCCGCTGCCCACGGCCCTGCAGCCCGGTGAAGGAGTGGGGATCTGGATGGACTTCGCGGTCGAAGTGCCCCGGGAGATGGGCGGCAACTACGGCCTGTTCGGTTACTTCGACGGTGTGCTGGTCCTGGACGAGTTCTACCCGGTCATTCCGGTGTACGATGACGAGGGGTGGAACGTGGAGGCGCCGCCCCCGAACGGCGATGTCACGTATTTCGACGCCAGCTTCTATCTGGTGCGCGTGACGGCACCAGATGGGCTGACGGTCGTGGCCTCGGGGGTCGAAGTCGACCGCGAGCGCGAGGCGGATCGCCAGGTGCTGACCTTCGCGGCCGGCCCTGCTCGTGACTTCTACCTCGCTGCCAGTGATGCGTACACCGTGATCGGCCAAACGGTGGGGGAGACGACGGTCAACAGTTATGCCTTCGCAGAGCGGGGGGACGGAGCGCGCCTGGCCCTGCAATATGCGGTGGACGCCCTGGAGAGCTACAATGCGCGGTTGGGCGTCTATCCATACGCTGAGCTTGACGTTCTTAGTACGCCGATGCAGGCGCTGGGCATCGAGTATCCGGGCGCGATGGGGATCGCCCTTCAGCTATATGACCCAGATGCGGTGGTGCTGGGATTGCCATCCCAGGCCATACTCGAATCTGCCGTCGCTCACGAGGTAGCGCATCAGTGGTTCTACAACGCCGTCGGCAATGATCAGGTGGATGAACCCTGGCTGGATGAGGCAGTGGTCCAATACGTCACCGGTCTGTATTACGCCGATGTCTATGGTGAGCGTGCCGCGCAGGGTTTCCGCGACTCGTGGTATGGTCGCTGGGACCGCGTCGATCGGGCCGATATTCCCATCGGTATGCCCACGGGAAGCTACACGGGTGCGGAATATGGCGCGATCGTCTATGGCCGTGGGCCGCTCTTCATCGCGGCCCTGGCAGAGACGATGGGGCAGGAGAAGTTCGACGAATTCCTGCGCGATTACTACGAATCTCACCAATGGGGGATTGGCACGGGCGAAGCGTTCAAGCAGCTTGCCGAGCGCCACTGCCAGTGTGACTTGTCCCCTCTATTTGAGGAGTGGGTCTACGAATGAATCGATTGTGTTCACAGGAGTCAGCAGCATTGCGGGGATGAACAAGGTGTGATAAGATTGTGGTATCTAGACCATTTAGCCTTGGCTTGAGATTAGCTTTGGAGGACGGTCATGCCGTCGGGAATCCGATGGGGCGGCCTGCGCACTAAAATCATCGCCTGGTCCTTCGTTCCCACCGCGATCATCTTGGCCGCGGTGGCCTGGGTCACGTTCAGCGCCTATCAGCAGGTGACGGAGGACCTGGTTATCGAACGGGACCGGGAGCTGACCCGCTTCTCGGCAGGTGAGTTTTCGGCAGGATTGACAGAGCATACCGCACTCCTCACCGAATACGCCGGTCTCTTGGGTATCCTGCCGCACGTGGCGTACGCCTACGAAGGTGACCTGGAAGTCCAATCTGACGTGTTGAAGCAGGCTGGAAGCCGTTTCGAGGCCTTTGACGGCGGCGTGCTCACCCTGAGCCAGCAGGGGGTGGTCGTGGCTGCCGAGCCGGAGCGTCCGGAGATTCTGGGGCAGGACTGGTCCAACCGCTCCTACTTCCGCCGCATGCTGCGTTCACCAGGGCCGGTCTTCTCGGACATCGTGGCCGACGGGCCGCGAGGAGCGGAGGTCATCGTCATTGCGGTGCCGATTCGGGGGCATCAGGGCCAGTTCGCGGGCGTCATGGCAGGCCTGTTTCGTGTCGGCGCGAGTGCGACCAGCCCCTTGTACCGCGATGTCGCGCGGCTGAGCGTTGGCCAGAGCGGCAGTGCCTATCTGGTCGATGGCAGCGGTCGGGCGATCTATCACTCTGACCCCGGTCGCATTGGGGACGACTTCTCCACGCACACGATCGTGCAGGAAATGTTGGGCGGGAGAACGGGCGCCCTGCGAACCCGCGATTTGGATGGTCGACACATCGTCGCCAGCTTTGCCCCGGTGCCGGGCACGCCCTGGGGCCTCGTCAGCGAGGCGACGTGGGACGCACTGACCAGTGGCAGTCGAGGCTATCAACGGTTCCTGCTCCTGCTGTTGGTGCTTGGGGTGGCGGTGCCAGCGCTGGTGGTTGCTGTCGGGGTCACGCGGATCACGAGACCAATCACGGAGCTCATTGGCGCTGCCCAGGAGGTGGCCGCGGGGAAGTTCGGCCACAAGATCATTGCCACCACGGGGGACGAGGTGGAAGAGCTGGCGAAACAGTTCACCGTCATGTCAGCCCAACTGCAGGAATCGTACGCTCACCTGGAGCAGAGGGTGGCCGACCGGACCAAGGAACTGGCAGCCCTCAATGCCATTGCCACCGTCGTGAGTCGCTCGCTTGACCTGGAGGAGATCCTGAACGACGCCCTCGACAAGATGCTTGAGGTCATGGAGATCGAGGCCGGGGGAGTCTATCTCCTGGATGAAGAGACGGGGATGCTCAGCGTCGCCACCTACCGTGGGTTCGACCCTCAGTTCGTGGCCGAGATTGACAACTTGAAGATCGGTGAGGGCTTCTCCGGCCGCGTAGTCCAGTCCGGTCAGCCCCTGGTTGTACGGGATGTTTCTCTGGACCCCCGGCTCACCCGCACGGTGGTCAGGGAGGAAAGGTTACGCTCGTTGGCCAGCGTTCCCCTGCGCTCAAGGGGCAAGGTGCTGGGTACCCTGTTCGCCGTTACCCGTGGCTACCGAGAGTTCACCGACCAGGCGGTCCAATTGCTCACCTCCATTGGGCACCAGATCGGGGTGGCGATCGAGAACGCGCACCTCTTCGAGGCCGAGCAGCGGCGAGCGGAGCAGTTCCGCGTCATCAGCGAGGTGGGGCGCCGCATCACCTCCATCCTGGACATCGACGAGGTTCTGGTGCAGGTTGCTCGGCTGATCCATCAGACTTTCGATTACTATCACGTCGGTATTGCAGTGCGTGAGGGAGATCAAGTGGTCTACAAGGTTGGCGCCGGTGAATTGTGGGATGATCCCCAGTTCCAGTTCCAGCCAGCGCGGCTCAAAGTGGGCCAGGAGGGCGTCGCGGGCTGGGTTGCGGCCAAGGGCGAACCCCTTCTGGTGCCAGATGTGAGCCAGGAACCGCGCTACGTCTGGATGCGAGGCAGCAAGACCCGTTCAGAACTCGCCGTGCCCATCGAGGTGAAGGGGGAGATCGTCGGCGTGCTGGACGTCCAGAGCGACCGCCTGGACGCCTTTGACGAGAGCGACCTGGTGGTGCTCCAGTCCCTGGCCCATCAGACGGCTATCGCCGTCCAGAACGCCCAGCTCTACGAGCAGGCTCAGCAAGGGGCCGTGTTGGAGGAGCGCCAGCGCCTGGCGCGGGAGCTGCACGACGCGGTCACCCAGATGCTATTCTCGGCCAGCCTCATTGCTGAAACGTTGCCCGCTCTCTGGGAAAGCGACCAGGAGAAGGGGCGGCAGCTCTTGCAGGAACTGCGGCAGTTAAGCCGGGGTGCGCTGGCCGAGATGCGCACCCTGTTGTTGGAGCTGCGTCCGATGGTCCTGGTCGAGGCCGACCTGGGTGACCTGCTGCACCAGCTCGCTGAGGTCGTCACCGGGCGGACCGGCGTGCCCGTCACAGTCACGGCGGAGGGTGAGGGGGAGCTGCCCTCCGACGTGCACGTCGCCCTATACCGCATTGCCCAGGAGGCATTGAACAACGTGATCAAACACGCTCGTGCCAGCTATGTGGCCGTTGACCTGAGTTGTGCCTTACCTCCGTCCTCTCCCCAAGGGGGGCGGACGAAAGGAGGCCACGTCGAGCTGCGCATCATCGACGATGGGTGTGGTTTTGATCCGAGTTACGTCCCGTCGGGTCGCCTGGGATTGGGTATCATGCGCGAGCGAGCCCAAACCGTCGGGGCTACGTTGAAGATCGATAGCCAACTGGGACGCGGCACGCAGGTCACAGCCGTGTGGAAAGGATGAAAGCAGATGACTCATTCAAGCACGTGCGCCATTCGGGTGATGATTGTCGACGACCATGATATGGTCCGCAAAGGGCTGGGAGCCTTTCTGATGGTCTGTCCTGACCTGGAACTGGTCGGAGAGGCCAGCAACGGCCAGGAGGCCGTGCAGTTGTGTGAACAAGCGCAGCCGGACGTGATCCTGATGGATCTGGTGATGCCACAGATGGACGGTCGGGCAGCCACACGGATCATCCGTGAACGATGGCCCCAGGTACAGATCATCGCCCTGACGAGTTTCCAGGAGAAGAAACTGGTGCAGGAAGCGCTTCAGGCCGGGGCCATCAGCTACCTGATGAAGAACGTCTCGGTCGACGACCTGGCCGAGGCGATCCGGGCAGCCTGCGCTGGAAAGCCTACCTTGGCTCCGGAGGCGGCCCAGGCGCTGGTCCAGGTCGCCAGCCAGGAACCCGCACCGGGTCACGATCTGACCCCCCGCGAGCACGAGGTCCTGACCCTGGTGGCTGAGGGGCTGAGCAACCCAGAGATCGCTGAACGATTGACCATCAGCCGCTCGACGGCCCGGGCTCACGTCAGCAACATTCTGTCCAAACTGGGCGTTTCGAATCGTGCAGAGGCGATAGCCCTGGCGCTGCGCCACAAATTGATCGCCTGACCATACTTATAGACTGGACATCTGTCCGACAAAGGGATTGGACACCTGTCCAATGAAAAGATTGGACACCTGTCCAATCGCAGAATCCTCCAGATGACCGATGCGTCTGGGGGATTTTTGCTGTAATATACACGGTAAGACTATCCGTCTTCGGTGGGTGCGGCTCGGGCTTCCGCCGGGGCGGCTGGTAGGATTCCACTTCTTGGCGAGAGGCAGGGGCAGTCGGGCCTCGGCTGCCCCCGCCTCGTCCTCAGCAGATGCGCGACAACGCCTTGCTCCTTGACCCCTGAGAGTCTCTTCTGATTGGCAAAGGGGCAAGATCACTACGGCTTTTGGGTCAGCAGTTTGAGAAAGGGGGTAGCAACATGCGAACGTTACCTGAGCTTGAACGAACCAGATTCGACCAGTGGGTCACCAGGGTGTTGACGGCAGGCGCTGAGAGCGCTCGCCCTCCGCAGCACGTGTGGCAACGCGTTGTCGATCACGTAGTCAGCCTGGACGGAGCAGAGAAAGCGGCCCTGCGGGGCGCCGGGAAGGACACATCGTTCGGCGTGATGATCAGGTCGACACGTTGAATCCACCTGCTACCATCGACTCCACGACATATGCTGGATGCATAGCCGCCGAGCGGTTGCCTAGACACTGGACAAGGGAGGTGATGCGTAGGGAGCGAGAGACTAAACCAGGATCTACCTCATAGATTGCGCGCGAATGAGAACACAAACCAATAGGAGGAGAAAAATGCCCAGCAAGAAACTGTCTGTCCTCACCAGTCTTGTCGTGGTGGTGGGGATTCTACTCACGGCCTGCCAGCCTGAGAGAGTCGTTGAGACCGTGGTGGTCACTGAGGTTGTCGAGGGCGAGCAGGTTGAGGTCGTCGTCACCGCCACGCCGTCAGCGGAAGAGCCCGAGGAGGTCGCGGCTGAGGGCCCCATACCAGCCGAGGGACTGATCCCCTGTATGCCTCTGCCATCGATCGCCGGTGGCCGCAGCGGCCCCGGAGTAGCTGCCCCGGCCAGGGCGCGTAGCGACGATAGTGTGCAGGGCGCTGGCAGCGCGGCCGAGGTGCCGGGGGGCTCGGCTTTCGGCATCCCTGCTCCACTCAGCCCGGAGGAGCAGGAGGGATTGGTCTACCGGGTGGGTGTCTTTGAGGACCTCACCTCGACCAACTACTGGGGGGCGAACGGGCCGGACAACACGGTCTGGAACGCCTACATGCTGCCTCAGCGGCTGACGATGTACAATCAGTCGGATCAGCGCTTTGACTTCGTCCCGCTGGTCGCGACGGAGCTCCCCGCGCCGCTTGCTCAGGAGGGCGACTTCTGGGTGGTCGAGATCCCGATCCGGGATGACATCACCTGGAGCGACGGCGAGCCCTTCACGGCGGAGGACGTGGCTTTCACGGCGAACGCCACCTTGAGGTTCGGGTTGATCTCAGGTAACTGGTCGCAGTGGTACGACGGGAACTACCTCGATCGCGTCGAGGCGGCGGACGACTACACCGTCAAGTACTTCTATCACACCAAGCCCGGCCTGGCCCGGCACGAGAACGGCACGCTGCAGGCCCCGATCCTGGCGGAGCACTTCTGGACCCCGCTGGTTGATGAGGCCGCAGCACCTCTTGACGCCTTGCCCGAGGGTGCCAGCGAGGAGGAGTTTCTCGCGGCGCAGGCTGAGGCGCACGACAACCTATACGCCATTGACCCCAGTGGGGAGCCGCTGGCCGGGTCCTACCTGTTCACCAGATGGGAGCCGGGTGCCTTCACTGAGGTCACGGCCAATCCCGAATACCTCCAGACGGGCGCGACGGTGACGGAGTACGTCAACGGCGCCTACAAGGAGAGCCTGGCAGACGTGTACGACTTCACCCTCTATGGCGAGGCTGAGGGCGACGTGAAACTTGAGTTCCAGGTTGGCCCTCACGTGGGGGCAGCCGTGTACACGATCTACAGCTCGCAGGACGTGGCTATCCTGGCGCTCAAGGCTGGCGAGATCGACATGCTCCTCAACCCACTGGGGTTGCAGCGTGGTTTGCTGGACCAGGTTGAGGGAGACCCGAACCTGGAGGTACTCCAGAACTCGGTCAATGGCTTCCGCTACATGGCCTTCAACCACCGCCGTCAGCCGATGAACGACTGCTCCTTCCGCCAGGCGGTGGCGGTGTTGATCGACAAGGAGTTCGTGGCGCGGACGATCCTGCAGAACGTGGCCTTCCCGCTGTACTCCTTCGTGCCGGAGGCGAACGGCGCCTGGTACTTCGACGACGTGCCGAAGCTCGGCCTGAATGCGGACGGTACATCCATGAGCCGCGCAGACCGTCTCAGCCTGGCGGTGGCGATCCTCGAGCAGGCCGGCTACTCGTGGGAGGGTGACCAGAAGCCAGCGTGGAACGTTGACAATGGGGAGGTGGATGCAGGGGGTCGGCTGGTCATGCCCGACGGCACGCCGGTGCCGGAGATCGAACTGTGGGGACCCAACGCCGGGTACGACCCGCTGCGCGCGACCTTCGCCATCTGGATCGAGAATTGGCTGAACGAGGCCGGCATCCCGGTCGTGGCGAACCTGGCCAACTTCAACACCCTGATCCCCCTCATCTTCACCGAGCAGGACTTCGACATGTACATCCTGGGCTGGAGCCTGGACATCTTCCCGGCTTACATGCGCGACTACTGGCACACCGAGCAGGCCGTGCCTGATGGCAACAACGCGGCCGGCTACAGCAACCCCGAGTTCGACGAGCTGTCCGAGCAACTCCTGACCTGCGAGTCCTTTGAGGAGTGCCGGCCGATCAGCGATCAACTCCAGACGATGCTGGCCACGGAAGTGCCGTACGTCCTGCTGTTCGATACGGGCATCATCGAGCCGTATCGCACTGCGGCGGTGGCGTATCCGTACGCCGCGCACCTCAGCGGGCTGCAGTACAGCCACCAGGGTCCGTACCAGTCGCTGCAGAACGCGGTTCGGATCAAGTAACCGACCCCAAGCTCGAAGTAGGGCTCAGGGCAGGCGGAACCAGTTTCACAAAATCCGTTGCTGCCAGGGAGGGCAGGGGCTCGCCCTTGCCCTCCCGTTCTCGTATAGGAATATGAGGTTGCCATGAGGAAATATCTCGCCAGGCGCTTGGTCCAAAACGTGCTCACCTTCTTTCTGTTCTTGACGATCGTTTACTTCTTGCTGGACGCGCAGCCCGGGGACTTCAGCAATATCTTCCTCAATGACCCCCGACTGACTGCGGAACAACGGCAGCTCCTGAGGCACAACCTGGGTCTCGATCGGCCGGCCTGGGAGCGCTATCTGATCTGGCTGCGGAATTTCATGCGGGGGGACTTCGGCATCTCCTTTTCGAACTACCCGCGACCGGTGCTCGACGTGATCGCAGAGCGAGTGCCACGCACAATCGTGTTGTTTCTGAGTTCCACCGTCGTGTCCTTCTACCTGGGTTTCATCGCTGGCAAGGTGCTGGCCTGGCGCAGGGGCGGGCTGCTGGAGTATGTCACGACGATTGGCGGTGTGGGACTCTACACCGTCTTCTTGCCCTGGTTCGCGTTAATGATGATCTGGCTGTTTGCCTACACGCTGAAGTGGTTCCCCATCGGCAAGTTTATTGACCCGTTATTGTGGCGCGAGGCGCCGTTTGCGGCTAACTACGTTTTCCTGCGGATGCTGGCGACTGGTCTGATCGGTTCGGCTGTGCTGTTCGCGTGGGTGTTTTTCACGCGGCGGTTCGATCCGGTGGGGCGGGTGCGCCTCCGATGGCTGGGGATGGGGCTGGTTTTGCTGGGTATCGCCGGCTATTGGCTCTTCTTCACCGAGGGAGCGGCGCGCTACGCGCTCGATATCCTCCATCACCTGATACTGCCCATTGTGACGCTGGCTGCGATCAGCTTCGCTGGGACGATGTTGCTCACCCGGAGTAGCATGTTGGAGACATTGCGCGAGGACTACATCCTGGCCGCGCGTGCCAAAGGGCTGCCGGACAAGGTAGTCCGTGACAAGCACGCGGCGCGCAACGCGCTGCTACCGGTCTTCACCTCCTTTATCTTCAGCCTGGCGGGCGTGCTGAACGGCGGCGTGATCACTGAGACGACCTTCTCATGGCCGGGCATGGGCTTGACGCTGCTCACGGCCGCCAATACTCAGGATATCCCGACGACGGTGGGTGTGCTGGTGTTCACCGGCGCGCTGACCTTGACGGCCCACTTTGTGGCGGACATCCTATACGCCTATCTCGATCCGCGCGTTCGATATGCATAGGCGGATGACGGACATCCGGCGGATGACAACCTTCCATATGCAGAGGTTTACCCATGGATGAGAGAATAAATCTCCCGCCCGTACAACTGGAGCAGCCCTTGTGGCAGATCCGACTTAGGCTGGCCTGGAAAGGCCTCAGGGCGAACGCAGCGCTCTTTGCGGAGAACAAGATCGGAGTGGTCGGCCTGGGGATCATCGCGATGTTTGCACTGATGGCCGTGGCCTATCCGATCTTGATGGGAACTGTCTGGGATGCGAACACCTACGATCCCATTGTGGGGTACGATTACAACCAGGTTGAGCAGCCGGCGCCGCCATCGGCCGCCCACCCGCTCGGCACTGATCCCCTGGGCCGGGACGTCCTCAGCCAGCTGTTGTACAGCACGGCGTCAGAATTTGCCCTCGGGGTTGTGGCGGCCCTGGTTACCATCATCATCGCCACGACGGTCGGCGCGGTATCGGCGTACTACGG
>JABAHP010002994.1_pt1 | contig 12090 bp, 8 predicted proteins | sample 7062081 | NCBI WGS metagenome assembly JABAHP01 (sample SAMN14534357, study PRJNA622989) | marine sediment metagenome | biome: marine biome [ENVO:00000428]; feature: marine pelagic biome [ENVO:01000023]; material: deep marine sediment [ENVO:00002113] | place: India: Gulf of Kutch | collected... | reverse complement strand
AAAGGACCACCTGTTGGTTGCTCCCGTCAGGCTCCATGATGTACAGTCCGCCACTGCGGTTGAATGAGATCAGCGCATCATCGGAGTTGTAGCGACCGCCACCAGCACTCGTGGCTAGCTGCGTAACATTCGCACCATCCGCATCCATCGAGTAGATGCCTACCCCCTCCACGGCAAAGACGATCTTTGTACCATCGTGGGACCAGCGAGGGCCCTGGTTGTTGCCGGGCGCTGCCTGGGGGAAGACAGTGTGGTTGTTCCCATCTGCATGGATCAGGGCGATCGTCGCCGAGCCCGCCTGGAATTTCACCGACTCGGTGTACGCGATCATTCCGTCGCCACGCATGTGCGGGCTGAAGTTGTTATAGTCCGTATCTGTGACGCGAAACAGGTTCCCCCCATCCAGGTCAGCCCGCCAAACATCGCTGTCCTCGTAATCTACAGCCGTGCGGTTGCGGCAAAACACAAGCTGCTGTCCATCAGGCGAGAACGTCGGATGGTCCCGCTTCAGATCCACAGTTGAGAGCAGTTCCTGGGTAGCCCCGGTCTGCAGATTGGTCAGAAAGTAGCTGTGATCGTACCGCGACGGACCGGGGTTGATGCGCGCCACCGTCAGCAACGATTCGCCGTCTGGAGCGAGCTGCGCCCACACCTCATTGACTTCCGGCGTGTTTGTGAGCCGAACGAGGTCTGAACCATCCGGCCTGACAGCCCAGACATCGTGGATGCCTGTCCCGGCATAGTCCGCAAGGAAGACAATGACGTCAGATCCAGAGTCGCGTGGCTCCGCTACTTGCGTCGAGCTCATCGCGATAGGCTCCTGAATCCGAGCGCGCTGACTGGGCCGGCCTACGTGCCCAACAGGTGCGAGCGAGCCGGCAGGATTGACCTGCAACGGCAGATCCCGGGCCGAGGAGGGCAGCGACCGAGTCGGGAAAGCAGATGCCATGAGAGCTAGCACGACAAGCAAGCATACTGTGGGTAGGAGTCTGCGCATCATGGTGTTCCTCCTTCATTGGATGGTTGAGGCGCTGTATGAGGTTGTTCGCCGTCTGCAAATAGAGCCTGTCTCGGGCAAAGCCACGACGCCGGGAACGCGCCACGTTGCTCGAGAAATGGCAAACTCAATGCCCTGGTTCAATGAGGGACTCGCCGTCAAAGATTATATCACAGGATCCGGGCAACGCCAAGTTGGGTGGGATGCCAACGGAGCATGGAAACACGGACCGATCTGGAAGACCGCGCAAAGCAGCGAAGAACGCGACCCTGGATCTGGAATTGTAGCCATCAGCTTGCTCTCCTCGCGAGTTGAAGGTATAATGGGCGCAAAGGGAAACGCGCTGTTACCTCGACGCACCCCGTGACGGATAGGTGGCCAACTCGTTGTGGGGCGAAAGGGAGAACCGACATGACCTATGAAATGCTGATTTTCCTGTTCGTAGCCGTGGTCCTGACCTATCTCACACTGGTCGGGGTACTGCTCCGTCGCGAACTTGCGATAGCAAGAGAGAACATTGCGAAAAACCAGTTGCCCTGTCGCACCACCGACGGTATAACAAACGAGTGGACTCAAGAACAACTGTGGCAGCATCTTCGCAGGATTTACCCCAGCCAGCAGACAGATCACGGGCCTCTGGATAGCACCGAGTACAGCGAACTGGAGGAGCAGGTGCGGTCTCACTTCTACCGGCTTCTCCCCACGCTGGAGACGGAACACGAACCGGCAGGCTAGCTGCTTCGGCAGTTGAGATGCCCCACCTACGGTTATCCTGAACCCTCCGAAGGAGAGATCCAATATGAAGGTCCTATTCATCGGCGGCACCGGCGTAATCAGCTCGGCCTGCTCGCGGCTGGCCGTGAGCCGCGGCATCGACCTCTATCTGCTCAACCGAGGGCAGACGGAGCGTCCCATCCCCGAGGGTGCGCGCGTCCTCCACGGCGACATCCGCGACCGGTCCTCCGTGGAGCACGTCCTGGGAGATGCCACCTTTGACGCGGTCGTCGACTGGGTTGCCTTCACTCCGGACCACGTCGAGGCCGATATCGAGCTATTCCGGGGCCGCACCGGGCAGTATGTCTTTATCAGCTCGGCATCCGCCTACCAAAAACCCCTCTCCAGCCTGCCCATCACCGAGTCGACGCCGCTGCACAATCCCTTCTGGGCCTATTCGCGGGCCAAGATCGCCTGCGAAGAGCGCCTGATGCAGGCCTACCGCGAAGATGACTTTCCCATTACCATCGTGCGGCCCTCACACACCTACGACCGCACCAAGGTCCCGTTGATCGGCCACTATACCGCGATAGACCGGATGCGCAAGGGGAAGAAGGTGATCGTTCACGGGGACGGGACCTCGCTGTGGGTGCTAACCCATCACAAGGACTTTGCCAAGGGGTTCGTGGGCCTGCTGGGCAACCACCGCGCCATCGGCCATGCCTTCCAGATCACGTCCGACGAGGTACTCACCTGGAACCAGATCTGCGCCTTCCTGGCCCATGCCGCGGGCGTCGAACCCCAGATCGTGCACGTGCCCTCAGATCTGATAGCCGCCTTCGATCCCGAGCTGGGGGCGGGCCTGCTCGGCGACAAGGCCCACAGCGTGATCTTTGACAACACCAAGATCAAGCGGCTGGTCCCCGACTATGCCGCCACCATCCCCTTCTCCGAGGGCGCCAGGGAGATGATCGCCTGGTTCGATGCCGACCCGGCCCGGAAGGTGGTGGATGAGGGGGAGAACGACCTGTTCGACCGGATCATCGCTGCGTACGAGACGATTCTCCCGACTTGTCCCGAGCACAGCTCCGCTCCCACATTGCCTTCAGCGTTCTGACTTCACCCAAGTGACGCACATTGTCCAACAGCGCCATAGACAACACTTGGTACTTGGTATAGTGTCCGTCAAACCCTGGAGCTGGCTCTGCGAGCTCTTTCATTGACGTTGCCTGCACATAGCTTCTGACTGCATCGTACACCTCATCGAGATAGCCCAACAACTGCTCTTTGGTGAAGCGCGGAATGGAGGCAACATCGTCGGTCGTGTACCCGTTCACCGAACCCCAGCCATCCCGGCCGAGCCCACGCGGATCGTAGCCAGTGTCCGTCGCCCAGCCGCTGCGAATCCAGCATTCGCGCCCGGACGATTCCCCCTCAACCTGTCGTGTCAAGAACAGATCGAGCAGACGCCCCATGTGCCATATGGTCACGGCAATGCTGTTGGCGCCCGGATCGGGCCTCCAATGCAAGCCCGCGTCGTCGATCCCGGCCATGTTCCGACTCAACCGGCGCTGGGTATCATCGAGGTAGTCGATCATGACCTCATTGGCGCTTAGCGCGCCATGTGCAAACAGTAGGTTACTCTCCTTCATGCGACACACCTCTCTCGTGACTTCAGTCAGCCGGCCATCTACATAGCGAACCGTTCAGTTCGGCCTGTCCACCTGGAAGCCCAGACTGAACGGTTCCGGCATAGCTATCGCGCTAGGTTGGCTCGCGCCGAGTTTCGACAGCATGCGGCGGCGTTGGATACTCAACCCGGAGCCTGATCCTCAACATCGAAATCGGATCCCGGCCAGGAAGGCTCACCCCCATCTCCATAGACCCACGCCACCAGCCCCTTGATATTCCTCAGCAAAGCGGGCACGAAATCCGGACTGCAGCCCCCGCTGTACGCTTCCCGTATCCATGACGCGAGCTCTTCGTGGGGGAACCGCCCGGCATGGTACGCTTCCTGGCCTTCAATTCGTCCCACGCCGATGCCGTCCTGGATCGCCGACTGCCACTCTTCTGGGTTCTGCGGATACGTGCCATGGGCCATCTATCTGGGCCTCCTATCTGTGAAGCGTGGTCGACCGGCCTGGAGCGGCTGGACTGCCATTGTATCACGGCTCTCCCCCACACGCAATCCGGGGAGAAATGCGACAGAAGCGCACTTGCCCCGGGCTACTGCCCATGCTATAATCGCGACGTGAACCAGCGTAAACGTACTTGGACCGACAAACTGGCAACCATCCCCAGCGCCTGGTGGGTAGTGCTATTGACCCTGCCCGCGTTGGCGCCCCTGGCTCGGGCCGGCTTTTTCGAGTCCCACGATGGCCTTTTCCACGTCTATCGCCTGCAGGCCCTCGACCGGGCCGTGCGGTCCGGCGTCCTATATCCCCGCTGGTTCCCCGAGTTTGCCTTTGGCTACGGCCATCCGGTGCTCAATTTCTACGGGCCGCTGAGCTACTACTGGGGGCTGCCCTTCACCCTGTTGGGCATTGATCCCGCCACGGCGCTGAAATTGGTATTCGCCACCGGCCTGATCGCTTCGGCGCTGGGCATGTACACCTTTGCCCGCCTGCACCTGGGCCAGAGCGGCGCGCTCGTTGCAGCCGTCGTCTATGCCTATCTGCCCTACCACCTGGTCGATCTCTACGTACGGGGCGCGCTCGCCGAGTTCCTGGCCTTCGCCTGGTTCCCCCTGGTGCTCTGGGCCTTCCACCGCTTGGTCACTGCTCCCAAGGCCCGGCGACTCCTGTTCGCCGCCCTGGCGGCGTTGCTGCTCACTGCCCTGGTCGTCACCCACAGCCTGTCGGCCCTGATCTTTGCCCCCGTCCTGGCCATCTACCTGATCATCCTGCTCAACCAAGAACAGGGCCGCGGGGCGCTGGGTGGCGTTACCCTGGCCCTGGCCTTTGCGGTGGCCCTGGGTGCCTGCTACTGGCTGCCCGTTTTCATAGAGTCCGGATACGTGGGGCTGGGACAGGGCGCTTCCGGGGGCTACAAGGATCACCTGGTAGGTTTCACAGACCTCTTTTCCCTGCACCCCGCCTATCCCTACCCGGCGGAGCCAGGCACCGCGCCCACCTTTCCCCTGGGCCTGGGCCAGCTTGTCATTATCGGTGCCTCACTGGTTCTGATCTTTGGTTTTCGACACCGCCGGTGGACCAACCTCTTTTTCCTGGGTGTCGCCCTCCTTTCCGCTTTCATGCTGACGATGGCCTCGCGGCCCCTGTGGCAACTCTTTGAATCTGGTCTGGCCTTTCTCCAGTACCCCTGGCGCTTCCAGGCACTGACCGTGCTGTCCACCGCCTTTCTCGCCGGTGCGCTTACTGATGCGGCCTGCCGGGCGCTCCAGCCCGGGCGCTGCTGGCTGCTTGCTGCTGCTCTTCTGTTGGCTATCGGGGCCTGGGCGCTGTGGCGCCTGCCTTACGCGCCGATAGCGCCCGATCTCTCGGTTGAGGCGATGTGGGAAACGGACCGGGAGAATGGGCAAGTGGGCGCTACTTGGACGGGCGAGTACCTGCCCGTTTGGGTGACAGAACAGCGCTGGGCCCTGGCCCATCCCCTGCCCGATCCGGCGCCTGGCGGCAGAGCGCTGCCGCCGGGCCAGGTGCGCTTGACCGGCGTGGGCCACACCCGCTACGACCTGACCGTGGAGGCGCCCGAGGGCACCGCCCTGATCCTGCACCAGTTCCACTACCCCGGCTGGCAGGCCCAATGGTTGGACGACACCCAACCCTCCCTGCCTGAGGGCGTCCTGGCCCTGGCATCTTTTGATCTGGAGGCTGGCAGCGGGCCACTGACCGCGCGCCTGGGTTACACCCCGTCCCAGTTGTGGGGGACCTTGTTCTCATTGGTCGCATCGCTGTTCATCGGCACCGGCCTCATTATCGTCATCGCCCGGCGCGGGCCCCAGCAGATCGGGGGGGCACGAGGAGCCCTCCTTCTCGCGGCCTGCTATCTAGTACTCGCCGCGGCTCTGCTGATCAGCCTGGCGCTGCCCAACGGGACCGTGCAGGCCACCGACCAGGTGAATGCCAACCTGGAGGACAGCGTGGAGCTGCTGGCCCACACCACCGACCAGGCCACATACCAGCCCGGCGACACCGTCTCGGTGACCCTCTACTGGCGGGCCCTGCGGCAACTCGATCGGGACCTGAAGGCATTTGTCCACCTGACCGACGCGGACCTGACCCGGCAGCCCGCGCAGCACGACGGCGATCCCAACGGCGGCTTCACGCCGACCACCCGCTGGCTGCCTGGCGAGGTGGTGCCCGACACCCATCATCTGAGCCTGCCTGCCAACCTGGAACCGGGACGCTATCGCTTGTGGGGGGGGATGTACGAACACGAGACCGTCCGCAATCTGGCTGTCGTCTCCTCCGAGACGGTGGCTGCCGGCGGGCGGGTCCTGGTAGGCGAGATCGAGGTGAGTTCCCCATGAACCAGAAGCGCGACCGCTCCTGCCTGATCCTGGCAGCCATCCTGCTCGTGTATGTCGTGCTGGCAGCCTGGTACAGCTTGACCATCCCGCTGGGCGAGGCGCCCGATGAAGTGCCCCATTTCACCTACGTGCGCTACCTGGCCCAACACGGGCGCCTGCCCACCACCGAAGAAGAGCACGAGGCATTCCAGCCGCCCCTCTACTATGCCCTGGGCGCGGCCCTCACCTTCTGGATCGAGGATGATCCGGGTACGCCCTTTGCCATCCGGGCCAATGCTCACTATGACCCGGCTGACCCCGATGCACCCAAAAACCTGCTCTTGCACCCGGCTGGCGAGGCCTGGCCGTACAGTGGCTGGCCCCTGGCCTGGCACCTGGTCCGGCTGCTGTCGATAGCCCTGGGGGCCGTCACCATCTGGGCCGTCTACCGCCTGGGACGCGTGCTGTTCCCCGGCAAGCCCGCCATCCCCTTGACCATGGCCGCGCTAACCGCCTTCACGCCCCAGTTCCTATTCATCTCGGCCGTGGTCAATAACGACAACGCCGCAACGGCCTTCTCGGCATTGGTCCTGTGGCAGACGGCTGTCCTCCTACACGAAAAAGCGTGCAAGACGCTCTGGAAGCGAAGCGCCCTGCTGGGCCTGGTACTGGGCTTGGCCATCCTGAGCAAGGCCAGCCTGGTTGCCCTGCTGCCCGTGGCGGGCCTGGCCATCCTGGTGGTCAGCATCAGGTGTGGAACGTCGCAAGCCGCACCTCAGGGTTCCGGCGCCAGCCGCTGGCTGGGCCGCGCAGCGGTCAGCCTCGTCGTGGCATTTGGCCTGGCAGCGCTCATCGCCGGCTGGTACCTGATCCGGAACTGGGTCCTCTTTGGCGACCCCCTGGGCTGGTCATTCCTCCTGGAGATCAACGCCCGCCGCGAGGGGCCGCTGACGCCCGAGGTGTTCGCCTGGCTATTCAAGGGCGTCTTTCGCTCATTCTGGCTGGGCTGGATCGGCATCCAATTCGACGAGTTGCTCTACTGGCTGATCGGCACAGTGTGCGTGGCCGGTTTGGCCGGCTTTGTCGCTTGGCTGGTACGGCGCTGGCGCGCCCTCGATGGCGGCACGCGCTGGACGCTGGGCCTGTTGGGCCTGCACGCTGGCATCACCCTGGTCTCGCTGATACAGTGGACGGCAACTGTGCTCGGCACCGACCAGGGACGCCTCATATTTCCAATCCTGCCCACAGTCATGCTGATCCTGGCCGCGGGATGGGCCTGGTGGGCCCGCGGGCGGCTCCAGCAGTGGGTGCTGGGCGGGCTTGCGGCCGGGATGCTTGCCCTGGCGATCCTTACGCCCATACGCTACATCGGCCCGGTCCACGCCCCCGCCCCCATAGCCAGCGAAGCGGAATTGGCCGCCGCCACTCCGCTGAACGTCGACTGGGATGGCATCCGCCTGCTGGGCTATCACCTGGAAAGCAGCAAGGTAAAGGCCGGGGACAAGCTGAATCTCTACCTCTATTGGCAGGCCCTCGAACCCATAGACCGTGATCTCATGGCCCTGGTACAGCTCGTGGATCAGGATGGCCAGTTCCTGATGTACGTAGACGGCTCGCCGACCGCGGGCCGCGATACCACCGACCGCTGGTCACCGGGCACGCCCCTGGCTTCGCGGCACATACTCCCCGTGCCCGACTATGGCCAGCCGGGAGAATATACCCTGACCATCGGCCTCCATCCCTTCGGCGAACAGGCCTGGCTGACGGTTACCGATTCTGATGGCAAGGCACTAGGGGATCACCTGGTCCTTCCGGTAACAATCCGAGTACTTGGTCCCTGAGAGAGGCGAGCGCCCTGCCCACATCCCCCTCAGCCTCGGCTGAAGCCGAGTATGCAAGGCCACCGCGCCTTGGTACGCAAATCCTATTGACGCTGCGATCTCCTGGGCGTATACTGGAAAGCGTAGACATCTTGCGAGGGGGTGGAAAACCATGTTGGTGCAGAAATCAACCCTCCACCTGGCAAAAGGGATGGTAGGGATCGCCATATCGGCCATGCTTCTGGGCGCGCTGCTCATCGGCCTGACAAGTTGGAAGGTGCCGGGCGGCGTGATCGTGACTTATGGGATACTGACCCTCTACCTCGCATACCACGTCAGCACCGCTCCCTGCCTGAACGAGCCAGATGCAGAAGTACTCCATGCCCTGAACAATGCCAACGCCGACTACCAGGAGATGCTGGACGAGCTGACAGCCGAGGCCCTGGCCAACAGCCGAGTCTAATCGCCCACCCGCCCCCGCTAACATACACCGACCGCCGCACCACCAAGCGACCGAGAAAACCCAGAGAACCTTCCGAATCGCGCTTGCGGAACCCACACACCTCACCGAAAATGCCCCGTCCTTGGGCGGGGTATTTTCGCGTGCGCGCCCGTGGGCACTCTGAGTCTATTCGCGCCTCAGGACTGCCAGCGCGATGTCGTCAGATTGAGGCGCGCTGCCGACAAACTGGAGCACGTCCCCCAGGATGGCATCCTGCACCTGCTGAGCCGTGATCTCCCGCGGGTTGGGTGCACTCGAGGCAGGTCCTCACCGACGCCAACAGGCGTTCGTTGTCGAACAGATCCTCTCGCTCATTGTGGGCCTCGGTAACACCGTCCGTGTAAAGCACCAGCAAGTCGCCCGCGGCAAGCTGGACGGATTCCCTCGTCCACGACATGCCGTCGAGCAACCCCAGTGCAGCACCGGAAGGGGGTAGCTCCTCAGCCTGCTGCTGGTTACCGGCGCGGAACAGGTATCCAGGACAATGACCGGCGTTGCAGTACAGAAACTCTCCCGTCGCTGGCTCCAGGATGCCATAGAAAACAGTGACGAACTGCAGGACGCTGGTATCGTGCTGGATGGAGTGGTTCACGGCATCGAACACCCGGTCCGGCTGGCCCGGGTATTCGGCAGCCCGGGTGCGGAGCAAGCTCCAACTCAGCGCCATGAACAGCGCTGCCCCGACCCCCTTGTCGACGACGTCCGCGACCACGATCCCAACACGCCCGTCTGGAAGGTGGTAGATATCGTAAAAGTCGCCCGAGGTCTCCCTGGCAGGTCTCAGCACAACCGACATATCCCAGCCCGGTAGCACCGGCAGAGCGCGAGGCATAAAGCCCGCCTGAACCTCGGCTGCCAGCATCAACTCGCGCTCCATCCGCCGGTTGGCATCCTGTAGGCGCCTCTGCAATTGCCTCAGCGACAAGTGTGTCTCGACCCGCGCCAGCACCTCCTCAACCCGGAAAGGCTTGGTCACATAATCCACACCCCCAGCAGCAAAGGCCTTGATCTTGTCCTGGACGGCATCCAGGGCGCTGATAAAGATGATCGGAATTTCTGCGGTCTTGGGGTCCGCCTTCAGGCGCTCGCACACCTCATAGCCGCTCATCTCGGGCATCCTGATATCCAGCAGGATCAGATCGGGAGGCTCCATCTGAACGGCCGCCAGGGCCAGCGCGCCGTCCGGTACCGGCCGCACCTGGAACCCGTTCTCGGCCAGCATCTGGGCCAGCAAGCGCAGGTTGGCCGGCGTGTCGTCGACGATCAAGACATCACCTGTGGATGCTGCCCGGGGAGCATCCCGCAGACGGTTGCTTTGGTCAGATATCACGGTTTCCCTCCGGCTTCTCCGATCAGGGTCAGGATCCGCTTGTACGCAAAGTTGTGGATCAGGCTCTCCAGCGCATCGGCCAGAGCGGCATCTTGATCGCGGATCTGTTCGACAAGGCCCAGCATCCGATCCATGTCCGCCTTGACCGTCGCCGCCCGCAGCTCTTCGAGCCAGTCAGCCGGCTGAGCCGCCAGCGCCTCCGCCGACAGCACGCCCGCGTCCCGTGCGTCTGCGCGAGCCTCCCGCTCCTCGTAGACAAAGCACACCCCTAGATGCTTTGCCAACACGTCATAAATCACCTCTTTGCGGAACGGCTTGCGCACGAAATCATCGCACCCCTCCAGCAAAATCGCTTCCCGATCCTCCTCAAAGGCCGTGGCAGTCAGAGCGACGATAACCGTCGACTGGCCTTGGGGCATGGCCTTGATCCGCCGGGTGGCCTCGTGCCCATCCATGACCGGCATCCGCATGTCCATCCAGATTAGATGTGGCTTCCAGTGCTCCCAGATCTCGATAGCCTCCCGGCCATTGGCCGCTGCCCGCACCTCAAAGCCCAGCGGTGGCGGCCCAAGAGCCTCCAACAGCCTGACCAAGAGCTGGCGATTCGCCCGCCGGTCCTCCACTACCAGCAAGCGATAGGGACCGCCGTCAGGCGCTGTCTGGTCTGGCGCCAACCCCCGCACTGGCTGCCTGGGCCGTGCGGCCTCTGCCTCAGCCCGGTCTGCGCACTCGATCTCCAGATCGAATTGGAAGAGGCTGCCCTGTCCCAGTTCACTGCTCACCGAGATGTCGCCGCCCATCAGGCGCGCGAATTGCCTGCTGATCGACAGGCCCAGCCCGGTCCCCTCCTGGAGTTGCGTCGACACCACGTCTCGTCCACCGACCGCCTGCACAAAGGGATCAAACACCGTCTCCAGTTCTTCGGGCGCGATGCCAGGTCCGGTGTCCTCCACTTCAAAGTGCAGGGCCCTGCGCTCCAGATCGCAGGAGTGGGCCGTGACGCGCAGGGCTACGCCGCCCTCCCGGGTGAATTTAACCGCATTGCCCAGCAGGTTGCTCAATACCTGGCGCAACTTGGCCTCGTCGGCCATCACCAGGCCCGGCACGTTCTCCGCCCGCCGGAAGCTCAGAGTCAATCCCTTTTCCTCGGCCCTGAGGCGGAACATCTCTTCGAGCCCATCCAGAAGGCCATGCAGATCGAAGCGCTTTTCACGCAACGTTAGCTGTCCGGCTTCGATCTTGGACATCTCTAGCACGTCGTTGATCAGGGCAAGCAGGTGTTCTCCGCTGCGATTGATGATGCCCAGGTTCTCCCGCTGCTCGTCGCTGAGATTGGGGGCCCCGTCCATCAGTTGGGCAAATCCCAGGATCGCATTGAGGGGTGTGCGGAGTTCGTGGCTCATATTGGCCAAGAAGGTGCTCTTGGCCTGGTTGGCGGCCTCTGCCTCTCGGCGGGCCTCTTGCAGCGGGCCGATATCGTGGTAGATCGCGATAATGCCAACCTCCTCTCCTGCCACGATGACCGGCAAGCCCAGTAACTCCACATCAACCAGAGAGCCATCCTTGCGGGTGCGCCTGGTGGTAACCTGCAGGCGCCCTCGATCATCCATCAGGTCAGGGTAGGCCTCCACCGCACCCATGTAGCCGTCCCCTCGAAATACGTCGGTATAGCCGACTGCCTCCTCTCGAATAGAGTCGTCGCGAGCCACAAGATCATCTACGTCTTGACCAATTGCCTCATCCTGCGTGTAGCCAAACAACCGCTCCGCCGTCGGGTTCCATGAGACAACTTTTCCATTCCGGTCGACGGTCACCACGGCAGCAGGGCTGTTGACAAAGAGCGCCTCATAGTACTCCTTCTGGCGGCGCAGCTCTCGCTCCATCGCCTCCCTCTCGGAGATGTCGTGATAGATGGCAATGAAGGCGATCTCCTCTCCCGCCACTGTGACCGGCAGTCCCAGCAATTCCACTTCCACAAAGGAACCATCTTTACGGGTGCGCCTGGTGGCAATCTGCAGCCGGCCCTGCTTGTCCACCAACTCAGGGTATGCCGAAAAGGCGACGACTTGGTCGCCCACCCGAAACGCATCGGTAAACCCCACAGCCTCCGCGGGGATAGATTCATCGCGGGCCACAAGGTCATCGATGTCCTGACCGATCGCCTCAGCAGGCGTGTAGCCAAACAACCGCTCCGCGGCCGGGTTCCAGGAGATGACTCCTCCGTCCCGGTCGACGGTCACCACGGCAACGGGGCTA
>JABAHP010000171.1_pt1 | contig 12100 bp, 22 predicted proteins | sample 7062081 | NCBI WGS metagenome assembly JABAHP01 (sample SAMN14534357, study PRJNA622989) | marine sediment metagenome | biome: marine biome [ENVO:00000428]; feature: marine pelagic biome [ENVO:01000023]; material: deep marine sediment [ENVO:00002113] | place: India: Gulf of Kutch | collected... | reverse complement strand
ATCAAAAAAATCATAATCTCAGAATGAGGTAAAGAGGAAGGGTGGGGTACTATGGTAATTAGGTGCACGCCTCCCCACTCTATCCATAAATAAATATGGTTTATAAATTTTATTGAAATGGGTTTTGAAAAGATTATAATAGCAATATGTATTCTCACATTATTCTTCTTAATTTCTTTGTTTGCATTTTCGATGGTAATAGAGCATGTAACATTAGAGTTTGAGGAGGAAAAACAAGTTCCTTGTTATGATAGGTGGGGTAACCTAATTAATGGAGTAAGTTGTACAGAGAGGATAGAATGTGGGCTTATTTCAAGAACATTTGGGGTACCTTTCTACCATGAGGGGTGTGGAAGATAAAATGAAAAAACAATTTAACTTAAGCGAGATTAGGGATGGATTAGTTGCTGGATTAGTTGCGGGATTATTTTATGGATTAGTTACGGGATTAGTTAATGGATTAGTTTATGGATTAGTTGCTGGATTAGTTGTTGGATTAGTTGTTGGATTAGTTTATGGATTAGTTGTTGGATTAGTTGCTGGATTAGTTTATGGATTAGTTTATGGATTAGTTTTTGGATTAGTCACTCAAATAATAGCATACTTTACAACTGGGTTAATATTTTCTCCTTTTGTTTTTTGGAGTTGTTTAATATTATTAATTATTGTTCAGGTTATTGGTTGGATGTGTGTAGGTAAATTAAGTAAGGAGGAGGAAAATTGAGATGACAAATAATGAGTGTGAATATTGTGGTAAGCTGAAAAGCTGTCATGTAAGGGAGATTACTAGAAAGGGGCGGAAGGAAGTTGAGGTGTTTTATTGTCATTCTATTGGTGAGTTGAAAAGAAAAAAGGTTAATTGGTTTAATTTCCTTAACAAGAAATTCAAACCCAAAAAATCAGGGGGAAAATTGAGATGACAAAAGAAATCAAACTAAAGGGAACGATAACATTAGAAGATAAAGAAGCAAGAGAAATGCTCTCAATTTTGGATAGGAAAATAGAGAGGGTAAATGAAAGAACTAAATGGCAAACCTTAGAGATAAGGAAATTAAGGAAGGGGGTTAAAAATGGGAATAAGATATGATTGTGATAGATGTGGAAAAGGAGTTATGCCTCTATATGATAAAGAGGGTTTGTGTTGATTAAAATGAAAAAACTTAATTTCGGATGTGGGGAAGATATACGAGAGGGTTATGATAATGTCGATATTCAGGAATCTGCTCCAATAGTAATTGACTTTAATAAATTCCCATATCCTTGTGGAGATAACACTTATGGTTATGTTTGGTGTAAGAATGTTCTTGAGCATTTGGAAAATCCAATGAAAACCCTCAATGAGTTGTGGAGAATCTGCAAGAATAAGGCAGAGATAGAAATCATTGTTCCTCATTATTCAAACAGAAGTGCTTATGATTCATTGGACCATCGGCATTATATGTCTGAAATAGCTTTTAAATATTTTGAAGAGGAAAGAACATACATAGATAAAGAAAAAAAACTGAAGGTAACTTTCCTGAAGGTTTTTCCTTCAAGAATTGGGAAGTGGATTCCTTCCCATCGGATAAGAGAGAAGCTTTCCCTGTTCATCAATGGGATACAATCTTATATTCATGTAAAATTAGAGGTTGTTAAATGATCTCACACATTCCATTAGAAATAGAACCTGAAGAGGGCGAGGAAAACCTAGAGGAGTTCAGAAGAGAGCAGGAGAGAAAGATGTTCATTGATGATTTAAATAACATGGAGGTAAAACAAAATGACTGAATGGACAAAAGTTGAAACAGAAACTTGGACACCTGAAGAAGGTGAGGAAATTTCTGGTGAATATCTTGGAGTGCAGGTAGAGGTAGGTGAAAACAAGAGTAACCTATACAAAGTGAAGACAGAAGAAGGCAAAACTGTTGGAATCTGGGGAAGTGCGGTTCTTGATGGAAAAATGTTCGGTATGGAAGTTGGAACAGAAATCAAGATTGCATTCAAAGGAAAAGTAAAGCCTTTAAAGGGAAGGGAATATAAGGACTACGAAGTATTCACAAAAAAAGATTCAAATGAAGAATCAGGCGTGGATGTTTATTAGATTTATATTTGAACTAAAGCCAGTACACACCTTAGAGCCCTCACTGAAGAGGGCTCTACTAAGCCCCCACCAGGGAGTATTGTTGTGTTCGCAGCAAACTTCTGCAAGTTAAGACTTGCTGGGGGAATTATGGTCACCAAATTTGCAGGGCTGGAGAGTCCGAGGTGAAGCATCTTATGCCCAGACACCAAAGAGGATGGGAGGGGTGACAAGGGTCGAAATCCCCAAGTTCATAAACTCCCTTCTCTCAACTCAAAATAGAAGATGAAACAAAAAACAAGAAAGCTTGAAAGAGAAGTTAATCAGTGTAGAAGAGATTTAAAAGTTGCCAATCTCTATGGGGATTTCCCAACAAGAGAATATTATCGTAACAGATACCAAAGAAAAAGGGAGGAGCTCTTAAGTATTATGCTAAAAAGCCAATCAAGGAAGGTTAATAGAAGATGAACTACGAATATCCACAACACATGAAACTTTCCAAGAAGGATGAAGAAGAAATAACAGCTAAGCTTGATTACAGTATCAAGAATTTTCTCATGGGATTTTTTTGGTTTGTAACTATCCCTTATATAATCATCAGAAGGATGACGCATAATGCAGAATAACCGACAGGTTTATAAAGCATTTCCTCGTAACTATCACAAGTAAAATGGCGGGAAAGACAAGAAAAAAGAAAAAACTACCAAAATCAGTAAGACCTGAAGAATGGGAGAAGCTGGTAAAATCACTTCCAACAAAAGATAAAGTTGCATTAGTGGCATTCTTACTGGCTTATGGATCAGGAATGAGAATATCAGAAGTGTTGAGATGCAAGAAGGAGCATTTCCAGAAGAAGATGATTTTTATTCCAGAATCTAAGTATGGCGTTGAGAGATATGTTCCTGTTCCTAAAAATTGGAGACAATCTTTTTTTGATTATCTTCCAATACCAAAATCAGAGAGAACACTTCAAAGGAAGTTTAAAAAATATGCTGCAAAAGCTGGATTAAACCCTGATTATACTTTTCACTCACTAAGGCATGGCTTTGCAACTCGTTTGTTAGAGAGCAATGTTCCAATCAACCAGGTGCAACTTGCATTGGGGCATTCAGATATTTCAACAACAGGAATTTACACCAAAGCATCACCTAGTGATTTATTAAAAAGTTATGAGGAGAAGTTTTAAGATGAAAATAATAAAACACATTCATCCATTAACAAAAGAAGATACTTATGATATAAGGATAGAACAATTGGATGATTTAGAGCCACTTGAAATAGCAGAATGCTTTTCAAAGCAATATCCTCAAAAGGTGGCAGTAATATTCTTTACCAAGTTAACTCGGATGTATGTTGAGTTGTTGTTTGTTGGCTTTGATTTTGGAAAAAAGGAGGTGAAGAAATAAAAATGGAAATTGAATTGGGGGAGAAGGTTAGAGACAAAATAACTGGTTTGGAGGGGATAGCTACTGCTAAAACAGAATTTCTTAATGGATGTGTCCAATATGAAGTGACGAGGAAGTTAAGGAAAGGCGAACCCTTAACAGCAGAATCTGTTCAAGGGGTGAGTATTGATGAGAAACAACTAGAAGTTATAGGAACAAAAAAGAAACCCATTGAAAAATCAGAGAATGGAGGAAGAATGCGAATACACACATTTCGCAATAGATAAAGATGGAAAAGGAATATATTGATCACTATGGAATTGATAGCTTACCACATTTAATTATAGCAAGTCAGAATAAGATGGATGTATTTATTACAACAAATGAAAGTTTATTGAGAGATAGAGAAGAACTTGAAGCTAAATTCAAAATTAAAATTAGAGCACCAAGTGAGCTACTGCAGGATGAAAACAAACAAATCCCGTCAATCAAAATCAAAACAAACAAAGGGGAAAATAAATAAATGACGCATAATATATGAAAACTGACAAAATGACAATAGAAAATAAGTGTTACTGGCATCTTAGATCTAAAAGACTGCCGAGGGAGGATGGAAGATTAAAAGAGTGTTTTCATTGTGTCCAACCAAAAAGAAAAAAATGTTATTTAAACAACTTTTACATACCAAAAGATGAAATCAAGAGAAGATAGGATGCTAGGAATGATAATAGGTGGAATTGTAGTGATGGTTATACACCTTTTTCTGTTTATTTTTGGATTGGGTCTTAATTTTGGGTGGTGTACACTCACAACTATTGCAGGAATCATAATTGGAGGACTTATTTAAATGCCGTCGGCAATAATAAACACATTAGATGAGAAAGAGGTTGTAAAAATAGTTAAAAGAGAGCTTAAGAGATTTAAAAGAGAATTTATCGAGGAAATTGAAGAGATGTTTTTCCCAAATGAACCTAAAAAAGTATGGGAGGGCGTATAATGGCAGATGCTATAGGATCAATTAAGGAAACTGTTGGAGGATTCGCCCCAAATATGGGATCTGTTCTATCAGTTGGTAAATGGCTAATTTTCGCCTCTATTTTTCTTGCAATGGTTGGTTTAGTTACTTATATAATTGTGAAGATGCTTAAGTATAAGTATAAAATAATAATTTGGGAAAAAGTCGGAGGGAAATTCCAGGCAACTAAAAAAGATAGGGCTATGGACTTCAGGTTAGGTAAAGGAGGAGATACAATTTTCTTTTTGAGAAGGCACAGGAAGTTCTTACCAAATCCAGAACTACAGACAGGGAAGAGAACTTATTATTATTTTATAAGGGAGGATGGAGAGTGGATAAACTTTGAACCTGGTGATTTTGACGAGGATGCCCGTAAGATGGGAGCACATATGCTTCACAGGGAAGCCAGGTTTGCAAGAACACAGGTTCAAAAAGGTTTGAAAGAAAGATACGATGAGCCTGGTTTCTGGAAACAATATGGACTTCTAACAATCAGCCTCGGTTTTATTTTAGTTATAGGAATAATGGCATGGTTATCCTTAGATAAATTTATAGATATAATTTCAACATCAGGAAACATTCTTGAGAAAGCAGAAGACGTGATGAAGGAAGCTGAAAGAATTATGGTGGCTATGGATAATATTTGCACAGGAGGGTCTGGATTAGTTCCAGCTGGATAAAATGAATAAGGAAAAGAAAATATAAAGAGGAAAAAATAAAGATGTCAACAGCGATGATAATAGTAGGTTTCTTCTGTTTTATTTTAGGTGTTCTAGGAGGAGCATGGTTGTGGAAAAGGGAATTAGAAAAAAGAGTCTATGAGTATAGAGTTGAGAATGGAATTTATGTAGAACCAAAAAAGCCAAACAAATTTTTAGAGATAATAAATAATAGGAAGAAGAAAAAGCCAAAGAGGAGAAAAAAGAAAAAATGATTAAGGGGATTTGGGAGAACCCCAAGTTGAGGGACAAGCTCATAGTAACAGGAATCGTCGTCGTTATAATACTTCTTTACATATTCATTTATGTATTTATAAATGATGGTGGGAAATGTGTGAGAGATCCTATTGAGTTTTATGAGTCAATAAAAAATGTTGACTGCGTTTGCTATGAGCCAGGGACAGCACCTATTAGTTTTGGAAGATGAAACTCCTATATGTTCTCCTAATATGTCTATTAATTACAACTACTATCTCAATTTTATGTGCAGAACTATTATCTCATGGTTCTAAATTAAGAAAGTTTTTTTTTAAGTGGTATGATATAATAACTAAATAGGAAAAATGTTGATTTGTTCCCACTATACCTTAGTAATAATATGTTCACTTTGTGCAAACCGCAAATACCTTATTTTGCTAGGATTTCTGGGTGTTTCTCTGGGATTTGCCCCCAATCGTAGACTGTTCTTTGCTTAGCATCTACGATTTCTCCAACTTCTTTCTTATTCAAGTTGAATCTCTTTGCAATCAAGTACATTCCATACTTAAACTTCAGCACTTCAACCTCTTTCTTGCTTTTCTTCTCCCCTATCTGTGCTATTGCCTCATCTTTTCTCTCCTCGTAAGCATCTATATCAAAAGAACTAAGAATGTTCTTCTTGTAATCTTCATTAAGTATGTCTGAGAATGTCCCCCTCGCTAATTTTGAACTATATTTAAAGTAATTTCTTTTCTTTGACCTTCTCCAATCATCCCAAAGCCTTGGAAGATTCTTTTCTGGGATGTAAACAAACCTTGCTTGGTCTGTTGACTTCCTAGTATAGATATGAACAAGCCCACAAGGTCTATCTACGATTATATAATCATTAAACTTATGGAAGTAAGTAATGTTAATGAGGAAGAAGTGCCTTTTCTTCCTTGCCATCATTAGTAGTCTCTTTAAATCTCTTACTATCTTAGAAGCGTGGTCTCCAGAGAGGGCTTGGAGGGCTGGCTCATCCCAAACGATTATCTGTTTGCTATTTTCCTTAGCAAATTTAATCATTTCCTCTATATCAAAGAATAAATTCTTGTCAGAGAAGGGTCTCCCTGTCTTTTCAGAGATATACATCCCACAAGCAGCACTAAAAGTTGTTTTACCCTCTCCTTCTGGTCCTTCAACAATTAGAACAGCGTCTCTTTTTCTTTTTTGACTCTCACATCTTTCTATCATGGCATCCAGTTTCTTTATGAAGCCTTTTTCCATTGAATATTTAAATCTTGTAACTTCCATTAGTATTCATCCTCATCTTCCTCGTAGAATTTAGTATCCATCCCATGGTCAGAATGGAATTTTCTTACAAGAGACTCATATTTAAATAGCCATTTCTCAAAAACCTTCCAAGTCTGTTTGTTAAGTTTCTTATCGTTCTTATTTGAATACATATCTTTTATTATTTTATATATGGGATAGCGATCCAAACATGTTTCTATTGCATTTTTGAGAGAATAACCCTCTTCTTTCTCATCTTTAGTAAGCTGTGCCTCAACTTCAAGAAAAAGAGAATTGCAGACGGATAATTTTAACTCGAAGTTGTATTTTCCGTATTCTACATTGTAAGCCTGAAGATTTCCATTAATTTCATTGAGCATGTTAAATAATTTATCGAGTCTTTTCATCTTTAAAGCAGCAGAATTGAATTCAGAAGTTTTACCTTCTTGGTCTTGATAAAAATCACCAGGCATTTTTCACTTTTAGGGACTAAGTCCGAGTTATACATTATTTTGTATGAAAATATATTGATAAAAACATTTATAAATGTTTTCAAATTGGAATTTCTATGCGTGGATACCTTACATTGACTGGAGTCATAATTGTTTCTGGGGTTATTATAATATTCTTCCCAGTAATTCTTATAAATGTTGGTTCTTCAGCGAACCAAGAGCTTCATACAATTGTTGGGGGTTCTATAATTGTTTTTGGTTTAATCTATTATTGTATATTTGAAGGATTTAAAGGAATACTTGAGGAATTCTTTGGGGAGAGGAAAGATTTAAAAACATAGGGCTGTTTTACATTGTCAACACTGTTAACAAAAGGGTTGATTAATGTGGTATCCAAAAAACTTCTCTCTCAGCTCCAAGAAGCTAGAAAAGAAAGTCCGAGAGAGTTTGCTTCAGCACTTAGGTTCATTGAAAGGCAGATTTCTGGTCAACCTGGACGAGGAGAAAGTTTAAAGGGGCTTAGTAATGTTAAAGTAAGGAGGATTCAAAACCTTTTTCTTCAGGACCCTGAAATAAGGAGGCAATTTGAAGCTGGAGGTCTTGGTTTTGATCCTGAAGCTAAGACAATTATCCCAGTAGGGGCAAAGATAAGAACACCAGAGGGGAAACTTGCAAGAGCAACAGAACCAGTAACAATAATTGGGGGGCAAAGGGCAGATATTCAGGTTGAACTTCCCCCTGAAGAAAAAGAATCAATAAGAGAGCAACAATTTTTTCTTGGAGAAGACATTGACACACTTCCACAATCAAGAAGATTTGAATTAGGAGAGAAGCCAACCCCAGAACAATTAACAAAAGTTCGTGAACAGCAATTCCCAGCAAGAAAAGTAACAAGAGCCCAGGCAATCAGGGGATTTCAAAAGACAGAGGTAGGGAAGAAGCTCACAAGAGAGGAGATAACCAGATCAGTTCTTGCAGAAGAAGAGATGAGAGAAAGAAAAGAGGTTACTTCTAGGAGGAGGGTTGAAGAACTAAAGGGAACAACTTTTAGAGAAGTGGCTAGAGAGAGGGATACTAAAGCTCTACTCGATAAAATTGCTGCTGAGGGTTCTGAAAAGCTAATAGGACTTGGTGAGGGGATAAGGACAGTGTTCCCTGGGCAGGAAAGATTATCAGATGTAGAGAGAGGGGAGGCAGAGAGAATTTTTAGTGAACTAGGATTAACAACTTTCTTTTCTCCAACTTTAGCAACAACAGCACAGATAAGAAAAGCATTAGAACCACAAAAATTTTTAGTCTCTGGAGTTAGTAAAGGGGGAACAGAGGGAAAAAGGTTTGTGAAGGTTGATTTCTTTGATTTAAAAACAGGTCAGAAGGGTTCTGCTATTGGAAGCATCGTTCCAACAAAGACAGGAGCAGAGAAGATAGTAACAAAGTCATTTATATTCGGTGGAACAGTTAAGAAAGGGGTTAATTTTCCCTTCCAAAAAGCTTTATCTCAGCCAACAAGTACTTTTACAATAAGACAAGTATCAGTTGCACGTCCAGAAACAGCTTTCTTTAAACAAGAATTAGAAAGAGATGGAAAAAATATTGAATTATTAATAGGTAAAGAAGGGGTTGAGGATGTTAGCATGGGAAAGACTATCTCCCAGGCGTTCTCCCCTATTTTAAGGAGGGGATTTGGGGAGAGAAGGGTTGAAGAGTTTATCGGCAGGGGATTTGGAGCAAAAGTTGGAGAAGTGGATATAGGTTTTGGGGCGACAGTTGGATCAAGAGGGGGAATTACGAAAACAATCTCTCAACTTGAGAGGTTCGAGACACAAGGACCTATTAAATTCTTTAGCATACCTAAAGGATTCAAACCTATTGAGCAAATTCAAGATAAAGCCATTCAATCTGTTTCTAAGGGAATCCAGACAGCAATTCAAAAGCCAGAAGCAGTTGTCTCTCCTTTCGCTGTTCCAACTACAGCCCTCGGGCAGATTAAAAGAGCAAGGCAAGTTACAAAACCAAGGGAAAAACAAAAGTTTATTGCGGGAAATATAGAACAAAGAGAACTAGATAAGGTTTCTCTATCGGCAAAACAAACCCAAGTATCAAGACAGAGAGAAAGAACAAAGCAAATTAGTAAGATATCTTCATTATTAATCCAAGATGAGAAAGCTGCGACAAAACAAATATCTAAATTAGTTAGTGTTCAATCATCTTTGAAAAGAGCAAGGGCTGAGTTAAGATTATCACAAAGAGCAAAGCTCCCTTTCTCTCCGAGATTCAGCATCCCAAGAACACCTGATATTGTGGAGCTAGACATTCCAGACATTGATTTTGAAGTTAAGAAAGGAAAACCAAGAAAGAAGAGGAAAAAGAGGGAGAGGGATTTTGGTGAGGAGTTTAGGATATTCGCAGAAGGTTTTACAGCAAAGGCAATTGGGGCTGAGCCAAGATTTTTATCACCAAAACAACTTGAGAAGTTTACACAGGAGGCTATTGGGATTAGAAGAGCTGTTCTTCCGAGAAGAAGGAAGCCAACAAGGAAAAATAAATCAAGGAAACCAAAAACCCCCTCTAAAAGAAAGAAACCAAGGAGGAAAAAGAGATGAATCCTAACGATGATGATGAAGCAGAAGCAAGCTATAGAGACCAGTTAGAAGCAGAGCTTATCGCAGCCCAAAAAGAGAAGGCTAAAGCAATCCAAGGGACTGTTAGCATGTTTAATTATCAGGGAGAGGATAATTTAGTTAGATGGCAGCTTGATTTAAGAGAAGATTTAGATAGGTTGTATCATTTATTAAGAGGAGACCAAATAAAAGAGGATCCTGATGGGAATGTTGCTTTTGTTGCTCCAGACGACCCAAACTTAAAACCATTTAATGAGTTTGGAGTCCAATTAATTCTTAATATAATGAGTTTTTACCTAAATAGGAATACAATCTTATCAAATTACGACGAGAAGACAATTCAATGGAAGGTTTTAGACTTTGGAAATGATTTAGCAGACCTTATTTTTAACAGATATGATGAGATGATGTGTACACTAGAGAAAGAGGATAATGAAAAACAGGAAGATTTTGAGAGGAGGAAACAAGATCACCTTTCAAGTAAGTTAAAAATGTTCCCAATGATAGTAAGGGAACTTGTTGATACTGTTCATTCTGCATATTTGAGAGCTTATCATGGTGGGGAGAGAGAATCATTGAGAACAGCCAGAACAGTTACACAATCTGAACCTCTTGGAGGACCCTATTATGGACAATCAAATCAATCATCAAGAAAATTTAAATTGTCTAGTCCAAGAACATGGGTAAATCCAAGCTAATTATCTTAATTTTAATACTAATGATGCCTTTCTTATCTGCAGAGCTACCAAGAGTTGTATTAGAGGACCCAGATGCAGGCTCATCTGAAGTTAACATATTCCAAGGCAATCTAACAAACCTATCAGAAATGCAGGATGTTACTATAACCTCTGCAGCCGATGGAGATTTTTTCAAGTATGATATAGCAACTCAAAACTGGATTAATTTTGTTTTTGGAGGGGATACAAATGCTTCAACAGAATGTTCAGGAGCAGAAGTTTTGTTGGGTAATACTTCCTGCCATCCACTGACTCCTTTTCTGGCTGCAGGAACAGATACAAATGAAACTGGAAGAGTTGAAAACTTAACAGCCTTAGATTGTTCAGGAACAGATAAAGTAGTTGGAGTTCAAGCCAATGGAACTGTGCTATGTGGGGCAGACCAAGATAGCGGTGCTGGAACTGCAGATGGAAATGCTTCTTCAATATGTTCTGGGGATTCAACTTATTTAAGTGGGGAAGGTAATTGTAATGATGTTTCCACATTCTATATAAATATTACAAATGAGAGTAATTTGAATGTCAACTCTTCTATATGGTGGGCTAATATGAGCTCTACAAACTCTTCCCAATTTGATATAGTGTCAGGAGCTTTACATATAATCGATTCATGGCTTCAATCATTCGTCCAGAATCTTTTATGGACAACTGACTTCAATACTTCTGTGGATGACAGGGTAACTGGAACTCCTGATGGTTCATTAAATTCAACATCATGGAATCGTTCAGGAGATATTGTTCACTTGGCAAACTTAGAGGATGATGTTGGGATAAATACCACAAATCCAGTAACTCTCTTAGAGGTATTAACAGAAGCAGTAGGGGAAGGAGCTGTTTTGGGAAATGCCTTCGCTGGTGTGTGGAATGGGGGCTCTGATTATGCAGTATTCACTCATAAAGACTTTAGAACTACAACCAATAACTATGCTTTTATACAGAATAGTGATGGAGCAGTGTGGTTTAACGCTGTTTCTGGGCAATCTTTAATATTTACTATTGGAGCTGGAGCAGCAAGGATGGTTATATCAGGGAATAATGTGGGGATTGGAACATCTACACCTCAAAGCACATTAAATGTTGTTGGGGGTGTAAATATAACATCAAGTCTTAATGTAAGTGAAATCCCCATCAACGGCTCTACTTACAATGCAACTTATGATAATTATGCAAATAATGTTAGTATAAATCACACTAAAGAAACATTTGATGCTTATGATACAAGATGGAGTGCATCAGCTCAAAACTACTCCCACTTATCTAATTTTACTAATGATGAAGGATTTATAACCTCCAGTCAAAACTATTCACACCTCTCAAACTTTACAAATGACGGGGTATTCATAACCACAAGCCAGAATGATACTTATGATAATTATGCAAATAATGTTAGTATAAATCACACAAGAGAAACTTATCTGGCTTATGAATCAAGGTGGAACAATACTGACATTTCCAACTGGACTTCTAACTCATCAACATGGTGGTATAATATGAACTCTACAAACTCTTCCCAATTTGAAATAGTTTTAGGTGCTTTGCACTTAATTGATTCATGGTTAACGAGTTTTATTGATGCTTGGTTTGGAACAAAAACCACAGATGACTTAACTCAGGGTTCAACTAATCTATATAACAATGATAG
>JABAHP010002926.1_pt4 | contig 12102 bp, 11 predicted proteins | sample 7062081 | NCBI WGS metagenome assembly JABAHP01 (sample SAMN14534357, study PRJNA622989) | marine sediment metagenome | biome: marine biome [ENVO:00000428]; feature: marine pelagic biome [ENVO:01000023]; material: deep marine sediment [ENVO:00002113] | place: India: Gulf of Kutch | collected... | reverse complement strand
GCTCATCTGATAGGCGAGGGCGGCCTGTACCGAAAACTCATCCCCCGGATCAACCACCGCATCCCCGTTTTCCGCCATACCGTTCCAGATATAGGTAACATTCAGGTCCATACCCAGCGATCGCATCCGACCTGAGAAGAAGCTCCCGAAATGAAGGTCGTAACTGTTCGATGAGAGCCCATCCTTGCCAGTCGGAAATTCCAGAGCAAGTGTCGGTGCGATTCCAAGCGTATAGCGGGGAGTATTGATCCGAATCAACCTGTACTTGCTTAAGAGAAGCAGATCACCCAGACCGGAATTAATCGAGCTCTGTCCCATCATAGTCATCTCACGCCTGATAAAAGCCTGCCGCACCATCAAGGTCAAATCCGACCGCAAACCATAAGCGACAACCACAGGAAACATATAAGCCTTCATCGATCTGGGAGAATCGGATTGATCATTGTCGCGCTGCATATAGCGCATTTGTGATCGAAAAATCCATCGGTTCTCGGCCGGAGTCAGACCGGCGTCGATACTGATACCCGCAGCGGAAGCGCTTTGAAAGCTGAATAATTCTATCGACAACAGAAATGCGGTAATCAGTGATATGCCTGTCAGTCTATTAATTCTATACATAGGCTATTTCAACCGTTCTCCGGGAGTGAAATTGGCCTTCCTGATAGCCTCGTAAATAGACTGGTCATCGATCTCATTTTCAGGATCAAGTACAACCTGCAAGCTCTGCTTTTCCCAATTCGCCTGTGAGTTTTTCACTCCAGGTACTTTATTAACGAGATTTTCCAATCCCCCATGGCATCCCGGGCAATCCATGCCATACACCTGGTAAACACGGACCTCACCTTCATCGTGGCTAATGTCGCTAATGTTTTGTTGATTTGAGCTGCAGGCAACCAGAATTGTGAAGACGATGGTGGAGGCTATAAGTAACGATGAGACTCTAATAAATCTTCTCATAAAGAGCTTTTCCCTCTGATTAAGATGTTTGCAATATATACAAAACCGGTCTTGTATTGTTTCAGAAACAATGAAACTAAATTAGAAGTTCCAGCCCTGATTGCTTTTGCCACTTTTGTTCGACTGATCCAGATCTTTTCTCAAACCTCATTAACCAGCTGATCTAGCCAGATAGAGACCTTTCGAAAAGTAGGTTTTTCCAGCATTAATTTTCGTGCGGGCATTTGCCCGGCAAGCATTTTGATCATCCTGTAGCCGAGATAATAGCCGGTTCTGATAGGGGTGTTGTCTTTGCCGAAACGCTGGCATTGAAAGAATCGACCTAACGCTTTATGGTCCTTTGCCTTCAGCGACTTACCCGCCTCGCTTGCAATGGATTTCAGATGTTTCTTGCACCAGCGCAAATACCCACCTTCTGGATCGGGCATATTGATGGCCTTGTGCAGATTCGACATGAATAACTGGGTCAACGAATATTCGGGCAACAGCTTAATAGACATCCAGGTGGCCCAGCCTTCTTCAAAGATGTAGGCAAAGACCGGCACATTTTCCGAGGGTATACCGGTTTTTCGCCAGCGGGCAAAATGCGCATATTCATGAGCCATAAGAACTTGCAGGTTTTTGCCTGTGGTATGCGGAAAATCGGGAGAAGCGGCTATGTATGACGTGCGGTCAACTTCATATACTCTGCCATTGAACCTCTGGAAGCTGGGGTACAGAATTATTTCCGGCTTCTGTACATTTCCAAGAATCTTCCGCGCACGAATATACATCCGATCGGCGATATTCTGCCATTCATCAGGATTGAACCGGGCCACGCTTTTGATCCAGCCAGGATCAAGGAGTTTCTCAACGGCCTGATCGACAGAATACTGCTTGCCCGAATGACGATTAAGTATTTTTCGGGACTTGTAAATCAGCTTCCTGAGCTCTGCCGCTTTTTGATTGGATTTTCCGCACAGGATCGCCTTTATAGGTGTGATATAATCATCAATTCTGGCATATCTGGTCATTTCTGCTCCTGATTGTGGTCAAACAGATATATAATACGCCGCCTGATACATTATGTCAATATGTCAGAACGAAGATAAATAAAATCGTAATCACGATTACTTTCTGTAGAATGGGGGAAGTTCTTTTATACTCGGATCGGGCTGAATTAGAACTGGCGCCTGAGGTGTTATTTCTATTTCCAGCCAGTCTTCAAGGGTGGTATAAACCAGATCACGTTGAACAAGCTGGGCAATATTTACTCCATGATTCGCGCCCGGTTCCACAATTTTCAAGGCCTCGGCAGTTCCATTCAGATCAATGGCGCCGGCTGTCCATGGATCCTGCCCGCCAAAGATATAGATTATGTGATCACCGTTGTTCTGAAGCCAGGAAACTATATCGGGCATAACCGAAGCATCAAAAACCAGTTGGGCATCCTGCGGAGCCAGGATCCTGTAGCTGTAGCTTTCCGCCTCTGTCAGGAGATCCTCGAGATGATCAGTGATCAGTCGATAGTATCCAAATTGCGTATAGGCCTGATAATAATGGGGTTCGAAATAGCTGATCAGTTCCTCTGAGAAATAATTCATGCTGACAATATAATTCAGATGATTCCAGATGGAGGAAACAGGAGCGCCCAGATCCGGGACAACCGAACAATCACCATCGCCATATTGCCAGAAAGCAAAAGGATATTCGAGAACCATATATTCAAGAATCAGATTAAGATCCATGTTGAATGTATAGCCGGATTCCTGAGCATAACTTTCCAGGTATGGAAATAAAGCGACCTTACTTTCCAGAGCCATCCTCTGAAATGATTTGAGTTTCTGCCGGCAGGCCTCATCCCCGACCTCATTTTCGAGAAAATTATCAAAACGGGGATCATCGGTAGACAACGGAAGAGGGGCGACATACGCTACAGTAGCATCAACATCATCCGGATAGAATCTGCGTTGAAACAGAGCCGTCATTCCTCCCTTGCTGACACCGGTATTGACCCAGATACCATCATAAATCGGCCTTAGAAGCTCCGCTATGCGATGATGGTCGGCCGCGGCCTGTTGTATGGTCAGGTATTGCCAGTCGTGTACTATAGGATCGGCCCCGGAGAAAAACCTGTGGCCGACATAAATCTGGTTTGCGTCCAGCAGGCGTCCCATTTCAAAAACATAATTATTGCCGATAGCATATCCTGAGATATGCATGACCATCGGTTCAGATTCATCGAGATGCGAAATATAGAATTTCTGCTCGAAAGTCTGCCCGCCGGGATTTTCATGGTCCAGCGGTTGGGTGATGGTGAGCTCGAAAGCTCTATTGTAGCCATAAGGCGGAGTAATCTCAACCGCTTCAACATCCGGAAGCGCCTGCAGCCGCTGCAGGAGATCCTGCGGCTCGGGCCCGGAGGATTTATCACTGCAGGACAGGATAAGGGCCAGAAAACTGATTATCAGGAGAAATCTTTTCATATTTGAAGCACCTTTTTCTTTTACCTATAATACGGCCAAGATTGAATCTTGTTTAAAGACAAGACAGAGCGATACATGCTCACCTGATCATCAACATGCACTCCAGTGCCATTGCCAGTATTTCATTCCGTATCATATCCGACGCCCAGTTCGATTTTGGGTAACGGCTCCTCGGTATTTGTGCCGGGCTGGGTCCAGAGGGTGTTATTGCGGGCAAAATCATATTCCTCGGGATAGAGATCGTTCCCGCCCGTGTCAAGAAACAGCCCCAGACACATGATATAATCCCGCAGGCTTCCACGGCTGGCGACATTGGCACGTCCCAGAGTGGTGGCGGCGGTGACATAATAAGAGTCATCTCCAGATTTATCCCAGAAGATTCCGATACCATTGGCATTCCCACCGCCCAGCGAGAGATTGGGAGCATTGTAGATATCATTTCCGCTTTCTTCGATGAACATGCCCAGGGTGAAATCATGCCCTGCGCCAATGGCCATATTCATTTCAGCCGTATAGCGGTCATTGCCTCCCGATTCGAGCAGGATGCCCAGTCCGAAATGTGCTCCCGAGCCCTGCACATACCAGACGCCGTCGTAGATGTCGTCTCCAGCGACATCTGAAAGCAGGCCGATAGCATACCAGTAGGCGCATCCCTGGGCAAAGAGCCCGGCGGAATAAAAATCATCGCCTGAACCATCAACCAGCATACCGATACCTCCCGCCCATGAATGGCCGTCGATAAAATCGGCACGTTTGCCGAAACCAACTCCCTGGCAGAGGTTTGAATTGTGTTCTTTGGATTGAGAGGCTGGAAAATCTATGATGGAATCATTGGCGATATATTCGTCATTTCCGGTCGAATCCACGAGAATCCCAATTCCAATGCTGAAGCCGAAGCCCTGCCCCAGCTGGAACATGTGATAGCGGTCGTCACCGCTCAGGTCGGAGAGGATCCCCTGTCCGAATACTCCTGAGCCCTGCCCGCAAACATAGGCGTCATAGCTGTCCCTGCCACCATAGTCGATCAGCATGCCAACCCCGCAAAGACCCGCACCCTGAGTAATATATTGGCCGGAATAGATATCATCCCCCATAAGGTCAACCAAAAATCCGTATCCAAAAATACCCGCACCAAAACTGCCGACCGATTCCTTTTCGGATTTATATGTATCATTACCTTCGACATCGATCAGAATAGAAATCCAGTTTCGGAAGTCGATGTTGGATGCGGCATTTCTGTAAACATCATCACCGCCGACATCAATTATAAGAAAATAGGCTTCTTCGCCACTATACTCGTGCTTTCTATTATCATTTATTAATACTTTCCCGGCCGATGTTTGCCATTCGAATTCGAACTCTTGATTGAAGTTCATCACAGTGAGAGACTCGGATACGAAATCAAGGGCCATTGCGAGATCCTGTGCAGGAGTATAGAGATATCTAAAATCGACCTCCTCCAGGAATGGCTCCATATCGATATCGCTTACATCTGTCTCTGAAGCTATGAATGTAACGAATTTCTCCCGCATATCCCTCAGGTCATAGTCTTCCCTGACTTCTTCGAAGGCGTGATAATGATGTTTTGAGGAATCAATGGCTGTGAAAATAATGAGCGCAGCCATCTTCTGCAGCTCAAGAGGCACCTGAGCAGCCTCTTCTTTCAGTTCGTTGCGGCGATCCTGGTCCATGGGGATTGTGTAGAATGCTTCAAATTTGACAATTGCATCATGAAGAGGTGTCTCGCTTTCCAATAGCGGCTTTACGCGATCCAGCGGGCTCGAGATCAGGCCGCGCCGTATGCCCTTGTTGATTCTTTGCGATGAAAATGCGGTCAGAGCAAGGGCGGAAGCACAGTTCTTCAGGAGATTATCACGGAACAGCCGGCTATATAGTTCTACTTTGAAAGGCGAGGAATGCAATGTGTAGAAAAGAGGGAGAGCGAATTTGTCACCGCCATAGTTGGACATATCGCCGTAATCGAACCTCAGAGTCTCTTTTGAAAGGCCGACCGCTTCCAGGGCGACTTCAAAAGGATCATATGTTTCCGGATATTCCTGTGCCGAGGCTATATTAAAGAGCAGTAATAAAAAAACTATAGACATGACGATTTTCATATAAACCCTCCTCCGGTATTTTTGAAAATTGGCATTTATTGCCTAAAAGTCAATTAGAAAAGGCTCAGAGCCGGATTTTGATTGCTTTATACGGAATAGTGCTTATCTTCATTAAGATTTTTTTCACAAGGAGATGGCTATGGTAACTGAGAAGATAAAGAAATTAGTAAAAGACAATGCGGTTGAATTTGTAGATGTCAAGTTTATCGACCTTTTGGGAGCATGGCATCATATAACAGTTCCGATTGAACGTCTGACCAATCACTTATTCAAGAAAGGTATCGGGGTTGATGGTTCCTCGGTCTCAGGATTTGCTCACATAAAATCGGGAGACATGATCCTTTTGCCCGATCCAGGAACCGCTTTCATCGATCCATTCTGGGACCGTCCCACTCTGAGCTTTATCGGTAATGTGGTAAACGTTAACGGCACTATTGAGCAGTTCACCCGCGATCCTCGCTGGATTGCAGAAAAGGCCGAGAAACATCTTCTCAAGAGCAAAATTGCCACGGAATCAATCTGGGGCCCGGAATTTGAATTCTATCTGTTCGATCATGTCAGCTACGACCAAAAACCGGAAGCCGGTTATTATTACATCGATTCCAGCGAGGCGGAATGGCGTTCCAGCGACTCCTCTGAAGCAAATCTGGGATATCAGGTACCATACAAGGGAGGTTATCATGTTATCCCGCCTAAGGACAAAACCTTTCAGATTCGCAATGAAATGACCGATATCCTGAAATCCTGCGGTGTGCCGGTCAAGTACCATCATCATGAGGTCGGCGGAGCGGGACAGCAGGAGATCGAGGTGATGTTCGGCAGTCTCAAAAATATGGCCGACCGTTCCATGATCCTTAAGTACGTGGTCAAAAATACGGCCTTCAAATACCGCAAATCGGCGACTTTCATGCCCAAGCCGCTTTACGATGAGCCGGGCAATGGCATGCATGTCCATCAATACCTGGCCAAAGCGGGAAAATCGACTTTCTATGATCCCAGGGACGAAATCGGCCTTTCCAAGATTGCCAAATGGTATATCGGCGGCATATTGAAGCATGCCAGTTCGCTTCTATGCTTTACCTCCTCTTCGACCAACTCATACAAGCGTCTGGTACCCGGATTTGAGGCGCCGGTCAGGGGAACATACTCGGTCGGCAATCGCAATGCCTGTATCAGGATCCCGGGGTATCAGTTAGATAAATCAACCTACCGCATGGAATTCCGTCCGCCCGATGCCACCTGTAATCCATATCTTGCATATGCTGCCATGCTTATGGCGGGCCTGGATGGTATTGAGAATAAAATCGATCCCGGTTTCCCCTGCGATGACGATCTTACTGCCATGAGCGCGGAAGAGCTGGCGAGTATTCCGCAGCTTCCATCGTCACTGCAAAGGGCATGCGAATCTCTGGCCGAGGATCATCAATATCTTCTGAAAGGTGATGTTTTCACGGATGATGTTATCGCGGTCTGGCTTGAGCTGAAAATGTCGCAGGTTGATGCTATAAGGGTCCGTCCACACCCATATGAATTCAGACTTTTTTACGACTGTTAGATAAGCTTATTGGTCTCCGCAGAAAATGCCCGCAATCGCTCGCGGGCATTTTGTTTTTTTATGCCTGCCAAATAGTGGAAATTAAGGTCTTGTATTTTTATTCAGTTTTCTTATATTTGGTCTCTGGAGGTATGCAAAAAATCCTGATAATCGAAATCAGAAAGGCTCTATCTTATTATGGCTCTGGCAGGTATAAAAACGGATTTGCCCGTATGGTTTATCAAGGGAGATGTTAGAGGCGAGACTTACAGGAGTCTCATGCGATATATATGCAGCCATTGCAGATATTTCAGCATGGTTACGCGCGATTCCATAACACTCGCGGAGAATGCCAGACAATTCATGAGTACAATCAATCCTCACCTTAAAGAGACCCGGGAAAAGCAGTATGAGTGGCCGGGGACACGTATCTCCCGGGAATATGAGCAGTTTCTGGGCAAGGACTGGTTCGAAGTTCAGGGTGCGACAGTAAGGATTTACAATTGTTCCAGGGAGGCACTGGAATATCTGCTGCGAGTGACAGACAGCCTTTTCCAGTTCGTTCATCCAGATTACCCTGAGGATTTCACCTGCTACCGTGATTTCGATGATCCATTTCTGGTGACCGTGTCGCATGAGGAAATCGGGGCCATCATAGCCGGAGATAAAGAACGCAGAGAGATAGAGAAAAATATACCGGGATTAAGGCTGGTGGAGGAAAATAAATTCCGGGAACAGGCAGACAACTAATCAAAAAAGGTCCATCTGCCCTCCTTTAAACTTGGCTCTCAGCTCCCCATGTCCCATTAAATTGCCCCCATGAAGAATATGTCGGGTTTCAATTCCCATTTTATATAATGTCTCCGACACCAGAAAGCCGCGATGGCATTTCTCCGGCAGCATTTCCGCACATATAATGCAGACATCGGATTTATCAGCCAGAGCAATCAATTCTGATACCCCCTGTTTATATGACGGCGATTGCTGTAAAAGTTCATAGTCTATGGTGCCTTTCGGACTATAGAAAGCCTCAGCTTTCGGTCTGCCTCCCAGCTTGTCTCCGAGAAATATATATTCTATTCCTTCTTTCCGGACAAACCTGTCCAGTGGCTGCTTGCGATATTCCGGCCTGCTTTTTGAGTATGGCCGCGATCTGATATCAATTAATATTTCGATTTTATGCCGTTTCAGCAGGTTCAGAAACCGATCAATTGCCATATTCCCATACCCGGCGGTATAAATAGTTCCCATACTGGCCAAGCTATACAAAAAATGCCTTGCTTCAAAATTAAAAGCAGAATTATTTCGATCTACTGGTTTGATTTTCTCTTTAATGATTTACAGTTATAAACGGATTGCTAATATTTGCAGGAAAGTTATATTGAGCGCCATGACTGATAGCGGTATAAATGATTCACGAATGCGAAGCGCCAGGCCCTCATGGCTGGTCAAGCAGTATTGCGGTCTGGCGAAAAGCGGATTGGCGCTGGATTTATCATGCGGGAGAGGCGGGGATGCTGTATACCTTGCCGGCCAGGGTTTTGATGTGATCGCTCTGGATATTGTGCAGGATAACCTGGAACGTTCCTATCAACTTGCAGAAAATAAAAATGTCTCTATCGACCTGAGAAATATTGATCCGCTGGATTTTAAATTCCACAAGGAACGCTATTCAATAATAGTTGCAGACCAGATCTTTCAGCATCTTAAAAAATCCCAAAACGTTGATCTGGCAGCGAAAATAATTTACAGTCTCCGAAAGGGAGGGCTTGTGCTCGGTTCCGCTCTGACTGTTAATGATCCCTCTTTCAAGGAAATCAAGAAAAGGAAGATAGCTGAAATCGAAAAAAACTGTTTTCAACTGCCCAATGGCTGGCTATATTCCTTCTTCAATAATAGAGAGGTACTGGATATATTTCCGGATATGCAGCCGGTATATTACTCGGAGAGTGACTATTTTGAGAGCGAGCACACTGGCGCCTCCTGGCGGGGGCTGGTTGAGTTCGTATTCAGAAAAAACTGATAAAAGCTGTGGGGAAGAATTACGGCGAAAGCAGGTGACACAATTACCGGTTCGGTTGTAAGCGCATACGGCCTCTATTATCGGGTTCAGACTGAACTGGGGCAAATTCAATGTGCGCTCCGCGAAAGTCTTCGCCAGGAGGCGGAGTCACGACACTCAGTCGTAGTGGTGGGTGATAATGTGGATGTCGAACTGCTTGTGGATATCGACCCCGGGGAAGAATTAAAAAAGAAAAAGACTTACGGCGCAATCATCAACATTCATCCCCGCCGGTCAAAATTCTCGCGCCCCAAACGGGGCAAAGAGGAGATCGAGCAGATCGTCGCGGCCAATATCGAACAGATGATGATTATAAGCTCGGTCAAGCGGCCTCAGTTTAAGATGGGCCTGATAGACAGGTTCCTGATCGCTGCACATCAGGGCAGTCTGGAACCAATCATCGTGTTAAACAAGATCGACCTGGAACATGCACTTGATTTGAATCGTTTAGAAAATATATATAAGTCTATTAATGTGCGCATGATAACAACCAGTGCGACACAAAAAATCAACTTGGATGAGTTCAAAGAGGTACTGAAGGATAAGCATTCGATTGTGGTCGGGCAATCTGGAACGGGAAAATCCTCTCTCTTGAACGCAGTGGAAAAGGGGCTGAGGCTAAAAGTGGGTGATGTTTCGGATTATTCCCAGAAAGGCACTCATACTACGGCGGCGGTGGAGATGTATCCGCTTTCTTTCGGCGGATATGTTGTCGATACGCCGGGATTGAAATATCTTGGCCTGTGGAATATCGAGGCTGAGGACCTTCGCTATCTTTATCCGGAAATCGCGGAATATTCAGAAAAGTGTAAATTTAGAAATTGCCTGCATATTTCCGAGCCTGGTTGCGCTGTCAAAGAGGCAGTTGAGTTGGAGAAGATCTATCCAGAGCGTTATGAGAGCTACCTCAAAATCATGGAGGAACTGCAGGGAGAGGATCCATTTAAGAAATGAGCGGATTAGAAAACAAATCCACTAATCATAGAACGCATAAAACATCAGACGGACTGGAATGACCATGACATCATTGTTTAAAAAACGCAGACTTCCAAGCTATCTATTAATCGGATTGGGTATTTTCTTCATTGTCAATTTCGTCCCCGGTTTTATAGCTGCACAGGAAGATACAGGGCAGACTGCCGCACCTGATACTGTTATGCAAACTGAAGCGGAGCATGCCCCTGAAGAAGCCATAGGAATTACTCCAGAAGAAGTGGCGGATGAGAGCGAGGTACCCGAAAAACCTATCATTCTGGTGCTTTTTGAATTGATATTATTCATCGTGGCGGCAAAGCTGGGCGGTGAGTTGATGGAACGAATCCACCAGCCGGCGGTTCTCGGTGAATTGATTCTGGGAGTGGTTATCGGCAACCTTACCCTTATAGGTATCGAGGCCTTCGAATTCCTCGAGCATGAACACTTTATTGAAATTCTGGCAGAAATCGGCGTGATAATCCTGCTGTTTGAGGTCGGTCTTGAGACTAACCTGAGGGAGATGCTCTCAGTGGGCACAACTTCATTTCTGGTTGCAGTTCTGGGTGTGGTAACTCCATTCATTCTGGGCTGGGGTATTGGGGCGATCTTTCTTCCGGAAGCGTCGGTCTACGTGCATATCTTTATCGGTGCAACCCTAACCGCAACATCAGTCGGGATTACGGCTCGGGTGATCAAGGACATAAGGAAGCTCCAGACTCGTGAGGCCAAGATAATTCTGGGCGCAGCAGTTATCGATGACATCATGGGCCTGGTGGTGCTGGCAATAGTGACCGGACTGATCGATGCCGCCAATGCAGGCACCGGGATCGATTCACTCGGTGTATTATGGATTGTGGTTAAGGCTCTGGCCTTTATTACCTTGGCGCTATTGGTGGGTAACAAAATTATGCCAGGGATATTTCTGGCAGCCTTGAACATGAAAGGCCAGGGAATCCTCCTGTCGGTCGCGCTCGTGGTCTGCTTCGGGCTGGCCATGGCCGCCGAGCTTATTGGCCTGGCCGGGATTGTGGGCGCCTTTGCAGCCGGGGTTATAATGGAGAGGGTGCATTACCGGGGCTTCATGGATCGAGGTGAGCATTCGCTGGAGGATCTGATCTATCCCATCGCCTCATTCCTTGTGCCGATCTTCTTTGTGCATATGGGCTTGAAAGTCGATCTTTCTACATTTGGAGATCTGAATGTCTTAATATTTGCGGGATTTCTCACGCTGGCCGCCATAATCGGCAAACAAGCCTGTTCCCTGGGTGTTTATGAGAAAGGCCTAAATAAATTATCAATTGGATTCGGTATGATTCCCCGTGGTGAGGTGGGCCTGATATTCGCCAAAATTGGTCAAAGTCTTACTCTGGGCGGAGTTGCGGTTGTATCCGCCCCCACATATTCGGCGGTAATTATTATGGTCATCGTTACGACACTGGTCACCCCACCAATCTTGAAACGCTCGCTCCTGAAAAAGTCCAAAGACTTTTATGCTGCAGAAAACGGATAAAGCTTCTACATTACGAGATAATCATCATCAAATAAAGATATATATGGCCGCTCAATCGGGCGGCTTTCTTTTTGATTATAATTGACTCATCTGTTCAATGCCGGACAAAAACACTTGCGATTTCGATTGCTCAATGGGTGAAATTTGATTAAATTCTATATCTTATTGAAAAGGCAGGTAAATATGGAAAAAACTACGGTTGAAAAGGAAAGCAGGAAAATAAAAGATATCGATATCAAAAATATCCGGGAGCATCTGATCGGACTTGATAAAAGGGTCCCGCTTCTTGATGGCAGCGAAGTTCAATATGTGAATTTTGATAATGCCGCATCAACCCCTACATTCGACTTCATCTACGATAAAGTGGGGGAATATCTTGAGTTCTATTCCAATGTCCACCGCGGAACCGGCTTCAAATCCATGGTCTCGTCCTGGGTGTATGAAAGAGGACGGGAGATTGTGGCCGAGTTTATAAATGCCGA
>JABAHP010000845.1_pt3 | contig 12106 bp, 10 predicted proteins | sample 7062081 | NCBI WGS metagenome assembly JABAHP01 (sample SAMN14534357, study PRJNA622989) | marine sediment metagenome | biome: marine biome [ENVO:00000428]; feature: marine pelagic biome [ENVO:01000023]; material: deep marine sediment [ENVO:00002113] | place: India: Gulf of Kutch | collected... | reverse complement strand
GGTCGAGGCAGCCGATGAGCCCGCACGTCGCCGGCCGCGGCTGAAGGACGAGGGGACCATGACGGCACCGATCCCGAAACCCGCCGCCGATGTCTACCCCAGCGAGCGCGTTTCGAGGCTTCGAGAGCGCATCGTCCATGCCCCGCGAGAGGCGTGCGTGGAACGCGCGCGATACCTGACTCGATCGATGTCGGCCGGCTGGAACGAGCCCCCGCTCACCCGCATGAGCCAGGCCTTCGCGGAGATCCTCGACAACATCAGCGTCATCATCCGCGAGGACGAGCTCATCGTCGGTTGCCGAACCAGCCGGCTCAAGGGCGCCCCCTTCTTCCCCGAGAACAAGTCCCGCTGGATCGAGGGAGACGTCGACCGGTTCGAAGAGCGGCTGATCCAGAAGGTTCGCATCGGCGACGCCGAGGCGCGGGAGCTCAAGGAGGAGATCCTGCCCTTCTGGCGCGGCCGCACCGCCGAGGAGAGGTTCGAGGAGCTGCTGCCGGCCGACGTCGCCGAGGCCATGGACAAGTTCGTCTTCACCATGATGCTCGAGATCACCTACGGCATCGGCCACTTCACGATGAATCACCGGCGGATCCTCGAGCGCGGTCTCGCCGGAATCATCGCGGAGGCGCGCGGGAAGCTCGAGGCGATGGCCGCCGACGAGCGGGCCGGAGAGCGGGGCCTCTTCTACGAAGCGATGATCCGTTCGCTCGCCGCAGCCGTCCGCTTCGCCCAGCGCTATGCGGCGGAGGCCGAACGCATGGCCGCGAGCGAGAGCGATCCCCAGAGAGCCACCGAGCTCGAGGAGATCGCCAGGGTCTGCCGGCGGGTTCCCGAGCATCCGGCGCGAAGCTTCCGCGAGGCCGTCCAGTGCGTCTACTTCATCCACCTGATCGCGCAGATCGAGTCGGGCGGAAACTCCATCTCGCTGGGCCGCATCGACCAGGTCCTGTCGCCGTACTACGAGGCCGATCTGCGCGCCGGCGAAATCACCCCGAGCCAGGCGCGCGAGCTTCTCTCGCTGCTCTTTCTCAAGACGAACGAGATCTGGAACATCCTCGAGGAGGTCTTCATCCCGGGCGGCGAGGGCACCGAAGGCAAGACCACCCAGAACGTCACGGTTGGTGGCCTGGGAGCGGACGGGGCGGACGCCACCTGCGCGCTCAGCTACATCGGAATGGACGCCTTCGCAGACGTCCGCACGGTTCAGCCCAACTTCGGAGTCCGGCTCGCTCCGGACGCTCCCGAGGACTTCTTCGTCAGGGCGCTGCGCTACGCCAAGGACGGCGTCCCGCTGCACCTGTTCAACGACGAGGTGATCGTCGATTCCCTCGTCGCCGGCGGCCACGCTCTCGAGGATGCGCGAGACTACGGGGTCGTCGGCTGCCTCGAGCCGAACGCGCAGGGCAAGACCTTCGGCTCGACCTTCGCGGTGCAGGTCAACGGCCTCAAGTGCGCCGAGTTCGTCCTGAGCAACGGCGTCGACAACGTACTCGGCCACCGCTCGGGCATCGAGACCGGCGACCCCGCGGACTTCACCAGCTTCGAGCAGGTCTGGAACGCCTACTGCGCCCAGCTGGCGCACGCCCTGGGCCAGGCGGAGCGGGGCATGGCCGCCCTCGACCAGGCGATCGCCGAGCTGGTTCCGTCGCCTTTCGCCTCCGCGATGATCGACGGACCGATGGAGAAGGGATTGGACCTGACCCGGGGAGGCGCCGTCTACAACTCGACGGGAGTCCAGCTGATCGGCTTCGCGAACCTGGCAGACAGCCTGACGGCGATCGAAAAGGCCGTCTTCGAGGAGAAGCTCCTTTCCCTCGAGGAGCTGGCGGGACATCTGGCGCGGAACTGGGAGGGCGCGGAGGACATCCGCTCCCACCTGCGCCACAAGCTCCCCAAGTACGGCAACGACGACGCGCGGGCGGACGCCATGGCTGCGAAGGTATTCACGCACTTCTGCGACAGCGTGCTGGAGCGCCGGAACATCCGAGGCGGCCCCTTCTGGCCGGGGGTCTTCTCGGTGGGATTCCACATCGCGATGGGCGGTTTCTCGGGCGCGAGCCCGGACGGCCGCCGCTCGGGCGAGGTGCTGGGCAACGGCATCACGCCGGGCAGCGGGTTCGCGTGCAGCGGCCCCACGGCGCTCCTCAAGTCGGTCACGAGCCTGCCCGTCGGCCGCGCCCACAACGGGACCAACCTGAACATGCGCTTCAACCCGCGCTGGCTGAGCGTCGAGGTGCTGGCCTCGCTGATGAAGACCTACTTCGAGCTGGGCGGAGCCCAGATCCAGTTCAACATGATCGACACCGACACGCTGCGCGATGCCCAGCGCAACCCCGAGGCCTACCGCGACCTGGTGGTCCGGGTGAGCGGCTACTCGGCGCTCTTCACGGAGCTCAGCGAGGCGGCGCAGGAAGAGATCATCAGTCGCATGGAGTACGAGGCCTGAGCGCCGGCTCGCTCGCGCTCATCTCGGTCCGGCGGCGGGTGGCGGCAGGTGCTTCAAGGGGGGCCGCGGCCACGGCGAAGAAGCCCGCCCACCGGCGGCCTGGAAGTGCGTCCAGAGTTCCTGTCGATACCAGACGAAGCCATAGATGCCTGGTCGAGCGTAGTAACGCTGCTTGTGCCAGGCGTAGCTGGTGTCATCGACCAGCCTATCGATGACCTCTGCGTAGCGGCTGTCGGAGACGATCAGATCGGCTCGCTCCACCTGCTCCGGCGCCGGCTCCGATTCCATGTACTCGGTTCGGCCATCCTCCCAACCGCGGGTGAGCGTGTACCAGCTAAGCGGGAACTCCTGGTCGACGTTGAGCACCCGGGGCCCCCGGCCGTCACCGCGCGGCATGGAGTCGGCTGTGCCCAGCAGATCCTGCAGCATCTCGTGGTACTGCCGGTAGGTCTGGTAGTACACGTAGGGTCGACGGAAGTCGTCGTAGCGCTCGCGGTTGTCCTCGATGCTGCGGGCAAGCAGGCCCGGAGCCGCGGCGAGCCACCCCATCATGCAGATCCAGGCCGGCACGCGGACGAGGCGCCGGAATCCAGGTTCGCGCGCGGTACGCCATGTCATTCCTGCCGCCCACCCGATCAGCAGAAAGACGGGCAGATCGATCTGGAGAACGCACCACGGCGTCTTGTACGGGATCAGGGAGTAGATCAGGAAGGCAGACCCGGCCCAGCCGGTCAGCGTCACTCCCAGGCGGTCCCGCAGGATCAGCGCCAGCAGCGCGGCGGGCAACGCGGCCCAGCGCGCGAGGCCCTGGGTGCTGGCCATGACGGTCCAGAAGTAGGCGAAGCGCTTGCCCTGGTTGCGGCCGGTCGTGCCGTATTCGTACCAATGGCCGTAGGCCTCGAAGAAGTCCGGCACGCCGGCCCAGTGGCTGAAGAACGACGAGTAGAAGAGCGTGATCAGCAGGGCGAAGAAGAGCGCCCCGAGCCCCCAGGCGGTACACGAGCCGATCGTCCAGGCGCGGACCGCCTCACCTCTCGCCCGGCCGCCGAAGAGATCCGGGGCGTTGCCTTCGGCACCGGGCGCGCAAGGTCGGCCCAGGCACCAGCCGAGCACCGCTCCGACCGCGAGGCTGGCCCCGGTGATCACGGCGGTCTCCTTGGTGATGAAGCAACCCGCTGCTGCACCGGCCGCCCACAGCATCCACCCGGCTCGTGGCGTCCCGGCGAAGCGCATGAGTCCGACGGCCCACAGGGCGCTGAAGAGGACGAGATGGATCTCGTGGATGCAGGTGCGCGAGAAGTACACGAGGCCGGGGCCCACAGCCAGGAGCAGCCCGGCCGTGAGAACTCCCGCGCTCCCCAGCAGCCGCCGCGCGGGATACAACACGAGCGGGAGGAGCCCTCCCGCCAGCGCCGATGGCAGGCGAAGCGACGGCTCGCTGGGCCCGAGCAGCCAGAAGCTGACCAGATTGACGTAGTAGAGCAGCGGGCCGTGGTTGTCGCTGGGCCCGTAGTGGAAGAGATTCCACCAGAAGAGGCGCAAGGACAGCCAGCCGTTCACACCCTCGTCGTGGTGGAGCGGCTTCTCGCCGAGCGCCGTCAGCCGCAGAGCCAGTGCGAGGACGACGATCAGCGCCAGTCCGGCGACGAGCCACGGATCCCGACGGTCCGCCACGGGGCCGCCTCCAGCGTTCCCGCTGGCGCGGATCTCTGAAAGGCGCGGCGGGCAGGGACTCGTTCTGACTCCGATCGTGTCGTCGCCCAAGGAGCAGTCCAGCAGGGGACATCATAGAGAATTACGGCGCGGTCGGGTCAGGTGAGTCTTGGAGGTCACGTGGCGGCCGTGATGAAAGGCGTCCTCTTCCTGTGACAGGGATATGACGGGCTGGAGCGCCTCTCGTCGTTTGGGATGATCCACTCGCTTCATCCAAGCTCCGGCGGGATTTGGCATAATCCCTCCCTTGGCGCGGATCTTCTCCAGGCATGACAGAAGGGATGACAGAGCATGGGATCGAGCGAGCGCAGCGGAAGGGTCGAGGACAAGGTCGTTCTCGTCACGGGGGCGGCCAGGGGGACCGGTGAGCAGACGGCCCGCCTGCTGGTCGCCGAAGGCGCCCGGGTCGTCGTGTCGGACGTCCGGGATGACCTCGCAAAGAGGGTGGCGGGTGAGCTGGGGGAGAACGCGCTCTTCGTCCACCTCGACGTGAGTTCCGAAACGGACTGGACCGAAGGCGTCGCCCAGGCGGTCGAGCATTTCGGCAGGCTCGACGGTCTCGTCAACAACGCCGCCGTCTTCTTCATGGAGGCCCTGGAGGACACCTCGCTCGCCGATTACGAGCGGCTGGTCAAGGTGAATCAGATCGGTGCCTTCCTCGGAATCCGCTCGGTCATCCCGGTCATGAAGGAGACAGGTGGCTCGATCGTCAACGTCGCGTCTGTGGACGGGCTCAGCGCGAAGAACGGCCTCGTCGCCTACGCGGCGTCGAAGTGGGCGCTGCGCGGGATGTCGCGAGTCGCGGCACTCGAGCTGGGCAAGTACGGGATTCGCGTCAACACGGTATGCCCAGAGGCCGGTGGCCCCGAGATGCGCGCCCCTTATGTGCCGGATGGCATCGATCCGGCCCAGACCCTGGCCTTCACCCACAAGCTGCTCGCCTACCAGAAGGAGCGCGATCCGATCGACCTCATCCGCGACATCGCGCGCATGGTCGTCTTCCTCGTATCGGACGAGACCCTGAGCTGCACGGGCGGCGACTACCCCGTCGACGCAGGCTGGACGGCCGGCAAGTACCTCAAGTACAACCCGGGCGCATGAGGTCGGCGGCGATCCGCCCAGACCAGGTACTGCGATCTACACCGTAGAGCTGGACCACACCGTCGATTACGAAGAGCGACTCGAAGCGGGCATAGCCATTGCTGGTGAGGTGGAAGTGGATCACGCCGTGGACGCCTGCCGCCGGATCCACCACGCTCACCCAGAGGGTATCTCCGTAGAGGAGGTCTTCGGCACCCCTGGGCTTGGGGTGGCGGTACTCATCCGCATTCGCCAGCTTCGGGGGCGGATCGAACGGCATCGTCGTCTAGCCTTGCCTGACGCGGGGTTCACGCCGCCGGATCGGCGACTGCTCGGCGATGCAATGTAGGTCAGCCGGGGGCGAGCAGCTACGGCTTCATCGCCGCCTTCGCGGCCGGCCGGCTCGTGCAGGCCCCGAGCCAGCGCGCCACGTTGGGAAAGGCGGAAAGATCGACGCCCGCGAGCAGGGCCCAGGAGAGCACCGAGGCGACGTTGAGGTCTGCCACGCTGAACCGGTCACCGACGAGGTGGTCGCGTCCCTCGAGTGCGCCGTCGAGCACCGCGAGCGGCGCCTCGAGCTGCTGCGCCGCCGCGGCCCTCACCGCCGCGTCGCGCTGATCCTCCGGCAGGATCACCGAGTGGAAGAGACACTCGATCACGGCCTTTTCGGTCTCGGTCATCACCCAGAAGCTCCACTGCGTCGCCCACCCCAGCTCTTCGACGGACTTCGGCTGCAGCCCTCCGTCGTACTTCGCCGCCAGGTAGAGGTTGATGGCCATCGACTCCCAGAGCACCGTGTCGCCGTCCACCAGGGTCGGAATGCGGCCGTTCGGGTTCAGCGCCAGGTAGTCGGGCTGCTTGTTTTCACCGACGAAGTTCGTCGGGACGTGCTCGTACTCGAGGCCGAGCTCCTCGAGCATCCAGAGGCAGCGGAACGCGCGCGATGCGGGAATGCCGTAGAGGGTAATCATGCGGTTCTCCTTTCCCAGCCGGCCCTGGCCGGCATTTCTGCGGGATCAACCGGATCCGGCTCGCTCGAAGATCGCGGACAAGGCCTCGCCGCAGCGCAGCCAGGCGTCGAGGTCGCGCTGGCGCGGCTCGGCGACGAGGTGCTGAATGCCGGCCTCCCGGTAGGCGTCGATCTCCCGGAGAATCTCGTCGGCGCTGTCTTCGAGCGCATCCCAGCGCGTTCTCATGGAGAGCGTGAACGACGCTTCGGGCCGGTCGCGGCGCAGGCGGGCGGTCATGGCCGCGGTCGCTTCGGGTGTTTGAAAGGCACCGTGCCAGCCGTCTCCGAGCCGGACGGCGCGTCGAAAGGCCGGCTCGCTGTGCCCCCCGATCCAGATCGGAATCATCCGCCTCGGCTGCGGCTTCGTGCGCATGTCGACCATCTTCACGCCGCTCGCCGGCGCGGAGAGTTCGACGGGATCTTCGCTCCAGCAGCGGCGCATGATGTCGATGGTCTCGTCCGTCCGGGCGCCGCGCGACTCGAAGGGAACGCCCAGGGCATCGAACTCCTCCTTCAGCCAGCCGCCCGCCCCGCCGAGAATCACGCGCCCTTCGCTCATGAGGTCGAGCGCAGCGAGCATCTTGGCCAGCAGTACGGGGGGCCGCAGCGGAAGAACCAGGACCGTCGTGCCGAGCCCGATCGAGCGGGTGACGGCGGCAGCCCAGGTCAGGGTGATCAGCGGCTCGACGATGTAGGCGGAAGGCGGATACTTCGCCGTGCGCGGCACGGCCAGGTGGTCGCTCACCCAGACGTCGGAGAAGGCGAGGTCCTCGGCCTGCCTGGCCGCCGCCTGGATCGCCTCGGGCGATGCGGCCGGCCCCGCCTGCGGAAGGTGGATCCCGAACTTCATGACTCTTCTCTCTTCCTTGCCACGAAGGCCCCAGAGCTAGCGCGGAAGATCGACCAGCTTGCGCCCCATGATGATGCGCTGGATCTGGCCCGTTCCTTCGACCATGTCCAGCGCCTTGATGTCGCGGTACAGCTTCTCGATCAGGTGATCGCCGCGTGCCCCGACGATGCCGATCAGCTCCATGCCGAGGCTCGTCGCATCCAGGCCGACCTGGGCGGCGATCGCCTTCGACATCGACGCCTCGACGATGTTGGGCCGCTGCTCGTCCGCGAGCCAGCCGGCCCGCAGGCACAGCAGGCGCGCCATCTTCAGCTTGCGGGCGGCCAGCTCGAGGCGATCGCGCACCCGCGTATCGCCCAGGAGGTCGTGCTCGCGCGCGAAGGCGAGGGCCTCGTCGAGGGCCGCCCGCCCCATCCCCACGCAGTTCGCGGCGACGATGGGGCGCCCCGCGTTGAAGGTCTGCATGGTGGTCTTGAAGCCGCCGCTCTTCTCCTTGCGCTTCTCGCCGCCCAGCAGGTTCGCGGCGGGAACGCGGCAGTCCCGCAGCGTGAACGAGGTGGACTCGTAGGCCTTGAGTCCCATCTTCTTCTCGATCCTGAAGTCTCCGAGACCGGGTGTGCCCTGCTCGACGAAGAAGGACCGGTGGGCCTCCCTGCCCTTCGAGCGATCCAGGGTCGCCTGCACCAGAATCCAATCTGATCGGCTGGCGCCGCCGATGAAGCACTTGGCGCCGTTCAGCACCCAGTGGTCGCCGTCCTTGCGGGCGGTCGTCTGGATCGCGGCCACGTCGGATCCGCAGCCGGGCTCCGTGATCGCAAAGCACGCCCAGCGCGGGCGGTCCGGCTCGAGGAAGGGGCCGAGGAAGCGCTCTTTCTGCTCGTCGGTGCCCGCCGCGATGACGCTGGCCTCCGGCAGCCCGACGCCCGGGTTCGCCACCATGACGCCGCGGTCCCAGTAGGCGAGCTCCTCGGCCATGAGAATCGACATGACCGTCACCCGCGAGCGGCGGGGACCGCCTTTCTTCTCCTTCTTCTTCTTGCCGCTGGGCCTGCGCCATCGCGTCCGCCCCTCGCCCCGTTCGATCACTCTCGCGAAGTAGGGGTCGTCGACCGGAATCGGCCGGCCGAGCCGATCCGCCTCGAGGCCGATCGGGCGCATCTCCGTCCGACCGCGCTCGCGGACCATTTGGATGGCTCCCTGGATGCCCTTGTCGACCTCGAAATCCATCACGCACCCTCCCAGTGTGAGAGCAGTACACCGGATGCTGAGCTGCACAGCGCCTGCCCGGCCTCCTCGCGCGCCGCGTCGCCCCCTCCCAACACCAGCCCGAGCGCGCGCGACTCCCGCATGTACTTCTCGACCGGATAGTCCTGCACGAAGCCATGGCCACCGAGGATCTGGACACCGTTCGGCCCCACCAGCAGCGAGGCGTCCACGGCCTCGGCGAAGGCCGTCGCGGCGGCCGCCTCGCACTCGATCCCGCGGTCGACGCGCCACGCCGCTTCATGGAGCAGGAGCCGCGCGCCATCCACCGCCGCTCTCATGTCGGTGATGAGGAAGGTGAGCCCCTGGTGGTGCGCGATGGGGCGTCCGAAGGCCTCGCGCTCCATCGCGTACTCGCGCGAGAACTCGGCCGCCTGTCGCATCACTCCAACCAGCAGCGACGCCATGTAGAGGCGCGCACGGGCCCTGGCCCGAGCCGCGCCCGCCGCATCGCGAAAGCTCGCCGCGACGGGCGCGGCCTTCATCCGCAGCTCGGAGGCACCGGCGGCCCGCAAACCGCTGCCACGCAGCTCTTCGAGCTCGATTTCGTCGCGGACGACGACCGCGTCTTCGTCGCGCAGGATCACGAGCAGGTCCACGCGGTCCGACGGCACCCAGGGGACCCGCCCCGACACGACGTCCCCGATCTCGAGCTTCGCGTCGGCTTCGCTCACGAGCACGGCGCGAGCCCCCTCCAGCTCGAGCAGCGGCAGTGCGAACTGCTGCAGCGCCGCCTCGCCGCCGAGCTCGAGCAGCGGATAGAGAGCCGGCCCCAGCGGGTCGAGGGCCAGCGCCGCACCGGCGTCGCCGGCGGCCAGCTCTTCGTTCACGAGTGCGCGGGCGAGCGCGCCGAGGCCGGCTCCTCCGAGTGACTCCGGCAGCTCGAGCCCCGCCAGCCCGATCTCCGCGAAGCTGCTCCGCACCGAGGGCTGGACCGCGCGCGCGTCCTCGTGCTCTCGCAGCTGCGGAAAGAGTTCGTCCTGTGCAAAGCTCCTCGCGGTGTCGACGATGAGCTCGAGATCCTCTCCCAGCTCGAAATCGAACATTGACTTCCTCCTGGCCCCTGGGCGATTGCGCTCTGCGCGATCGCCGGGAAGCATGTCAGCGCCCACGGGCACCTCGAGGCTCTCCGGCTTCGGGGATCAGTCCTCGTCGCGGACTGCAACCCGCTTCTCATAGGCGCCACTCGATCTTTGGCTGCTTTCGCGTCGGAAATCTATGGTTCTTGTATTTGGGATAACCCACCATCATGGCACCGAAGCACTTGTGGCCCTCGGGAAGTCCCAGCGCCTCTCGCATGGGCGGATAATAGGTGGCTGTCTTTTCCAGATAGCCCGCCCAGCAGCACCCCAATCCCATGCTGGTAGCCGCCAGCTCCAGATATGTCAGAGCTATGATGCAGGTCTCGAGAGCTGTGTGACTGTTCTTGTCGGCATGCGCGACTATGACGACCGGTGCATCCTGGAGCAGGACATCCACACCCTCGTCCCATCGACTCAGGTCCTTCTCGAGGTGAATCGCTGAAGCTATTTCTGGCATGTTCTTCACCATCCAGCGCATCCAGTCTGCAATCGTTGCTGCGAGCTTCTTCAACTCATCCTTGTTACCCAGAACGAGCCATTCCGCGCATTGGGAATTGAATCCGGATGGTGCGTACCTTGCCATTTCAATCAGTCTCCTGAGAACCTCCTGGGGGACCGGCTTGTCCTTGAAGACCCGTATCGTGCGGCGATATCTCAGGAAATGCTCACAATGTTCTTCGGTCAACAGGAGCTTTCTCCGGACGGGCGGACACTCTTCCTGCGGCATTCCACGAAGGGAGAAGCTGCCCGTCGGGCAGACCGCCACGCAGGCACCACAGCGGATGCACAGCTCTTCTGCGTCATCGGACTGCGTCGGAAAACCAGCTTCTTCCATCCGGATGAACGCACCGGCACATGTCTCGACGCATAGCCCGTCTTTCTTGCATTTTTCGGTGTCGATCTTGAACAGATCCAACTTGGACCTCCGCATACCGTGTGTGGATTCCATTTCGAAGCTGGCCAGGGTGCTTCGACATCCTGCTCGAGACATTCTACTTTCGTCGACGGCTACCCGCCAGAAATGGCGCGCTGGTGGGTTGCGATGCATGCTCTTGGATCTGGCTCCCACTCGAGCTTGACGTGCATCAGACGCGTGACATAGTGGAGTAGTATCTGGCAGTAGCCCCTGCCGGCCGATTTCCTGAGCGGGCAGACAGAAGAGAATTGCCGACGCAGCCTCGACGAGGCGGAAGGAGCCCACGATGCGAATCGGCGTCAACTTCGGCGCGAGCCCGGGATCGGGCGGAAGCCTCGATGGTTTGGTGGCGCGCGCTCGGGACCTGGAAGCTCGAGGCTTTCACACGATTTGGCTGGCCAACGCCATGGGACTCGACGCGATCAACACGCAGACCGTCGTCGGCCGCGAGACCAAGAGGATNNCTTCCAGAGCGTCTGGGCGGCCCACATCTTCGCGATGGACGCGATGACCCTGCTGAGCCTGGCCGGACGCGAGACCGAGCGCATCGAGCTCGGAACCTCCGTCGTCCCCAGCTACCCCCGCCACCCGATGGCGATGGCCCAGCAGGCCCTCACGGCACAGGTCGCCTGCGGCGGGCGATTCACGTTGGGCATCGGCCTCTCGCACAGGCCCGTCATCGAGTACATGCTGGGGCTGTCCTACGACAAGCCCGCCCGTCACATGCGCGAGTATGTCTCTGTCCTGGCTCCCCTTCTGCGGGGTGAGCCGGTCAAGTTCGAGGGTGACGAATACCGCGTGAACGTGGCCCTCGACGTCCCCGGTGCCTCGCCGGTCCCGCTCCTGCTCGCCGCGCTCGGCGACCACATGCTGAGAATCGCCGGGCGGGCGGCCGACGGGACGTGCCTCGGGCTTACCGGGCCGAGGACGATCGAGAGCCACATCGTGCCCAAGATCCGGGCGGCCGCCGAGGAGGCCGGGCGCGCCGCGCCGCGCGTGGTGGCGAGCTTTCCCACCGTGCTGACGAACGACCCGGATGGCGCGCGCCAGAAGATCACGGAGTCGCTGGGGATGTACGGCAACCTTCCCTCCTATCGCGCCATGCTCGACAAGGAAGGTGTGGCGGGTCCCGCTGACATCGCGGTGGTGGGCGACGAGAAGGCCCTCGATGCCGCACTCGATCGCCTGCGCGACGTCGGCGTGACGGATTACGACGCGACGATCGTGCCGATGGAGGAAGGGGCCGAGGCCCGCACCCTGGACTACCTGCAGAGCCGCCTCTGAGCCGCGACCGGCACGATCGCCCGCCTCGCTCTCTCCTTCCCCCTCACCGGAGAGCGGTCCGACGACCGGACGCGCTTACGACACGATGATGCCCGGCGGCGGGCTGCCCCTGTCGTCGTGCTGCCCCACCACGTTGCCNNCAGCAGCAGACGTTTCCGCACGGGTCGGGCGGTCTGGCAGGTGGGGCAGAACAGCTCCGCGGCCACGAAGCTCTCGAAATCCCGATCCGGATCCTGCGGGGTGCGCCTCATCGAACCCTCTGGCACCGAATCAAATGTACTTGCCGAGACGCGTCAGCTCAAGGATGCAGCTTCTGTCCGCTGCCGGACCCGGGGTGGAAAGCTCCGGCTGTGAGTCGTCGTACCACTTCCTATGTTAGCTTTTCGGCGGTCAGTAGGGGTCCATGATGAGGCGGGCCGCCGAGATGGGTCTCGGCGTCACAGGCAGCAACGAGATCGAGCAG
>JABAHP010006784.1_pt2 | contig 12115 bp, 10 predicted proteins | sample 7062081 | NCBI WGS metagenome assembly JABAHP01 (sample SAMN14534357, study PRJNA622989) | marine sediment metagenome | biome: marine biome [ENVO:00000428]; feature: marine pelagic biome [ENVO:01000023]; material: deep marine sediment [ENVO:00002113] | place: India: Gulf of Kutch | collected... | reverse complement strand
CAGAGTAATCAGCAGTGATGAACAATCGTATTTCGCTTCAATTTCCTGATAAGTAATTCCCAATCGCTTCGACTTTTCCACTTCTTCAGGCAGCCAGCATTTTTGGGCAGTCTCCCAATCTCCTGATTTGACAGCATCAATATAGGACTCGATAAGATGTGCAGGAGCCTTGCCCGGAGATGCATACGAATAGAAAGGCTGCGCGACAATAATTAAAATAGATGTAATAATCAGCGGGCGTATTCTTTTCATTCAGCAAAACCTCGGATGTTGATCTGATATTGATTATACATCCGATATGCTCAATTTCTTCAAAAAAACACTGATTCTAATACCCTCTGCGCTTCCGCAGCTCCTTCATCTGCTGATGATATTGACGGATTTTCTTATCCCATTCGCGCTGCTGGCGGCGCGCCTCTTTCTTATCCTGTCGGACAGCCAAAAATCTCAATTCCTTTTGAAGCTTCCTATAATTGCTCCAGCGTTTCTTATCGAGGCTGCCATCTTCAAGGGCCTTCTCAATGGCGCATCCGGGCTCGCCGTTATGACTGCAATCACGAAACTTGCATTGGGAGGCGAACGCCTCGATATCATCAAAGACCTGGCTCAGTCCGCTTTCATCGCCCCAGAGCTGAATTTCGCGCATCCCGGGCGTATCGACCAGTATTCCGCCAGCGGGAAGAAGTATCAGTTCACGATATGTCGTGGTATGCCTTCCCCTGCTGTCATCCTCGCGAACCTCGTTCACAAACTGCCTTTCATATCCAAGCAGGCCGTTTATAATAGTCGATTTGCCCACTCCCGAGGATCCGAGAAAAGCCGCAGTCATTCCGCTATTCAGAGAATTGCGCAGATCATCCAGTCCAGTCTTGTTTCTGGCACTGATCGTCAGGATCGGGACCCCAAAAGAAATTGACTCCAGCTCGCTGACTTTTGAATCAATATCCTCACACAGATCGCTCTTATTTAGGACTATAACAGGCTTAGCGCCGCATTCCCATGAGAGCGTCAGGTAACGTTCAATCCTGCGGGGATTGAATTCATTATCAAGGCCGCTCACCAGAAATACGGTATCGATATTGGCGGCTACCACCTGCTCCTCTGTCTCTTTCCCCGCGACCTTGCGTGAAAATGCGCTCTTGCGCGGGAGGACTGCATGAATCGTGCCTGTCCCTTCGTCTGGACGAGGACTGACAGCAACCCAATCCCCCACAGCCGGAAAATCACCTTTTCCGCAGGCTTCATGGCGAAACTTTCCGGATATTTCCGCGTTAAAATCACCTTTCTCGCCAAGAATTACATAACGGCTCTTGTGTTCCTGGGAAACCCTGAAAGGCACAAATTCCTTTTCACGATACTTGTGAAAAAGACTCTCGAAATAATCATTCCATCCTATATCAGATAAATTCATTTTATTCAACCTCTAATTCAGTTAAAAATATACCGCGAATTTCCTCCGCGGCGAATAAAATTAAATAAAAAACCGCGGACAACTTATGCCCACGGCCGGATTTATATAATGGCCCTCACATTGAAGGCTCTTAGGGGACCATTCAGCTAATACGATACCGCAACCCGGGCATAACAATCCATCGAATTATCAGCAAATATGGCAAGCATGAATTGTCCTCCTTCCCGGATTATCAGTTTTTATATACTAACGTCTCCTTAGACGAGAAGTTACATTTGACCTGCAATATTGTCAAGAATAAACTGTCATATCGCAAAAGGGATTAAAATCAAAATAGAAAAAGAGATTGCTTGGAAAGCTATTTTAGATTAAATTTATCCTGTATATTGGATCAATAATCCCGAGGATAAGGAGCATCAATGGCAAAGTTACTTAAGGAAAAAATCACCCAGAGGAGCTTCATAAAAGCTTCAAAAGAAAAAATATATGATACAATTTCGTCCGCTGATGGCTGGAATGCTTTCTTTACTCATGACCTGGAGGTAGAGCCAAAGCCGGGAGGTAAGATTATCTGGCGCTGGAAAGACTGGGGACCTGACTTTTATACTGTTGAGGCTGAAGGAATGGTCGTCGCAGCAGATCGACCGCATAGGTTTGCCTTCCAGTGGCATCCGGCCGGTAAGGAATATCCAACCACGATAACTTTTGACCTGAATGAAGCCTATGGAGGCACTGTCCTGACTATTACTGAGGAAGGCTACCCGAATACATCCAAGGGACGATCTGCAATGCTCGAATGCGCCTGTGGATGGGGTGAAGCGGCAACGCTTCTGAAATTTTATCTGGAGCACGGCATAGTCTACACGCCTCCAGAAAAGTGATGGGCGGGATGTTCTCCCGCCCGAATTAAGCCTACATGGAAGCCATTGCCTTTTCAGCTTTGCTCCTTACAAATGCCATATTCAAACTATTAAGAGCATTAAAGGTAGCAGCCTTCTGACACCACTTCCTGGCCTTATCCATCTGCCCCAGTCCTTTGTATGCCAGAGCCATGCGATAGATATTATATGGATTCTGAAGATTGGACTTTTCAAATTCTGCAATTGCCAGCTTGTAGTCTCCAGTTTCCAGCGCAATCCGCCCGGCCAGTTCATGAGCCTGGCGAATCTGGAAGGGATTCTGCAGACCCTCTGCAAAGGCACTATATTCATTGGACTTTGCCCTGGCAGTCTCAATGTCGCCCAGGGCGAGCGCTACGCATCCGGCATTGAAGTTATGCGCACCATCCGCAAGGCCCTTTACCTCCTGCGAGACATCGGCCGCATGAGTCATCTTGACAGATTCTTCAAATCTTTTCAGTGCCATTTCATACTCGCCCATTTCCATCAGAATCTGACCCATTAGTGCCAGGTCCCCGGCCATTGCCGGTTTGTCGTCAATCTTCTGTGCAATCTCATACTGCTTTTTGACAGCATTCAGAGCTTCGTTAAGATCACCCTGGTCGGCATACGAGACCGCCATGCAGAACTGAGCCGCACGCCTCTGGCCGTCATCTTTGGCATTGGCATAAATTGCCTTGATTTCCTTCCGTGCACTTTCATGCTTATTCAGGAAATTATAGTTGGTGGCTATGCCTATATGGGAAGCGATGAAATCCGGATTGACAGAGAGGGCTTTCTTGTAATGCTCGATCGACTTTTCATACTTGCCCATCTTCATTAGCAGTTCGGCGTACGAATCATGAGGATTGGGATCATTGGGAATCAGTTCAATATACTTTTGGAATGCTTTTTCAGCCCGCTCATAGTCCTCCAGAAATCTGTGGGAATATCCAAGCATATTATAGGTCGGGGCGTAATCGGGATCGATTGCAACCGCTTTGTTGTATGCGGAAACAGCATCCGCGTACCGCTGCTGACCAAAAAGAAAAGTGGCATAAAGTACATGCCCGCGTTCATCATTGGGATAGGCCATAATCAGCTTGGAATAGTATTTTTCCTGCAGGACAGGATCGCCGTTGCTTCCGGCCTGTAATCCCAGGATCCAGAAGCGCTCGCCCTCTGAGACCTGATCTTTTAGCGCCACGGCCTTATTCAGCTCTTCAAAGAAGCCCTTGGCCGTAGGCAATGCCTGGGCCAGATAAAGATGCGCAAGAGCGAATTCCGGATCCTCGGCCACGGCATTCTGGAAATGTTTGCGCGATTCCTGGGCACGCAATTGTTCAAATAAATCCCGGCCTTTCAAGAATTCTTTCAGGGCCGTCTCAGAATTGGTGGTGATCGGGATTTTGCCCTTCTCACCAGCCATCAGATTTGCGGCAAATATGATCACAATACATGCCGCCATTACAACTGAAATCTTAGAAACTCTGGCTGAACTCATGGTAACTCCTTCCATGAAAATTTTAGACTACTCTCCCTGCCATACAAAGCCCCCGCTGCCGATGTTGTAACTAAGTTTGCTTTTTTCAAAAAAGGTTGAGGTTATTTCTTATTTTCGTAGGTGGTGGTCTAATGTTTCAAAAAAAGAAACAAAAATAATTCTGTTTGAATCTACCCTATATTTGTATTTCAGCAATCGGGTATATCATCGCCATCCACATCGCATGGCTGATTGCTTCCCAGAAAGACGAAATTGATTATCCAGACCGAATCGCTGACATTGATAGTCCCGTCGCAGTTCACATCACCCGATTCAAGAGGATCGGGTGCAGCAGTGCCCAGGAAGATATAGTTTATCAGATAAACTGCATCGCTGACATTAACGGTCTCATCCCCGCTGGCATCACCGCAAATATATGTGATAATTTCAACATATATTGAATCCAGAGGAGTAACTACAGTATCCAAACCGTCGGAAAACTGGAAATAATAATCATACCACCCGGTCTCGGTCACAGTCGTGCTTTGTTCAAAAAGGGCTCCTGTTTCATAGCTTTTAACACATGCAAGCATCGGATATTCTATGCCCTCAAAGACGAAATTTCTTACTGTGGGCAGATGCGAATCCGGATCGGTATAGGATATCTCCGCTATAATCGTATCCTCCCCTAATAGTGAAACAACCGGATCGGAAATCTGGGGAGAATTATTCTCCAGGCTGAAATCGAGCAGATTGGATTTAGGTACAAATACCCCGGATTTGCCGAAATCATTGATGGAAAGGTCTGTAAACACGGCGGTCGCGGTTACCGGAGCTATTCCAATAAAACCTGCCGGAGGGGGCCAGTCGGACCATGCCGGCTGCGATGTCAAATCGGATATATTGCAGGACATATTGAGCATATTCCCTGAAATGCTGGTGGTGATTGAAGCGATTTGCGAAAAAGAGCTGTCCACAGCATCCATAACGTATAAACCCGGGCTGAAAAGACCCGGCACATTGGCATAAACCAGAGCATAAGCAACTGAATCCGTTGTGTTTGGATCAAGGATTCCGACGGAATAAATGAAATATGTAAACAGGCCCTGGCTGGTAGGAAATCCTCCGCCGTTATTCTCGAGACGGAAATACAATTTTGTGTCGGAATAACTTGCATAGAGATGAGTGATATCAAGGTAACTGCCCGAGGCATTCTCTGCATCACCCGCCGGATCAGCGCCCATGTCAGCAATCAGATAATCGGGAGCAGGGAAATCATCACCTCCGTTTTTGGGCGACTGGCTGACAACAGCGGTATCATTTTCCGATCTCCAGTACCATTCCAGGATATCCGAGGTCGGAATATAATTTATCTGTCCGGAGAATGTAAAGGTGCTGCATATATGGTAGACAAATCCTGCCTGGCTGCTGCTCCATGATGTTTCCGGCTGATCGCGATAGATTATTTGATGCATCGCCAGAGTATCCGCAAATATGGAATCGGTAACATCGAACTCGAATTGCGTCATGATTGCGGGCGCGCTGGTGAAATCAGGAACATAGGGCGTTGGTATGTCCTGTGCGGGACTGCTCATGGCCCAAAACATGCAGGCAAGCAAGGCGACTAATCTGAATACAACTTTCATTTCTATCTCTCCCGGAAGGTAATTCTGGTCTTATTACTTATAATACTATAAAATATCGTTTTTGCAAGAATTAACCGTAAAGCATAATCCAGTATGGCAAAAGTGGGCCGGCCTTTCTATTTCAAAAAAAACTTGTAATAAGAGACTGCTTTGCTTTACTTATGCCTGATTCAATGGTGAGACCATTCGGGAGTAGGATTAATGGTTGAAAGTCTGCAAAATTGGCTGATAGACCTGGGATTATCAGAGTCATTATCGCTTTACCTGAAATGGATATTGCTCTCTATCGGAGTAATCCTGCTGGCCTACATATCCAGCTATGTCACCCGCAGCATCTTGCTCGTCGCTCTCTCCCGCTTTATAAAAAGGACACGAACAAGATGGGATGATGCGCTTCTGCAGCGGAGGTTTTTCAGACGTCTTTCGCAGTTCGCGCCGGCGATTGTAATATATCTCTGCGCACCATTATTTCCCCCAATTGAGGATCTAATCACGCGCCTGGCCTATGTCTACATGGTCCTGGTGGGGCTGCGTACCCTGGGAGCGTTCCTGAATGCTGTCAATGACATTTATATTACCTACGACATCTCCAAACAGAAACCGATCAAAGGCTACCTGCAGGTTGCCCAGATAATTGCCGCCGCATTCGCGATCCTGATCATTATTGCCGCACTTTTCAACCGCTCCGTCTGGCCGCTTTTGACCGGACTTGGTGCAATGACAGCGGTCATCATCCTCGTCTTCAAGGATTCCATTCTAGGCCTTGTTGCCTCGGTTCAGCTGACCAATAATGATATGGTGCGGATCGGTGACTGGATCGAGATGCCCAAGTATGGTGCTGATGGGGACGTTATCGATGTTACTCTCACTACCGTAAAAGTCCAGAACTGGGATAAGACAATCACAACAATTCCAGCTTATGCACTTATTGCCGATTCATTCAAGAACTGGCGCGGAATGCAGGAGTCGGGAGGAAGACGAATCAAGAGGGCAGTCTATATCGATATGTCCTCCATAAAATTCGTTAATCCGGCCATGCTGGAAAGATTCAAAAAATATCAGCTTATCAAGGACTATCTGGAATCCAAGGAAAAGGAGATCGCGGAATATAACCGTGAACACGATATCGACACATCGGAGCTGATTAACGGCAGGAATCTCACAAATATCGGCACTTTCAGGGCCTATATTATTGCATATCTAAAAAATCATCCTATGGTCCGTAACGATATGACATTCCTGGTCAGACATCTTCCCCCCGGCCCGACCGGCTTGCCGATTGAAATCTACGTTTTTAGTAAAGACCAGGTCTGGGCCAATTATGAGGCTATTCAAGCGGACATCTTTGATCACATACTGGCAGTTGTGCCTTTGTTTGACCTGCGGGTATTCCAGAATCCCACCGGAAATGACTTCCGTGAGCTTTCCAGGATTCGCTATTAAACATCCGCCAGCAATTTGAACAATTTCCACGGATTTATTGTTAATCAGATGATTATACATTCTAATGTATTTCAATAGAAAGGGAATCATGAAGCCTGTAAGAATAGAACCGGGTCCCGGTCAGGAATCGGTCTGGGCCTACCCTCGTCCGCCCCGCACGGAGGATTTTAGAAAGAGGATCAAGGTCATTTTTAACGGGGTCACTATTGCAGATACTGTCAGGTCCAGGAGGATACTCGAAACCAGCCACCCACCTGTTTACTATATTCCTCCAGAGGATATCCNNTGCGAATGGAAAGGAACAGCGAGGTATTATCACGTAGTGGTAAACCAGGCGGAGGCAGAAAATGCAGCCTGGTATTACCCCGATCCCAGTCCTGAATACGCCGGAGTTAAAAATCATGTCGCATTTTATGCGTCGCCGATGGATGCCTGTTTTGTTGACGGCGAGATGGCCATCCCGCAGCCGGGCAATTTTTACGGGGGCTGGATTACCAAAAATATAGTCGGCCCTTTCAAAGGTGAACCGGGCAGCAGGGGATGGTAAATTTAGCCATAACCTGGTGAATGTTTCTACGTATAAAAACGAATCTAATAATATGTGCAACAATACATTAAAGAGTTTCGGCTTTAGTTTTGGACTTTTCAAGGCATTCAATTTGTCTTGACAAAAGGGCCAATTGCATGTAACTTTTTTATGCGCTCTTGAAGTATATGATGTGCGTCCCCAATCGTTGTCATGGCGATATCAAGCTTTAAGAGGCACTCACCGTATCATTAGATGATGCGGTGGGTTTTTTTGAAAAACCGGTAAAGTAACTATAGATCAGACTCATCCAGATTTCATCCAGGACTATCCGCCCACCGTTTTACAGTGTTGTCGTTTGCATCAGAGCTGCCCCGCTGCTGTCGGCAATTGCGGACATAAGCAGGACAAGAAACTGAGACAGAGCGACTAAAACGGTGGGCCAGATATTTAAAAGCCCGCCAAATCATTGGCGGGCTTTATTAATTCATGGGGAATCGCCTTAACAGTCAGGGTTTCCATCTCCATCTGAATCACATGGTTCTGAGCCGCCCACGAAAACGTAATTCAGGATCCAGACAGCATCGCTAACATTAACCATGCCATCGCAATTCACCTCACCCGAAATGAACGGTTCAGGCGGAGGACCCCCGATGAATACATAGTTTATTATTGTGACCGCATCGCTTAAGTTGACGTCACCATCATTATTCGCATCTCCGCATGTATAAACAGGATCTGTGACCGTTATACTGAATGTCGCCGTGTCCTTGAGCGGCGGATTACTCGCATCCGTCATCTCCATAGCAAAAACATATGTCGAAACCCAGGTGGGCACACCCTCAATGGTTCCAATAGTATCGCCATGCAAAGTCAGGCCGTAGGGTATCTGCCCGAAGATTTTTCTCCAGCTGTATGGCTCGGTTCCGCCAAACCCCTCGAATTCATACGAATACTGTTGTCCAATGTAACCAACCGGAGGAGCATTCTCGGCAATGTGCACATCACCGTCACAGGCATCTCCAATGCCGTCATGATTCTCATCACTTTGATCAGGATTCTGCACTTCAGGACAATTGTCGCAGGCGTCGCCCACAAGGTCACCATCATAATCAACTTGGTCAAAATTTGGAACGATCAAACAATTGTCATCCGCATTCACTATTCCATCCTGATCAAAATCATCGCTCTGTGACATAGCATAAACTAATGCAAGCGAGCCTTTAATCATACGGGCGGTATAATCGAAATTGATATATGTCGTACTATCATAGTTGGAATGATAAACATAGGAGAATTCGTATTCATGCAGAAAGACTCCGTTGTAGCCGACTTCCGTAAATGGATAATGATCGGAGCTTACCGATGATCCGGCCAGATATCCCTGGATTCCGACAAGTGGAGTTGCAATATCGATCCAGCTTTGAGCATATATGTTATCATCACCATGATAAAGGAGAGCCCGGTTGCTGTTTTCGATGTGACCGATCATATCCATGTTAAACATGAATAGTATCTGGTCTCCTCTGTTTTTGGCAGTAATAGCATAATGCTCCGAGCCATGCAGCCCCCATTCCTCGGCATCGAACGCTATAAAAACAAGGGTCAGGTTCGTCTCTATGTCCTGGAGCACTCTGGCCATCTCAAGCACTCCGGCAGTACCGGTCCCGTTGTCGTCCACAGCAGGAGAGCCGGGAACACCGTCATAATGGCCTCCGATCACGATTTGCAGATCTGGATAAACCGTCCCCTCCTTGACCGCAACCACATTGTAACAGGGGGCTTCTCCGGCATAGACATCCGCCAGAAAATAATCGGTATAAACTGAATCATAACCATACTGCTCAAATCTGGATACCAGCCAGTTACGCGCGGCATAAACCGAGTCTGTCCCCGCCACCCTTCGATAGAATGCCTGGAGCCGATAGAGATACGACGTTACCGAATCCGGCTCGACAAGATTTATCAATGAATCGAGACCTATGTCGAGAACATCCAGAGCTTCTTTCTGGACACGTGGTTCAACATATTTGGCTACCGCTAAATCCTCTTTGAGTGGTAACAGGTCCGGAACCTCTGTATGGTATTCGAGATCTTGCGGTTCAACTTTCAAAAGCCTCACAGCATCCTTTTCATACAGAAATTCATACTTCTCGACATTCTGATTATCCCTGCGGCGGTCCATTGCCAGGTTGTCAATCTCAATATCCTCTGCCAGTAATTNNAGCCTGAGTACAACGCGGACCGTGGAATTTCTCAGGATTTCGGCTTCTTCATGACTGTGGATTTTTACCAGAAACAGATCGGCTGCTTCAGCTGTGGATAAGGTTATTGATAATAGAGCCAGTGTCAGGATTGCTTTTCTCATAATGTGCTTTCCCCTGTATGTAATTATGCATACTTTATATGAAGTATTAACATCAGTACTGTTTTATCGCAAGGCTCAACAGGCAAATTGGATTCTAACTCAGTCTTTAACGCATCTGGATTATCTAACTCATACATGAATTTACTTGAAAGTAAAATTTTGTCAATAACAATGGTAATTTACTCTCGAACATACATTACCGTAATATTCAAGATTGCCACCGATTTAATCCTTATAGAACCAGATGGGAATAACAGGAAGATTCATAAATATGTTTCAATTAACTTCCGATTATCTGCCGCCGATTATGCGCGCTGGCAGGTAGAAAAGCGCCTTTATGAAGGCCAATACTCCTCCGACCGCAAAACCCATCAGCATGAAAGGCAAAAGCAGGAGCCAGATGACGGGATAGAGTATCAGGGCCATTATTGCCACCGGCCAGCAGATTACAAATAGAATACACCATAAAATAAAGGTCAGCATATTACATCCTCGGTTTCCTATAATAAATACGTATGGGGCTGTCGAATTCAATCAGCTTTTCTTACGCGCCCTGACGAGTGCTCCTTTACAGACAGGGATGGATTTCCGCTGTAGTAAATCGAGCCGCTGCTGCTCAATTCCGCCTCGAGATTATTATTGACAGCAATATAAGCATCCCCGCTGCTGCTGATATCGATAACAGATTCATCAGCCAGCAATTCAGAAGCCTTATAATTACCTGAACTTGAAATGGAGATATCCTGGTGCGCCGCTTCTCCCCGCTTTAAAACTATGTCGCCCGAGCTTGAAAGTCTGGCATAGATTTCGGATGCCAGCAATACTCCAATATGGATATCACCCGAACTGCTCACCCTGGCCTCGAAAGCGGGAGAAGTGACATTTTGCGCCTCTATAGTGCCAGAGCTGCCGATATTCAGGTTAATTCTGTCTGCCTTTATATCACCAATCAAAACATCCCCGGAGCTGCTCACCCTGATATCAAGCTCCGAGCATTCCAGGTCTCCCATATCGAAATCACCGGAACTGCTGATATCAACTGCCAGGTCCCTGGCTGTGATATCGGGCGCATGAATGTCACCGCTGCTGGATACCCTGACATAATCCAGCGCATTGAGAGTGACAGTATATATGAGGGATCTATCGGACTGAAGATTGTAGCCCTGCTTTGTATCCACGATTAAGACATCGTTTTTAACATAGACATCAATATAGTCGTGCAGATTTTCCTGAGCCTCTATAACGATTGATTCTACAGGTCCAAATTCGATATACATATCCCCAACGGTTGCCAGGTGAACGCCCGTAAATCCCTTGACATCTCGTTCATGCTTCACGACATCGCCGACTCCTTCGACTCTTGTATTGCCCCCGATCAAATCCAGACAGCCAGGAGAGATGAGTAATACTATAGTCATGAAAGCGATTAAAATCTTACTGCCATAATGATGCATAATTTATCCTCCCGATTCTTAACATATTGTGCAAATTGATTTCTGGACTTTTCTTACGAGATTTTCGTGAAAATGATACATATTCCGCAATAAAATCATTCTATTATAATTGACCGGCTGATTCGGAAATGGTTGCTAATTTTTTTGTGAGAGTCTGCCGGGGAGCTGCTGGTTAGTATAGATTTTTTCGGATTTTTTGGCCAGGAAATTCCAGAGAATCAGCCCAAATACGCTCTCGGGATGCCAGGCTCTTCCATCAAACGATTCCACTGCCGCCCAACGCGGCTTATTTCCGGCCAGCTTCTCCCTGAGCCTCATATCCGGGCTCAGAAGATCGCGTACATAGCCAAAAACGCTCTCAACAAGATATATATTCGGCCCCTTTTCAGGCTCGAAATGTTCATGGGCCAGATCCCCGGTACTGACCGTTATCTGTAAGCTTTTAACGTCGATCACAACATCAAAGCCTGAGGATGACTGCCGCGGAAATTTCAGTGTAGCCCCCGGCTTTTCCCGATCTATCTCCCATTTATGGGGCAAATCCGGATGTCTTGAGAGCAGTTCTTTTCCGTAATCTATAAATTCCTGTACCAGGCCGTTATTCATTAAATCTTTCAACTAATAATTCATCTTGAGGCTGGGAGTGCCGGGCCTGCCGGTCACCCCGATCGAATATCTGGTCTTATCCTCATCATTTATTTCGAATGTAAATGAGTTGGCAAATTTTGCCTCGGTCGCTTTCGGAGTAAGTTTCACAACCGCCACCGCCGTTCCGCCTGCAGGTATTTTCTCCGGCAGCTCTATCCTCACCAGATCATCAGGATATTCTATAAGTCTAAGCTCATAATCCTTGTCAGAAATATTGGTAATCTCGATTTTCTTGGTATGCTTGGACTCGCCTGCATC